>Ga0256845_1003657_pt1 | contig 10291 bp, 7 predicted proteins | sample RiftiametaG_FD_189101 | JGI IMG/M metagenome (GOLD analysis project Ga0256845, IMG submission 189101) | Tube worm associated microbial communities from hydrothermal vent at the East Pacific Rise, Pacific Ocean - Riftia | ecosystem: Host-associated > Annelida > Integument > Unclassified ... | reverse complement strand
GCCCAAGCTCTCCAGCCCAAGCTCTCCAGCCCAAGCTCTCCAGCCCAAGCTCTCCCCCCCCTCCATCTCCACGCAGGACACGAAGATCATGATCGAAGAAGCTCTCGAGTTGGCCCAGGACGCCATGGACACGGCCAAGGAGCGCCTGGGTAAGGCCCTGGGCCGGGTCCGAGCGGGACGGGCCAACCCCGCCCTCCTAGACGGTGTGCGCGTGGAAGCCTACGGGGCCCAGATGTCCCTGCGCGAAGTCGCCACCGTCTCCACCGCCGACGCCCGCCTGCTGATCGTCAAGCCCTTCGACTCGAACGTCATCCAGTCGGTGGAGAAGGCGATCATGAACGCGGGCCTGGGTCTCAACCCGAGCTCGGATGGCGTGATCTTGCGGGTCCCGATCCCGCCCTTGACCGAGGAGCGGCGCAAAGGCCTGGCCAAGCTGGTCGGCGACGAGGCCGAGAACGCCAAGATTGCGCTCCGTGCGGCCCGGCGGGACGCCAACGACATCCTCAAGAAGGCCGAGAAGGACAAGGACATCTCCGAGGACGAGCTCAAGCGCGGCCTCGAGCAGATCCAGAAACTGACCGACACCTACGTCACCGACGTCGACGCCACGGTGAAGAAAAAAGAGTCCGAGATCCTCGACGATTGAGGAGACCTACGACCATGCCCGCTCTCGCTCCTCCAACCTACCCGCGCCGACCTCTCCAGGCCCTCTGGGGCGCCCGGAGCAACGCCAAGGTACTGGCCAAGGTACTTTCAGGGGTGCTCCCCGGGGTGCTGGGCCTGGGCGCGAGCGCCTGTTTTTTCGAGCCCACCCCGCCGTCGAGCTTCCGCGTGGCGTGCAGCGTCTCCACCGATTGCAGCGCCCCCCAGATCTGCGCGAACGAGTTGTGTGTGCAGCCCTGCGGCGTGGCCGACGCTGAGCCCTGCCCCCAAGACGCGCCGGTGTGTTTCAACGGCTACTGCTCGAGCCTCTGCCCCACCAACGAGGACATCTGCCCGGGCGACCAGGAGTGTGTGCCCCTGACCGCCGACGACGACGAAACCGGGGAGATCGGGATCTGCGGTGAGTTCTGTTCGAGCGAGGACGACTGTCCCGGCGACGACGTGTGCATCATGGGTGGCTGCCTGACGCCCTGCATGGACCAGCCCGACTGCGAGGCCGACGAGGTCTGCACCATGGGCGTGTGTCTCCCCAGCGGGTGATACGGTCGGCTGTGGCCCTGAATCCCGAGCGTGTGCGCACCTATCGCGAGGACTACCGACGCGAGCAGATCCCGGCGCGCTACAGCGGCTGGCGGCACCTGGCCATCACCACAGCCCTGTGTGTGGGGGCGATCGCCGCTGCGCTCAGCCAGATCGCGCAGCTGAGCCCGGTCGAGCTGACGACGGTCCCGCTCGCCTGGCTGGCCGCCAACTTCGTGGAGTACGGGGTTCACCGCGGGCCCATGCACCACCTCCGGCCAGGCGCGAGCCGGCTCTACAAACGCCACACGAGCATCCACCACCGGTTTTTCTCCGAACAGATGATGGCCGTGGACGGAGCCCGCGACTTTCATGTGACCTTGTTTCCAGCGTGGATCGTGCTGCTCTTCGTCGGTGTGATCGCCCTGCCCCTGGCCGTGGTCGTCGGCTGGCTGATCTCCCCCGACGTCGGCCTGTTGTTCTACGCCGCGCTGGTTTTTTATTACCTCGTCTACGAGTGGCTGCACCTGGCCTCGCACATGCCCGAGACCAGTGTCCTGGGTGGCCTGCCCGGGGCCGCCCTCGCCCGGCGCCACCACGGCACCCACCACGATCCAGCCCTCATGCGACGGGCCAACTTCAACTTCGCCCTGCCCCTGGCCGACCGCCTGTTCGGGACGCTGTGTCCCGCACGTCGCGGCGACCCTGAGCCGCCCGATCTGCAAAAGACTCGCGTTTGACGCGGACTTCGTGGTAGCGCTCGATCACTGTGGTCACGCGTAAATCCTCTCTCTTCCACCCCCGATCCCCACGCCTCCCTCTGCCCCTCGCCCTGTGCGTCGCGGCGCTGGGCCTCGGCCTGACCGCGAGCTGCGACAAGGGCGGCGCGAGCACGACGCCCACCGACGCCACCGGAGAGACCGACGCTACGACCGGCGACGACACGCTCCCCGACGTCGCCGAAGAGCCCGAGCCCGCGGAGCTGGCCTGGGCCGACATGGATCGGGGCAAGCGCCTCGAGCACATGGGCACGGTCGTACTCCCGGCCATGAAAACGGCGTTCATGGACCAGGGCGCCGAGTCCTTCAAGTGCGCCAGCTGCCACGGCGGCGACTACAAAGACGTCGACTTCGCCATGCCCAACGACCTCACGCCTCTGAACCCGGAGGACCCCATCGGCTCGGGCATGAACCTCGACGAGGAGATGACCAAGTTCATGGTCTCGGTGGTCATGCCGCAGATGGGCGAGATGCTCGGTGAGGGTGTCGACCTCGAGACCGGCAAGGGCGAATTCGGCTGCCTGAGCTGCCACCTCAGCGAGTAGTCCCAACGAGAGCCCCGCAGCCGGGCTGCGGGGCTCTTGTTATGCTGGCTCCGTGTCCAGCAGCCCCGCGGATGACGCACGCTTGCCCGTCGCCAGCATGCACCCACCCCCACGGCGGCTCGAGCGGGCCGTCGCGGGGATCAGCCGGGGCGCCGACAACATCGGTCGGGCCGTGCTCCGCCGCCTGTTCTTGGCCAACGAGCGCGACGCGAAGACCCCCGAGGCGTTCGCGGCCGAGCTCGCCCGCCTGACCCCGTATACGGACCCGGAGCTGCTCGCCGATCCCGATCGCATGTTCCCCGGCGCGGGTGTCCTCATCGAGCCTCGGGCCGTACTCCGCCGACCCCTGTTTCACCCTTCGCGCCGTGGGCCTCGGCGCGTGGAGGTCGGGGTCGCCGAGCGGCTGAGCTTCGCCACCCCCTATCGACCCCTGTCTCCCGACTACGCCGAGGAGTACGCGAGCTACCCGGAGATCGCCACGGCCCACCTCTGGTCTTGGCGCCACATCCAGCCTGCGCCCGTGAGCTTGTTGCTGACCCACGGCTGGGGTGTGGGTCAGTGGCGCTTCCATCAGCGCGAGTTCGACGTCCCGACCCTGTTTCACACCCTCGGCCTCGACGTCTATTTTTATCAGGCCCCCTTTCACGCCGAGCGCACGCCTGCCCAGGCCCGCTTCGGCGGGGAGCTGCACCCCTCCTCCGACCTCGTGCGCACCAACGAGGCGTTCATCCAAACCGGCACCGAGCTCCGGGCGATCATGAGCTTCATCTTGGATCGTAACCCGGCCCCGCTGGGCATGATGGGCTCGTCCCTGGGCGGCTACACCTCGGCGTTGATGGCGTCCATCGACACGCGCCTCGACTTCGTGATCCCCGTGCTCCCGCCGGCCTCCTTCGCCCATCTGCTGTGGGACCACGGCGCGGGCGACTCGATGCGCGCAGAGGCCGAGCGCCTGGGCATGAGCCGCGATCGTTTTCATCGACTCTGGGCTCTGCACTCACCGCTGAGCTACACACCCAAGGTCCCCTGGGCCCGGCGCATGATCGTCACCGCCCTGGGCGACACGCTGGTCGACGCGGACCACACCCGCGACCTGTGGGAGCACTGGGAGCGCCCCCGCCACTTTCGCTTCCCCGGCGGCCACACCTGGCAGCTGGGCCGGGCCCAGTACCACCGAGAGGTCGCCCGGTTCCTCGGCGACATCGGGCTCACGCTCGGCGCTTGAGCCCCGCGCTCGAAGCACGGTTCCAACTCCGGACACATCCCGGATCCATCCCGGATCCGACCGCAAACGCACCCGAGCTGCGTCCGCTCCGCGCCGTGCTCCGGTGCTATGTTGGCGACCCTCCGCGCTCCCGAGGGACCCTTTCATGTACCAGCTCGACTCGACCTCCTCGATCCCCCTCTACCGGCTGCTCGGGCTGACCGCTCTCGTGGCGCTCGGCGGTGCCTGCTTCGAGGACGTCGACACCTCGACCTCGGCCTCGACCTCGGCCTCGACCAGCGACGACGACGACGACGACGACGCCACCAGTGAGCCCGAGACCGACGACGAGATCTCGACCAGCGAGGACGACAGCTCCGAAGCGGACGCCACCGACGAGGCGACCACCGACGAGGCGACCACCGACGAGGGTGTGCCCTGCGGGCCCGGCCACAGCTGCGCCCCGGACCCAGGCCCCGCCTGGACCGGTCCGGTGGCCATCGCCACCACCGAGGACGGCTGCCACCAGGCCTTCCCCGACGAGCTCACCACGGCGTTCACACAGTTCGGGCCCACGATCTCCAGCTGTATGTGCAACTGCGGCGATCCAGACGTCAGCTGTTCCACGAATATGAGCGCGATCGGCTATGGCGGACTCAACTGCGTCAACGGCCTGGGCGCGGACAACATCAACCAAAACCAGTGTTTCAACACCTTCTCGACCTCCCACGGGGTCAGCCTGAGCAACGCCAGCTCGACCTGCGCCGACGGGCTCGTGAATGTCGAGATCTCCGCGCCTATCCTCGAGGGCTCGATCGCAGCCTGCGGTGGCTTCGAGCCCGGGATCGGCGAGTGCGAGGCCGGGGCCGACTGCGTGCCCGACCCCGGCCCCGGGTTTATGGGCGGACTCTGCTACTGGAGCCCGGGCGACGTGGCCTGCCCCGCGGGCTACCCCCTCAAGACCCTCATGTTCACCGAGGTCGAGGACACACGCAGCTGCCCCGACACCTGCGCTTGCGACGCGAGCCAGCCTACCTGCTCGGTCTCGATCACCGGCTACGCCAACTTCAACTGCTCGAGCCCGCAGGGCGCGGTCGTGGCGAGCTCGGGCAGCCAGGCCTGCGCGGCCACCAACAGCGACCTCGTCAGGTCGATCCGCCCGGGCAACGTCTCGGTCTCCAACGCGGGCAGCTGCAGCCCGGAGGACCTGGCCGTCGAGGGCGAGCTCGCGGCGAACAACCAGGTGAGTGTGTGCTGTAGCGGCTAGCGAGAACCAGGCTGCTGGCGCCCGCGAGCTAGCAGCCCGTGGTGAACCCCCTCACGACGCCTCGCTTGGCCCTTTCGCCGATGGCCGCGTTGCCGAAACTTGCAGTACGCCCGGTACAGCGGCGTTTCAGCGCCTCGCCCTCGACGAAAAATCCGGCGCGAGGCGACGCGATGGGTTTCACCACGGACTGCTAGAGCGAGAATGAGGCTGCTGGCGCCAACATCTGAGCGAGCACGGGCGGGTCGGCGATCTCGTGGGTCTCGAAGTAGGCCTTGGCCCGCTCCGCGAAGACCTCGGACTCGGCGCCCTCCGTGACCCGGGCCAGCTGCCAGCGGACCGCGGCGAGCTGACACTCGATCCCGTGCTCTTTGAACAGCAGCTCGGCCTCGCGCCAGCATCGACGGGTCGCCGCCTCGTCGCCCGTGAGCGAGTGCAGGGCCGCCTCGTTCACTGCCGCCTCCCCGATGTAGAGCGAGACCTTCGAGGCGCGCAGGCGCTTGCAGACCTTGCGCAGGGGGGCGACGCGAACCGAGTCGCGTGGATCTTGGACCACCGCCAGAGCCCAACAGCGGCCCTCGAGCTGCTGCACGAAGCGCTTGACCACCGGGTTGAGCATCACGCTCGAGCGTTTGACCGCGGCCAGGAGCTGGTCCATCAGCTCGACCATCCGCCCGTGCTCGCCCTCGGCCATGGCCAGGTAGATCTCCGCACGATCGATGACCAGGGTCGTGTAGGTGTAGCGCGAGCTGTCCCAGACCCGGCGCGCATTCTCGAGGTGAAAGCGCGCTTGATGGCTGCGACCGCGGTGCAGGGCGGTCATCGCCGCGTAGGCCTCGAGCTCGACGACCTCGCGCAGGTTGCCCCGGTCCCGGGCGGCCGCGAGCCACTGGGGAGTGTTGCGGCCCAGCTCGTGCCAGCGACCCGTGATCACACACAGGCTCGAATACACGAGCACGGAGGAGAAACGGATCCAATCGGCCCCGGGGACCTCGTCGAGGCGGGGCAGGAGATCACGGATCTGGTCGGTCGCGTCCCGAAACCGGTTGAGCGCGTAGTCGACCATGTGCTGCTGAAAATCGATCACCCGGTCGAGCTCCGGGTCGCCGGCTTGGGCGGCCAGCTCTCGGGCTTGACTGGCGAGCTCAGCGACCTCGCCGACCCGGCCCATGGACGCCACGATGGTCATCTCGTTCGCCAACATGGTGCCCAGACGCCGGGGCTCGCCGGCCTCCAAGGTCAGCTCCACGAGCCGGTTGTGGAGCACCCAGGCGTGGATCTCGAGGTGGAGGATCAGCCCCTTGTTGATCGTCAACAGGGTGTCGATGTGGTCGAGCTGGGCCCGGGGGAGCTCTGCCTCGGGGCGGACCTTGAACTTCATGCCCCGAACCCACAGCCGGAGGCGACCCCACACGAACATGAACATGGAGCGCCAAAACCCACGTGGGGGCGACTCGCCGATCTCGCGCAAGATGTTGGAGGCCAGCGCCATGCCCTCGCTGACGTGTCCAGCGTGCAGCAGCTGCTCGGCGGCCTGGCGCGAGAGCACCAGGGTCTGGGCCGGATCGTCGACCTCGTTGGCGAGCTCGCGAAACAGACGCCCGGCCTCGCTCGAGCGCCCAAAGTTGACGAGTTGCTCGGCCAGGGCGATGCGCAACCGACGACGCCGGTCCCGGTCGTCGTTGTCGGTCTTGGCCCACAGGTCGAGCGCGGCTCGGTAGCGCTCGACCGCGCGCCCAAAGGCCAGGGCCTCGACCGCCTGCTCGGCCGCTCGCTCGGAGTAGTGGGCCGCCTTGGCCAGCTCACCGCCACGCTCGAAGTGACCCGCGAGGGCGTCCGGATCGCCCCCGAACTGCTCCAGCGCCCGGGCCAGCTCGAGGTGGATCTCGCGCAGCTCACCGGTCTCGAGCTCGCCGACGCTCACCTCACGGATGCGCCCGTGAGAGGCCTCGAGCATGGCGCTACCTCGACGGCCACCGTGCTCCCCGTGGCCGCTGTCTCCGCTGCTGCTGTCGCTCGAGCCCAAACTCGCGCCGCTGTCCCCATCTTGGCTGGGCGAGCCGTCCCGCCCACGCCGGGTCAACAGGCCGAGCTTGCACAGCTCGTCGATGACGTCGATGACCTGTGAGTCAGACCTGCCCCCGTGATCTTCGGTTCGGATGCGCTCGTCGAAGACCTCGCGGATGACCGCGAGGGAGGTCGGTCCTCCCGCGACCGAGACCGTCGCCAACAGGCGCCGGGCCTCCGGGTCGAGGGCCACGATGCGGCGCGCGACGATCCGATCGTCGCCGCCCTCGCCCGCCGGCCCCGCCCCCTCTTCCAAGATCAGCTGACCGAGATAGAAGGGGTTGCCGCGCGCACCCTCGGCGTAGACTCGAGCCTGCTCGCGGGTCTCGGCCTCGAGCGCCGCCGGGGTCGAGCCCTCGATCCCCATCAGCAGCCAGGCGAGCTCGCGGGCGTCGTCCTCGGGCATGGGTCCGACCGGGAGCTCGCGGACGTCACGCTCGAGCCGAGACTCGACGCTGGTCCACTCGGCCAGGCCGGGGCCCGGGTCTTCTTCACCGTCTTCATCATTGGTCCGAAACGCGACCACCAACAAGATCGCCGGCGGGTCGGAGGGCCGGACCAGGGCGGCCAAAAGTCGCGCACCGTCGACGTCGGCCCACTGAAAATCGTCGATGTAGATCAGCAGGGGGCGCTCGTCCGAGAGCCGGGTCAGGACCTCGCGCAGGGCGGACAAACCCAGACGGCGCTGCTCGCTCGGCTCGAATTGGCGCGCCGTCCCCTCTTTGAGTGGCCAGACGTCGCCGAGCACGGGGAAGATCTGGGTCAGGGGTGCGAGGTGCCGGGGTCGAAAGCTGGCTGCATCGAGGGCCGGCCGCCGCCGGAGGTGGGCAGAGAGCGAGTCGACCACCGAGTCGACACCCTTGTAGGGGACGGACTCGCGCTCGAGACAGCGACCCCTCAAGACCAGGACGTCGCCACGCTCGCGAACCCGGCTGACGAAGCGGTCGACCAGGGCCGACTTGCCGTAGCCGCTCGCCCCACACACGTGCACCGTGACCGCGCCCTGGACCGCGCCGACATGGGCGAGGGCGTCCTCGAGGACCTGGAGTTCGTCGGCCCGCCCCAAGAACGGACCGCGCTTGCGCTTGCGTCGACGCTGCCGGGACCGGTCGGCCTCGAGCAGCTCGAGCAGCTCGTCGCCGAAGCCGGCCAGCGCCGCGCGACCCCGGGGCCGATCGCTGGGCGCGGGGGCCATGAGCGCCATGCACAGCTTGGCCAGCGGCTCGGGCACACTCGCCACCCGGGCCCGGGGATCGGGGACGGACTGGTCCTGCTTGAACAACAGCAGCTCCATCGCCGAGCCCTCGAAGGGCATCTCGCCGGTCAGACACTGGAACAGCAGCACCCCCAGCGCGTAGTAGTCGGTCGCCGGTGTGATCTCGAGCAGAGAGGCCTGCTCGGGCGCCATGTAGGCCGGCGTACCCAGCAACTGGCCGTCGTGTGAGGCTCCCTGGTCGGGGTTGTCCAGCTCCGAGATCAGGCCGAAGTCGAGGACCACGACCCGGCCCTCACGCGTGACCAGCACGTTCGAAGGCTTGATGTCGCGGTGGACGAAGCTGTTGGCGTGCAGGTACTCGAGGCCCTCCACCAGCTGGCGAAAGGCTCGTCCCAGGCGGACCAGGTTGGGCAGCTCCCGGGGCCCCGCCCGCCGACGGATGTACTCGACGAAGGGCACCCCGTCGATGAGCTCCATGGTGAAGAAGGCCGCGCCCGAGGCCGGCACGACCAGCTCTCCGAGGCTGATGATGTTGCGGTGCGAGACATCGGCCAAGGCCCGAAACTCGCGCTTGAAGCGATAGAGAAGCGTGGCCGTCGTGCGCAGCAAGAACTTGACCGCGACCCGCTCTCCGGTCTCCACGTGGCGGGCCGAGTAGACCTCGCCCATTCCCCCCGCCCCCAAGATCCTCTCGAACTCGTAGGGGCCCAGCCGCTCCCCCTCCCCGATCTTCGGGAGGCCGAGGCCAGGGAACTCCCCGGTCAGATCTTCGGGTCCCGCCAGGCTGTAGCCCACGGTCGGTCCGTCCGACATCGACAGCCCCTCCTCGGCGGGGGGCGAGAGCGCATCGCGGGTGTTTGGGTTCTCTTCCAGCGGGGCCTCGGTCGAGCGAGTCTACAGGGGATCAACGCTGGGTTACGAGCGAACATGTGCCCCAAAATGGGCGTACTCGAATACTGCGTCGAGCGAGGTCTGCACAGGCGAGCCGTGGCCCTCGGTGAATCCGACCTCTCGCAGCCCGCGGTGAATATCGCTATTTTCGATCGCCCGCACATGGCATGATTCCGGCCACCCGATGCCGGTATTGAGCGAGTCGACCATCCCCGTCCGCATTCTCGGCTCGGGGAGCGTCCTCCCGGGTACAGCGGTGTCGACTCGGGAGGTCTGTGAGCGTGCCTACCCAGGCCGAGACCCGGATGACCTGATCGCGCGAACGGGCATCGAGACCCGGTATTGGGCAGCACCAGGGACCACACATGCCGAGCTGGGAGCCGAGGCCATGCGCCTGGCCCTGGCCAGCGCCGACACACCGGCTGAGCAGCTGGTGCGCCTGTTCCAAGTCAACTGTACGGGCGGAGACACGCTCTTGCCGGCGACCGCCAACGCCCTCGGCGATGCCCTCGGCCTGCGCGGGAGCTGTGACTGCATCGACCTCAACAACGCCTGCGTCGGCTTCCTCTCGGCTTTCGACCTCGCCGCGCGCTGCGTAGCCACCGGGCTCTACCCCGTCGGGATCGTGGTCGCGGAGCTCTGGTCTCGACACCTGGACCCGAGCGTGGACCCCCGCTCCTACGCCGTGTTCGGAGACGCCGCCGCGGCCGTGGTGCTCGGACCCAGCGAGGGTGGATCGGGGCTGAGAGCCTCGTGGCTACGCAACGACGGCCGACTCCGGGGCAGCGTGACCCTGGCCCACGCCGGCTTGACCAAGCAGCCCGAAACGGTCCGCTTCGGCGCCTCCAACAAGCAGATCACCCGCGAGGCCACCGAGGCGATCTTGCGCAGCGCCCGGACGGCCCTCGAGCAGGCCGAGCTGACGATGGACGAGATCGATTGGGTGCTCCCCCACCAACCCAACGGACGGATGTTCGACCTGCTGATCCGCGAACTCGACATCGCTCCCGCCAAGCTCTTGCGGGTCGTCGGCGAGATCGGCAGCGTCGGGGCAGCCTCGATCCCCCTGAGCCTCGACCGTCTGTGGCGCAGCGGGAAGGTCGAGCCCGGTCAGCGCCTGCTCATGGTCGGGGTCGGCTCGGG
>Ga0256845_1003656_pt1 | contig 10291 bp, 8 predicted proteins | sample RiftiametaG_FD_189101 | JGI IMG/M metagenome (GOLD analysis project Ga0256845, IMG submission 189101) | Tube worm associated microbial communities from hydrothermal vent at the East Pacific Rise, Pacific Ocean - Riftia | ecosystem: Host-associated > Annelida > Integument > Unclassified ... | reverse complement strand
GGTCAATATCGGTGTTGGTTTTCTCTCAGCAATCGTAGACAATATACCTGTTATGAGTGCTGTGTTAAAAGCAAATCCTACAATGGGAATTGAACAGTGGATGCTTGTAACTCTTACTGCTGGTATCGGTGGTAGTTTGATTAGTTTTGGTAGTGCCGCAGGTGTTGGTGTTATGGGAAAACTTAGAGGGATTTATACATTTGCAGCTCATATGAAATACTCTTGGACAATTCTAGTTGGATATATTATTTCAGTTAGTATTTGGTATGTTCAGTATGAGATGTTTGGACTTTATATAAAATACTAAAAACATATACAGTAGATTTTTATGAAATCTACTGTATAATCCGCGAAAAATTAAGGAATTATATTGAAAACTAACGTTCCAATTGTAGTATTAGATTTCGGATCACAATACACGCAACTAATCGCAAGAAAATTAAGAGAGAGTGGAGTTTATTGTGAAATAGTTCCCTTTCGTGAGAGTATAGAAGCAATAAAAGCAAGAAATCCTAAAGGTATTATCCTTAGTGGTGGACCAGCTTCTGTATATGCAAAAGATGCTTATCATCCTGATAGTGCAATCTATGATTTAGGATTACCAATTCTTGGTATCTGTTATGGTATGCAACTAATAAATCAACATTTTGGTGGAAGTGTAGTTCCTGCTGATCATCAAGAGTATGGAAAAGCAGAGCTTAGTTTTGAGAGTGATCATAAGATTTTCAAAGATACAAAATGTGGACAGATAGTTTGGATGAGTCATGGTGACAAAGTTGAAAAATTAGCTGATGGATTTGCAAAAATTGGATTTAGTGAGAATTCCCCTTATGCTGCAGTTGCTGATGAGAAGAGAAATATATACGCATTTCAATTTCACCCAGAAGTTTACCACTCTGAAGAGGGAACAAAACTCTTAAAAAACTTTGCAAAATACATATGTGGGTGTGAAAGCACTTGGAATATGGGTTCATTTGCAAAAGAAAAAATTGAAGCAATAAAAGCACAAGTCGGTGATAAAAAAGTACTTTGTGGTGTTAGTGGTGGAGTTGATAGCTCTGTTGTTGCCGCACTTCTGAATGAAGCTATAGGTGACAATCTTGTAGCTGTTTTTGTAGATAATGGACTTCTTCGTGCAAATGAGAGAGAACAAGTTGAAGCGATGTTTAAAACAAAACTTAAATTTGACCTTATTACTATTGATGCAAGTGAAGAGTTTTTGACAAATCTAAAGGGAGTAACTGACCCAGAGAAAAAGAGAAAAATCATAGGTGAAACTTTTATCAAAGTATTTGATGCAGAAGCAAAAAAACATGATGGCATTGAGTTCTTAGCTCAAGGTACACTCTACACAGATGTTATAGAATCCGTTTCTGTTAAAGGTCCTTCAAAAACAATCAAATCTCATCACAATGTTGGTGGTCTTCCTGATTGGATGACGTTTGAATTAGTAGAACCTTTGAATGAAATTTTTAAAGATGAGGTTAGAAAACTAGGACTTGAACTTGGTCTTCCAAAAGACATGATAGCTCGTCATCCTTTTCCTGGTCCAGGACTTGGAATCAGAATCATGGGTGATGTAAATAGCCCAGATTTAGAGATACTTCGTAAAGCAGACACTATCATGCTTGAAGAGCTTCACTCAACTGGCTACTATGCTAAGACTTGGCAAGCATTTACAGTTTTACTCAATGTAAAAAGTGTTGGTGTTATGGGCGATAATAGAACATACGATAATACAGCTTGTATACGAATAGTTGAAGCAACTGACGGTATGACTGCAACTTTTGCACATATACCTCACGAAATATTGGAAAATATGAGTAGAAGAATCATAAATGAAGTTGATGGGATAAACAGAGTAGTTTATGATATCAGTTCAAAGCCTCCTGCTACTATTGAGTGGGAATAATTTAAAATGAGTATATACCTCCTTAGTGATACATTTCACGAGGGGGTAGTAAATCTACCTCAAATAAAAGTTACATGTAGAGATATTGAGCTTGATTTATTATCTTATAATGCACTTATTTTTAGCTCTAAAAATGGTGTAAAAGCGATAGATAAAATTAACAAAAAATGGCGAAAAATACCTGCTTATGCTATAGGTAAACCAACTGCAAAGGCAATAGAAAATTTAGACGGCAATTTAGTTTATACTTCAAATTTTTCTTATGGCGATGATTTTGCACAGGAGATTTTACCAAAACTAAAGGGTAAAAAAGTTCTGTTTTTAAGAGCAAAAAAAGTTCTCTCTGATTTGGAAAATATACTTAAAAAATCAAATATAGATTTAATATCTAAAGTAGTTTACGAGACAACTTGTAGAGAAAAAACTACTAAAAAACTACTAAAACATTCAGTAATTATTTTTACATCTCCTTCAACTGCTAATTGTTTTTTTAATAACTATAAATGGGATAAAAGCTATAAGGCAGTTTGCATAGGAAAGGTAACTGCAAAGGCATTACCTAACGAAATATCTCTACATGTAAGTAAAACTCAAACAATTGAGGCTTGTATAACACTTGCTAAAACGTTAATTAAGCAAAATTAATCTATAATACTATATGCCTGAGTGAAGCGACAACCGTACAATGAGGGTCCAACAGATAGTGTTTTGTGGGATGCGTACTTTCTTGGTGTGTCTATGGTTTCGTTTGAGTTTTGTAAAAGACGAGAAATTGTAGCCTAAAGAGATGGTTAATCCTACGTCGTTGGCTTTATATGGGCCTAACGCATAAACGGAACGCCCACTCGGGTTTTTATTAAAAGAGGTTTTTGATGGATATATTGGTTATTGGTAGTGGCGGGCGTGAGTATTCGATAGGTCTTGCATTGAGCAAGGACAAAAATGTAGACAAACTGTACTTTGCTCCTGGTAATGGTGCAACTGGGAAGTTTGGTGAAAATATATCAATCAAAGATTTTGAAAAATTAGCAAGTTTTGTAAAAAAGAAAAATATAGAGTTAACTATAGTTGGACCAGAAGCTCCTTTAGTTGATGGAATTGTAGATGTCTTTAAATCGCACAATCTAAATGTTTTTGGCTCTTCAAAAGCCGCTTCTCAGCTTGAGGGTTCAAAAATCTTTATGAAAAATTTTCTTGCAAGAAATAACATTCCGACTGCAGCATATATTGAAACAAAAATTATAGAAAAAGCAAATGAATTTATAGATTCACTTCAAACACCAATCGTAGTAAAAGCAGATGGACTCTGCGCTGGTAAAGGAGTGATTATCGCAATTAGCCACGAAGAGGCAAAACAAGCTGCGGCTGATATGCTTAGTGGTGAAAGTTTTGGAGATGCTGGAACTTCTATTGTAGTTGAAGAGTTTTTAGATGGCTATGAGCTTTCAGTTTTTGCAATCTGTGATGGCGAAGACTACAAGATACTCCCTGCAGCACAAGATCATAAAAGACTTTTAGATGGTGATGAAGGTCCAAATACAGGTGGCATGGGTGCTTATGCTCCAACACCTCTTATAAATGAAGAACTTTATAAAAAGATAAATGAGAGAGTAGTTGATCCAACTTTGAAAGGCATGAGAGATGAAGGATACCCTTTTGAAGGTGTTCTTTTTATTGGTATCATGGTTGTCAATGGGGAGCCGATAGTTCTTGAGTATAATGTGCGTTTTGGTGATCCAGAGTGTGAGATACTTATGCCACTTCTAAAATCACCAGCTAGCGAACTTTTTTATAAAGCGGCAACAAAAAATTTAAAAAATTTAAAGATAGAGCTAAGCGATGAGTATGCAGTATGTGTAGTCATGGCAAGTGAACACTATCCGTATAAAAGTTCAAAACCTGCAGAGATTATTGTTGATAAATCTGTAGATATTGAAGTAGAAGAGAATACTCATGTAGTCTATGCTGGAGTTACTTTGGAAGATGATAAACTTTATGCAACGGGAGGGAGAGTTCTTCTTTGTGTTGGACTTGGAAGTAGTATAAAAGAGGCACGAAATCGTGCGTATGCAAGATGTGGAGATATCCATTTTGTTGGTAAAAAGTTTAGAACAGATATCGCATATCAGGCATTGAAATAATGACAGAAGAAGAAGTAATAGAAAAATTTGAGCGAGAAAATATAACTCTTGCACCGTTTCCAAAAAGATTTTTAGCTTATTTTATTGATGAGATACTTGTTTCATTTCTGTTTGTTATGATTTATATTGGTTCAATTGAAGATAGTCAAAATGTTGAAGAAACGATAAATATGATAAATGGGCTTGTTCTTTATATTATGATTTTAAAAGTTGTATATCAAACTTTTTTTGTTTGGATGTATGGGGCAACTTTGGGAAAGATTTTTATGAAAATAAAAGTAGTTTCAATTCATGATTTAGAAAATCCTGCAATAAATTATTCACTAAATAGAGCGATTGTTAGAATTATTAGTGAATCTATTTTTTACTTAGGGTTTGTATGGGCATTTATGAATCCAAAAAGAGAGTCATGGCATGACAAAGTTGGTCGTACGTTGGTAGTAAATGCTTTTTAGATTAACACTAGCACTTTTTTTACTTATAACAACTGGGTATGCACAAACAAGTAAAGTAGAGATTTTAGCAAAAACTTTAAATAAAGATGGAACAATAGTTCATGCCAAAGATGATGTTGTTCTATATAGTGACAAGTACATTATAACAGCAAATGAGGCATACTATGATTACAATACTAGTGATTTGGAGCTTATCGGCAACATAACTATTATGGAGGGTGTGTCATTTTCTACAAGAAGTGGATACGCCAAACTAAATATGAAAAATGACAGCGGTAGCTTAACTCCCATGTTTGCTTTCACTGGAGAATCTAAAATTTGGTTAAAGTGTGATGAAGCAGAGTTTGATGCAAGATATTACATAACAAAAAAATCAATCCTTTCTAGTTGTAATGTTCAAGATCCAGATTGGAAGATTGGTTTTACTACTGGGGAATACGATAGAGAAGAACAGTTTTTACATACCTATAATACACTTTTTTATATAGCTAATGTACCCGTTTTTTATATGCCATATTTTGCTTTTCCAACTGATACAACAAGAAGAACTGGACTTTTAAGACCTGAATTTTCTTTTGGAAGCAACGATGGGTTCTATTATATGCAACCTATCTATTTTGCACCACAAGTGGATTGGGATTTTCAACTTAATCCTCAAATAAGAACAGATCGCGGCTTGGGAGTTCATGGAATTTTTCGTTTTGCAGACTCCCCTTACTCAACTGGTGAGATTTCAGTAGGGCAGTTTAAAGAAAAAAAGTCATATCTTGAAAAGAATGATTTACTCAATGATAAGCACTATGGATACTCAATAATGTATGATAGAAGCAAACTTTTTAGTGGATATTTTGGTAAAAATGTAGAAGATGGCTTATGGGTTGATTTTAACTATTTAAATGACATTGATTATCTAAACACCATAGATAATAATGAAAAAACTTATGATTCCTTAGTGCAGTCTACACTTAACTACTATATGAAAAGAGATTTAGATTATTTTGGACTGTATGCTAAGTATTATATAGATACTTCAAAACCTTCAAATGAAAATACTATCCAAGAGCTTCCTTCTATTCAGTACCATAGGTTTACAAATAGCATATTAGCAGACAATATTTTTTATTCTATTGACTATTTTGCTACTAATTACACAAGTAAAGAGAAGTTAGATTCTGTTACACATCAAATAAATGCACCTATTAGTATACATTTTCCTCTTTTTAATGATATGTTGCACTTCAAGGCAACGGAAAGTTTTTACTTGGCTAGTGTTGATTATGATGATGGGGTAAGCACAAATGGAGGTGGAGATATAATACAAAATTTCCATAGATTATCTCTGTATACAGAATTAGTAAAACCATATCAAGATTTTTTACATACACTATATTTTGGTGCAGAATATACCATACCTGGTAAGAGTAAAAAAAGTAATGGTTTTGAAAAAATGCTAGATGATACTGATTTACAAGAGTTAGATTCTTTAGTTGTTAACACTAAAGAGAATATTGGACTTAGTTTAGTAGAATATTTTTATGATAAAAATGGTGAAAAATTAGTTGCTCATACTTTAAGACAGTCAATATTAATGGGTGATTTAGCAAATGATAAGTATAGGTATGAAGATTTAAGCAACAATATACACATCTATTTTAACGAGGATGTGACGTTAAGTAACCTTTTAAAATACTCTCATGAGTACTCTAGGTTTTCTAAGTTTCAAACATCTTTAAACTGGAAAATTGAAGAGTATAGTACAAGTTTTATTCATACGTATCAAATAGATAGATATGATGATATAGATAATTATCTCACTTTTAAAGTTGACACACATTACATAAAAAACTATAATCTATTTGCTAGTATGAATTATGATATAGAAGATGACTATTTTAAGTCTTGGCAAGTAGGTTGGACTATGAAAAGGAAGTGTTGGGATTATCGTTTAACCTATAGACAAGAAGTAGAACCAGATAGTTCAACAAACGGCTCAAATAATAAAAGAGGAGTCTATTTGACATTTAATCTGTACCCTATTGGGGGAGTTAGTTATGATTTTACAAGAGAGAAAACAAGTGAGTAGTGAGTTGAATGACTTAATATTTGAGAACAGAGCAGATGCTACAACTAAACTTTTAGATATATTACCGAAAGAGAAAATGGAAGAGGATAGCTGGTTGCTTGTTTGCGTATCTGTACAAGCTGTACCTTTAGCTAATGTTATAGCAAAAAAACTAAACTTGAATTATGATTTGCTTTTTTGCGAACCTATATGTGCACCAAATAATAAAAACTGTACTATAGGGATGGTAAGTGAAACAGAAGAGATAATTTTACATAGTGAGTTAGTAGAATCTTTCGCAATCAATTTAGATTTTATATATGGTGAAGCACATAGGCAATATGAAGAGAAGATACTACCAAAAGTATACAAATACAGAAAAGGAGATTTAATTGGTTCATTGAGTGGAAAAAATGTTTTACTCATAGATGAGGGTTGTGAAACTGGCATGACAGTTATGGCAGCAGTAAAAACAGTCATAAATGGTGGTGCCAAATCAGTAGCATATGCTACCCCAGTGATTTCATCAGATGTAGCTAGTTCACTAGAACCTGTAACTGATGAGATATTTTTTGTTCATAAAATTTCAAATTTTGTAGATGTAGAGTTTTATTATCAGATGTTAAAAGAGTTAGATGCCGATGCAGTGTTAGAGATAATTAATAATAGTAAGAATTACTTACCGTTCCAAAAAGAGGAGAAAATAGATGGAATATAAAATAGACGTAAACAACCAAGAAGAGATTTACGATATAGGAAAGGTTGCTCGTCAAGCAGCTGGATCAGTGATGTTAAAGATAAAAGATACTGTGATACTTGCAGCTGTTTCAAGAGATGAGAACCCAGTAGATGGAAATTTTGTTCCACTTACAGTTCAGTATATAGAAAAAACATATGCAGCAGGAAGAATTCCTGGTGGATATATCAAAAGAGAGACAAAACCAGGTGATTTTGAGACACTTACTTCAAGAGTAATTGACAGAAGTTTAAGACCACTTTTCCCAGATGGATATGCATATCCAACTCAACTTACACTTTTTGTACTTAGTTGTGATCCTGAAGTAGATCTTCAAGTAGCAGCTTTAAATGCAGCAAGTGCAGCAATGTACCTCTCAGACATACCAATCAACAAAAATGTTGCTGGTGTAAGAATTGGTTTTATCGATGGTGAATATGTTGTCAATCCTACTAATAGCGAATTAAAAACAAGTTCACTTGATTTGTTCGTTGCAGGAACAAAAGAAGAACTTCTTATGATAGAGATGCGTTCAATTGCAACAAGCGAAACAATTTCTATGCCTATAGCAGCAATTGATCCTATGTTAGATCCTGCTTTAGGAGAAGGTTTAGCTGCTTCTCATAGTGCTAATGAATTTGATGAAGATGCAATTCTAAAAGCAATTGATGAAGCACAAAATGCTATTACAGCTGCAACGAGTGCGTATGAAACTACATTTGCACCTCTTAAAAAAGACGATGCAGAGCTTGAGTATAAAGATGATTTGAAAAATGACTCTATTTATACTTATGTTGAAGAGTTTTATAAAGAAGATGTGAAGTTTGCAGTTGAAAAAATGGCAAAGAGCGAGAGAGCAAGAGATTTAGATAATATCATTAAAACAATTATGACTGATGAAGTTGCTATTAAAGAAGAGTGGGCTAAAGATTTAGTTGGTGCCGTTGTTAATGCATATAAGAAAAAGATAGTTCGTGAAATGATAGTGTATGAACGAGTTAGAGCTGACGGAAGAAGTTTAACAGAAGTTAGACCTATTAGCATTGAAACAAACTTACTTCCAAATGCACACGGAAGTTGCCTATTTACAAGAGGGCAGACTCAGGCACTTGCTATCATTACTTTAGGTGGTGATAAAGATGGACAAATGTTTGACAAGCTTACAGAGAAAAATGTAGCAACTGATGATTTCATGGTGAACTATAACTTCCCAGGTTTTTCTGTGGGAGAAGCAGGACCTCTTAGACCTCCAGGACGTAGAGAATTAGGTCACGGTAATCTTGCACGTCGTGCATTGGAGCCACTACTTGATCCAAATAGACTTCAGACTATTAGATTAGTTTCAGAGATTCTTGAATCAAATGGTTCATCTTCTCAAGCGACTATCTGTGCAGGTTCACTTGGACTTCGTGCTGCAGGACTTGAGACTAGTAAGCTTGTAGCTGGAATCGCTATGGGACTTGTTTTTGAAGGTGATAAGCATGCAGTTCTTACTGATATTATGGGTCTTGAAGATCATGATGGAGATATGGACTTTAAAGTAGCTGGAACAAGAGACGGAATTACAGCTCTTCAGATGGATATCAAACTTGGTGGTGTTTCAAGAGATGTTTTAAAAGAGGCACTTTATCAAGCAAAAGAGGGACGTGATCATATCTTAGGTATTATGGAAGAGGCTGATAAAGAGATTCAAATCAACAGCGATATTCTTCCTAAGCTTGAACTTTTCAGTATAGACCCTTCAAAGATAGTAGATATTATAGGTCAAGGTGGAAAAGTTATACGTGATCTTATAGAAAGATTTGAAGTATCTATTGATCTTGAGCGTGATAAGGGTGAAGTAAAGATTGCTGGTGGAAGTAAAACTAAAGTTGAAGCTGCAAAAAGTGAAATTATGGAAATCGTAAATAAGCCATCATTTGGTGGACGTGGCGGTGGAAGAGATAACAGAGGCGGTGGACGTCCAAGAAGAGAAGAAAAACCAATGCCTACATTTGCTGAGGGAGAAATCTTAGAGGGAACAGTTGTTCGTATTGTAGATTTTGGAGCATTTGTTCAACTTCCCGGTGAAGTAGATGGACTTCTTCATATATCAAAGATAGCTGATCATAGAGTTGATAAAGTGAGCGATTATCTTGAAGTAGATCAAAAAGTGAAAGTAAAAATCTTAGAGCAAAATGGTAGAAAAATAGGTTTAGGCTTAGTACAAGAGTAATTTAATGGGATTTTAACTAAACTTTAGATAAAATCCCAATCGAAACAAAGTGGTAAGTAGGGAAACTATCCGAACGGACTTTGTAAAATTTTATAGGAGAACTTTATGAAAAAAGTTATATTTTTAATGTTAGCACTTGCATCAGCTGCACTTGCTGGTGATGGTGAGATGCTTAAGTCATACTCAGTATTGGCTGCTTCTGTTGGTCTTGGTCTTGCTGCTCTAGGTGGAGCTGTAGGTATGGGTAATACTGCTGCTGCAACTATCGCAGGAACTGCAAGAAACCCAGGTCTTGGTGGAAAGCTAATGACTACGATGTTTATCGCACTAGCGATGATCGAAGCACAAGTTATTTATGCACTTGTTGTATCTTTGATTGCACTTTACGCAAACCCATTTATGTAATAGAAAGGGGCTACTTTTAGTGGCCTCTATTTTCCCTCGTTAAATTAAATATTGTGCGTCAGTGGTGGAACGGTAGACACGCCGCCTTGAGGGGGCGGTGCCTTAACGGGCGTGGAAGTTCAACTCTTCTCTGGCGCACCATTATTTCAAATTTACACACTTTCAAAAAAATTTCATAAAAATGACAAATTCAAGTAAACTTTAAAAAATAATTCTGTACTATCATTACTATGTCTATAGGACATAAATTATCTTATTTAAAGGGTTTGGTATGAATATAAAGTATTTTAGTAAAATACTATTGGTAATGGCGGTGATTTTTTCATTTGCAGGATGTGATCAAAAAGTAGTTGAAAAAGAGGTTA
>Ga0256845_1003655_pt1 | contig 10292 bp, 11 predicted proteins | sample RiftiametaG_FD_189101 | JGI IMG/M metagenome (GOLD analysis project Ga0256845, IMG submission 189101) | Tube worm associated microbial communities from hydrothermal vent at the East Pacific Rise, Pacific Ocean - Riftia | ecosystem: Host-associated > Annelida > Integument > Unclassified ... | reverse complement strand
TAGTAGGTAATTCTAACGGAATTGCAACAGTTGATGATCAAATGACGGTTGAACACATTGTACCAGAATCTCAATTTCATACCGTAGTAAGTGGAGACACTTTAGGTGAAATTGCCAAAACATATTATGGTAATGCAATGAAGTATCCAGAAATTTTTGAAGCAAATAAACCAATGCTTGAGCATCCAGATAAAATTTATCCAGGTCAAGTATTGCGTATTCCTGCCTTAGACTAAAAATCACCTACAACATTTATGTTATAAAAAAAAGCCAACTATTAAGTTGGCTTTTTTTTATAAACTACCTCACAGCAAACTCACGAATAATTTCGATAGAAGCTTAGAGTATTTAAATCTCTATTATCGAGTTAACAATGCTCGTTATAAGCATCAACAAGATTTTCTGCAATTAACTCTGCAGGTCTACCTTCAATATGGTGTCGCTCTAACATATGCACTAATTCACCGTCCTTAAACAATGCCATACATGGCGAGCTTGGAGGAAACGGAATCATATAACCACGAGCCGCATCAACAGCTTCTTTATCAACACCGGCAAAAACCGTAACAATATGTGTTGGGTGTTTCTCATTTTGCAAGCTCATTCTCGCACCTGGGCGCGCATTAGCAGCTGCACAACCACAAACCGAATTTACAACCACCAACGTCGTGCCTTCCTTAGTTAAAGCTGCATTAACCGCTTCGGCAGTATGTAATTCTTCAAAACCAACCTTCGTTAAATCTTCACGCATCGGTTTTACTAATTCTGCTGGATACATATTTTTTAAATTTTTATTTTATAATTAATACTGTACAAAGTTAATCAAAAATCATGCAACAATTGTTTGGGCGTTACCTTATAACACTTATGGTGTCATAAGGTCAGGCTATACACTATATCTTTTTGGGTAAAAAACACCCAAAAAGGATGCCGTTGCTATCCTTAACGCATTTCTACTGTAACAAAACAGCAAAAAATTCAACTAACAATAGTATCTTTGGGCGTATTAAAAATAAAAAATTACAATGAGTTTTTCAAAATGGATAGGAGCTTCAATAGGTTGGTCGTTTGGCGGACCAATAGGAGCAATAATTGGGTTGGCATTAGGTAGCGTAGTTGATACTTTGGCATCAGGAAAAGGAAATACATTATTAGGTCAAGGTAACCCACAACAAAGAAGAACAACTTATGGAACACGTCAACGTAAACAAACACAATCGGGCGATTTTGAAGTTAGTTTACTCATCCTAGCATCCATAGTTATAAAAGCCGATGGCGTACAAGACCAACGTGAATTAGATTTTGTACGCAATCAATTTGTAAGCATGTATGGTAAAGAACGTGCGAATCATGCATTCAAACTATTTAAAAACATAAACGATCAAACCAATATTTCAACCAGACAAGTGTGTTTGCAAATCAAACAAATGATGGATCATCCATCACGTTTGCAACTCATGCACTTTTTGTTCGGAATAGCAAAAGCCGACGGTTTTGTAACAGACGATGAGGTTCGTAAAATTTATACCATTGCAGGTTATTTAGGCATTAATTCTCGCGATTACGAGAGCATCAAAGCCATGTTTTATAACAGTCAAGATAACACTTATAAAATTTTAGAAATTGATAAAAGCGCAACAAACGACGAGATTAAAAAAGCCTACCGAAAAATGGCTAAAAAATATCATCCAGATAAAGTAATTCATTTAGGAAAAGAACATCAAAAAGGCGCCAAAGAAAAATTCATACAAGTACAATCTGCTTACGAGCAGTTACAGAAAGAACGTAGGTTTTAGTTATTCACCTCAAGTTTATAACCAATACCATGAACGTTGGTTAACTTAATGGAATCGTCGTCTTTTAATTTTTTACGAAGTTTTGAAATATACGTATCTAAACTTCTGCCAACAAAAACACCATTATCTTCCCAAACTCTTTTTTCTAATTCATCACGTTTAATAATTTGATTTGGGTTTGCAACAAAAATTTCTAACAATTCACATTCTTTTTTAGAAAGACTAATCTCAATAGCCTCTTTTACCAATTTGTTTTGATTTGGATAAAATTGAAAACTACCAATAGTATTATATTCATTATTGGTATTTTCTAATGCAGGAGTTTTTTTCCTTTTATAGAAACTAAATGCTAAAAACGCTAAGCCACAAAAAATTAAAATATAAAGCAATGTGTTTTTCTTAAAGAAACTTGCTGTTCTATTAAAAAAGTGTACTTCAATAGTATAACAACCTTCAGGTAAAAATCGTCCGCCACAAGGAATAATTGTATTTTCTATTTCGGCTTTCATCTGATAGCTATAGGCAATTTCCTTATCGGCACATTGCACAACTTCTACAAGGTAATATTTTGGTAATTCTGCTTTTTGAAAAGAACTATCTACAATTGCAACCAAACGACTGGGATCAAAAGATAATTGCTTTTGAAAAGATAATTTATATTTATCTATTTCAACAATTGGTAATACCAAAGAAGTAGAATCTTGATTGGATAGTAATAATTGATGCCCAACATCTCTTAAAGATACTTTTATGCTTTCAGAAAAGGCATCGTTTTTATCTTCTGAACATGAATTTATATTCATGGAAAACAAAACGATAATTAAAATTATAACTGAATAAATTAATGTTCTTCTCATAGTTATCGTAAAGAACATACAATTTCAGGACTTTTTACAATTATTGACACTTCTTTTACATTCTTTTGACACTTTTAAACTAATGGCGATTTAGTTTTACTTAAAATTAAAATCATGAAAAAAACAACAGTAATATCTTTTTTAGTTCTGCTATATTCAATGGCAAGTTTTAGTCAACAAGAAGTGTCAATTAATGTCGAAAAAAGCATTATAAACTGGAAAGGTTCTATGCTTTTTAGTTTTGGTGGACATTATGGTACAGTTAAATTTATAGACGGTAAACTTATTAAAACAAACAGCAAAATAACAGGAGGAACTTTTAATATAGATATGCAAACAATAATTAACACAGATGGTGATTATAGTGAAGATTTGATAAAGCATTTAAAGAATGAAGATTTTTTTAATGTTGAAGAATATCCTAAAGCCAAATTGGTTTTAACTAAAGTGGAATATTTTAGTAATGGTAAATTAAGAATGGATGCCAAACTTATCATAAAAGGAATTACAAATTCCATTGCATTTGACGCCGAATTAAATGCTGACAATACAAAACTGAATGCTAAATTTAAAATAGATAGAACAGATTGGAATATTACTTATGGATCTAAAGGAATAATAAAAATAAAAGACTATGCCATTTCTGATGCCATGGAATTTGAAGTTGAACTTATTTTAAATTAAATACCTAATGAAGAATTTTATACTGCTCACAATACTTTTTTTTGCTTTACCTACCATAGGTCAAGAACAAGACGAATTATATCTTTTAGAATCTGATGCAACATGGATAAAAGAAATTATTGAATTTCCAATAGGTTTTGCTCAAGAAATTAAATATGAAGGCTTTGAAGATTTAAGATTCCCACAAGGTTGGTCAAAAGAGGATAGTCCCAATTTTTGGTCTTATACTTGGGCTTGGAGTTTAAATGACACAAAAGAACTAACAGAAAGTGAATTAGAAATCAATATTCAGTATTATTTTGATGGATTATTAGGTCACGATTTTTATAAAATTGATGGTATAAAAACACCAAAAACGACAGCTGTTTTTATTAAAAAAGAAGTCTCTAATGGTGTTTCGAAATATATAGGGAAGGTTAAAACGGTTGATACACGTTATACTAAAAAACCAATAACATTACATGTTTTGGTAGAACAATACTATTGCGATGAACAAAATAAAGCAATCATCTTTTTTAAATTTTCACCAAAAGAATTTGAAAATGATGTTTGGAATACATTAAATGAAGTGAAACTTCAAGATAATTTTTGCAATATTTAAACGAACATATAAATTAAAACAATCAGAAAATGAACAAATTAATAACATTACTTATCGTACTTTTTATATCTATTGGCTGTACTTCAGACAAGAAAAAAATAACAGCAGCTTTAGAAACAGAAAAAATTAAAGAAACAAAAATCAGTAAAGATTTTACCACTATTAAAGATACAGAATACACACTTCATTTTGAAATAGAAAACACGAATATTCAAAAACCTATTTTAGTAATTTCTATGGAGCTACATAATGGGTCATACTTTGTGTCACCTCACGCTAAACGAGATTTTAAAGGAAAATTCTATATGGATTTAGGAAGTTATACTCACCTTGATTTTGAAGGTGATATTATAGAAACATCACGTTCGGTTGAAGAAATCGATGAACATCCATTTGTAAATGGTACCATAAATTGGGTGCGAGAAAACACAACTTACAAACAACAGTTAAATATAAAGTCTGAAGAAGATTTTGAAGTCTATGGAAGAGTACGATTTACTATTGAGCCACGCTGTACTTTAGAAGAAATCCCGTTTATTATATCTTATAAAAATGGAGTTATTACATTTATAGAATCCAAGTGCTAACAAAATTACTCAGCAAATTTCACTGTAGATTGTTCATTACTCACTGTTAACTTAACCGTTCTACCAAAAATCATTGCCCGATTATCTTTTTTATGTCCAGCAGGCATATTAAATGCAATCGGGAAATTGTATTCAGCCAACGCATCTAAAATAAGTTGTTCAACAGAAGTTCCCCAAAGGGTTGTGTTTGTTCTCATTTTACTCATATATCCAACTAAAATGCCTTTACAATTTTCAAAATACCCAGCACGTTTAAGGCTTTGTAGCATACGGTCTATATGATATTTATATTCGCCAATTTCTTCAATAAATAATATTTTACCAGATGTATTAATACTAGTTTCAGAGCCTAACATGGTATGTAACATCGTTAAGTTTCCACCAACTAAAGGCGCAGAAACAGTTCCTGTTTTATTGAATGTAGAACCTTTAAGTGTATATGAAATTTGTTTTCCAAAAAGAGCATCTTTAAACGTTGAAAGTGTTTCTTTTATGTCGTTTAAATCTTTAGTTAAACTCACACACATCATAGCATGTAAGCTTTCAAAACCTTGGTTATGAAACTGATTATGTAAAGCCGTAATGTCGCTATAGCCAATCAACCATTTTGGGTTGTTTTTGAGTTTGGTATAATCTAGTTTATCTAAAATTCTAACTGTTCCGTAACCACCACGCGCACACCAAATGGCACTAATTTTCGGGTCGTCCATTGCATTTTGGAAATCTTCACAACGTTCATCATCTGTACCTGCAAAATGATTAGCTTGATTAAAAACATTTTTTCCCACAACAACATGCAAACCCCAGTTTTTAAGAAGTATTTTAGCTTGTTCAATTTCACCCGTTCTGCTTTTTAAAATTCCGGAAGGCGCAATAATAGCAACAGTGTCGCCTGCTTGTAAATATGGTGGTTGTATCAATGTCTCAGTGTTTTTAAAAGTATTATTCTGCGCATAACTAGATGTTTTACTAACAAGAAAAATAGCACAACATAGAACAATAATTAATGTTTTTTTCATCATAATGTAAATGTACATTTTTTTTCTAAAAGGAAGTAAATTGCCTTTGAGTTAGCTCACATAACATTTATAGGAAATAACTTATTAGTTTTGATGAAAGGCAGAGAATTTTAATCTCGATTATCGAGTCAAAATGCGTATTTTTACGGCTTCAAAAAAGAAATAGAATGTCAAAAAGATATACCATCACAGCAGCTTTACCGTACACCAATGGCCCCATTCATATTGGGCATTTGGCAGGTGTTTATGTTCCGGCAGATATTTATGCACGCTATTTACGCTTAACGGGAAATGATGTGGCATTTATTTGTGGTAGCGACGAACATGGAGTTCCAATTACGATTAAAGCAAAAAAAGAAGGTGTATCTCCCCAAGATATAGTTGATAAATTTCATAAAATTATAAAGGATTCTTTTGAAGAATTTGGAATTACGTTTGATAATTATTCACGTACATCGGCTAAAATTCATCACGATACAGCATCAGAATTTTTTAAAACCCTTTATGATAAAGGTGAATTTATTGAAGAAACAACAGAGCAATTATATGATGTTGAAGCAAATCAGTTTTTAGCAGATAGATTTGTTGTTGGAACTTGCCCAAAATGTGGCTATGAAGAAAGCTATGGTGACCAATGTGAGAACTGTGGAACAAGTCATAATGGGACTGATTTAATAAACCCAAAATCGGCAATTACAGGAAATACACCAACGCTAAAAGAAACCAAACATTGGTTTTTGCCTTTAGATAAGCATGAAGATTTTTTAAAAGAATGGATTTTAAAAGGTCATAAAAAAGATTGGAAATCGAATGTATACGGACAAGTAAAATCGTGGATTGACGATGGTTTACGTCCAAGAGCAGTAACCCGAGATTTAGATTGGGGAATCCCTGTGCCAGCAGAAGGTGGCGAAGGAAAAGTGCTTTACGTTTGGTTTGATGCGCCTATAGGTTATATTTCTTCAACCAAAGAATGGGCAGCGCGAGTAGGAAAAGATTGGGAGCCATATTGGAAAGATAAAAACACAACATTGGTGCATTTTATAGGGAAAGATAATATTGTCTTTCACTGCATTATTTTTCCCGCGATGTTAAAAAGTGAAGGCTCTTATATTTTGCCAGAAAATGTACCAGCAAATGAATTTTTAAATTTAGAAGGCAACAAACTTTCAACATCTAAAAATTGGGCAGTTTGGTTACCAGAATATTTACAAGATTTTCCAAATCAGCAAGATGTTTTGCGTTATGTATTAACCGCTAATGCACCTGAAAATAAGGATAATGATTTTACTTGGAAAGATTTTCAAGCAAGAAATAATAACGAATTGGTTGCTATTTTCGGTAATTTTATAAATCGAGTTGTCGTACTTACTAATAAATATTACGAAGGCGTTGTTCCAGAACCTTCTGAGTTCTCAAAAGTAGATGAAGAAACTTTAGCTGCAATAAAAGCATATCCAGATGTTATTTCAAGTTCTATTGAGCGTTATCGTTTTAGAGAAGCACTTGGTAGGTTAATGAATTTGGCGCGTTTAGGAAACAAGTATTTAGCAGACGAAGAACCTTGGAAAGTAATTAAGGTAGATGAAACAAGAACACAAACTATTATGTATGTTGCACTTCAAATTTCTTCAGCTTTAGCGACTTTAAGCGAACCGTTTTTACCGTTTACTTCAAATAAATTAAAACAGATTCTTCGCTTTGCTCTGAATGACAATGTTAGTTCGAGCGCAGTCGAAAATTCATGGAGTGATATTTCATCAAAAAACATTTTAATTCCATCAGGTCATCAAATAGGAAAAGCAGAGTTGTTATTTTCTAAAATTGAAGATGCAACTATTCAAAAGCAACTCGATAAATTAGAAGCTAGTAAAAAAGCAAATGAGATTGCAAATGCTGTTGTTGAACCTCAAAAAGAGACCATTACTTATGACGATTTCACGAAGTTAGATATTCGTGTTGGAACAATTTTGGAAGCTGAAAAAATGCCAAAAGCTAAAAAATTACTTGTTTTAAAAGTTGATACTGGAATTGATGTACGGACTATAGTTTCTGGTATTGCAGAAAGTTTTACTGCCGAAGAAGTAGTTGGTAAAAAAGTAACCGTATTGGTTAATTTAGTGCCAAGAGCATTACGAGGTGTAGAAAGTGAAGGCATGATTTTAATGACTGAAACTCCAGAAGGTAAATTGGTGTTTGTAAATCCAGATGATGCAAAAGCTTCAAATGGATTACAAATAAGTTAAAAAATAGTTATATTGCACAAAGAATTTCACAAAAAGCACTACATTTATCCTTAATTGCAGTCAGTCAAAATGAAATACCCTGTATTATTAAATACACCAATTAAAGAAATTATATTTTCAATTTCTTATGATGAGATTGTTGATAAGGATTGTTTTGAAAAATTCATTAATTTAGAATTTATAAAAAACAAGTTTTCAGAAATAAAACCATCAGTTACAAATCAATTTGAAATCACGAATAAAGGAATTAATGTATCAAATGATAATAGTGGATTTCATTTAAAGAATAATAATGAAGTTTTGCAGATGAGAAAAGGCTCATTATCATATCATTATCTTCATGAATATTGTTCTTTTGATAAAATTTTAAATGTTTTAATAAAAATCTGGAATATTTTTGACAATGTTACTAAAGACAATTTAACTGTAAATGATATATCTGTTAGATATATAAATGTTTTAGAAGTAGATAGCGAGAATCCAGTATCAGAATTAGTTCAGTTATACCCAAAGCAATCAAAAAACAGGAGCATTGTAAAGTTCCAGAATTCAGTAACTTTTTCATATACAAATAATCCTGAATATATAATAAACGCAGTATCTACTCTACCTAAAGAAAATTTAGTTTTATTAGATATAAGTGTAAATAAAAAAAACCAAAAAAATAAAATTGATTTAGTAGAAAGTTTTAAACCTTTAAGAGAAATAAAAAATAGAGTCTTTTTTGATTCAATTACGGCAAAGGCTCTTTTAAAATATATAAATCAAAAAAACTAATTATGGAAAATTCATTAAATATCTTAACTAATGATTTGTTTTTAAGACAATCTGAACTTTTTGGCCATGATTATTATCAAGGAAATGAGGTAAGACATATACATACATTTAATGATTTAAGTGTCTCTGATTTAGATGATTGGTTTAATAGTGTTCTAACTAAGTATAGTTTTTTGAATAATATTCAAATTAAAAACTTTCAAAGATTTGTTGTGAAATTGAATTATGTTCTTCGTCAAATCGACCCAAATAAATTAAAAATAAATGTTGATTCTGTAGAAGAATCTGACTTATTGTTATGGAGAGAGTCGGATAGAGGAATGTCTATGATTACTTTTGATGAATTTGGGCAAATTGCATATAATTATTTAGGTAAAGATGGTAAAAAAGTCAAAGGTGTTTTTGACCAGAATATTGACATGGAAAAATTACTTTATAAATTTATTTCTATGTAATTCAAAGCGTTTGAGACAATGTAATCTTTCATACATTCCTAATCGACTTCATTTCGATAAAAAGAATATAATAAATGAATTCTCAATTGGTGAAGAGTTATATTACAGATGTAATATCAACCAGTTAAAAAAGCCTTACCAGTCTATAAGTTTATATGATATTTCTCATAATAGAAATTTTAATAATAAAAAGAAATATCCTAAAGAAGATGTTTTGTTCGACATCAATAGAGAAACAGATAGCGTACATATAGAAAACAAAGAAATTAGTATTTCTACTATAAAATCTATTAATGAAAACAGAACTTTCGAAAAGAAAATCATTTCAGATGAAGATACTAATTTAATAGCTTGTATTAAACTCATTCATTCACCTGTTTCTTGTATGTATCCTCATTGTTCATTTCAAATTTCTTTAAATGATGTAGTAGTAACTAAAGAAAATTATTCTAGGACACTAAATAAAAATCCACGAAAATTTAAAAATTTAAGACGCGAAATTAGGCTAGAATTAACCTCAATTATTTATTCATCAATAATAGATAATAATTCAGAAACTGAACTTATTACTGAATTATAATTTTCACACCTAATTATATATCTCTATTTTTATGCATGCATAAGAAATACGTAATCACTTTTGACCTTAAAGGACAAATAAAGGCGATTTCACAAAAGAATTTACACAGTATTTTCTAAAAGATTGGAATGTTAAAATTGAAGGGTTAAACACAAATATTTTAATAAGCATCATGATTTTTATTGTAACACTAATTTAAAAATAGTCTAACTAATAAATTTTTTAACTTTACATAAAATAAATTTTATGTTATCAAAAACTATAGAGAAAGCGTTAAATAATCAAATAAAAATAGAAGCAGAATCTTCTCAAATTTATTTAGCCATGGCATGTTGGGCAGAAGTTAAAGGATTAGAAGGTGTTGCAGGTTTTATGTATAATCAATCTCAAGAAGAGCGTGACCATATGCTTAAACTTGTAAAGTTTGTAAACGAACGTGGCGGACATGCACAAATATCGGAGCTTAAAGCACCAAACGTAACCTTTAAATCTTTTAAGGAAATGTTTGAAATGTTATTCAATCACGAAGTTGTTGTATCTAAAAGCATTAACGATTTAGTACATATTAGTTTACAAGAAAAAGATTATGCTACACATAACTTCTTACAATGGTATGTATCTGAACAAATAGAAGAAGAGGCTGTAGCACGTACTATTTTAGATAAAATTAATCTTATTGGAGATGATAAA
>Ga0256845_1003653_pt1 | contig 10298 bp, 6 predicted proteins | sample RiftiametaG_FD_189101 | JGI IMG/M metagenome (GOLD analysis project Ga0256845, IMG submission 189101) | Tube worm associated microbial communities from hydrothermal vent at the East Pacific Rise, Pacific Ocean - Riftia | ecosystem: Host-associated > Annelida > Integument > Unclassified ... | reverse complement strand
GGTGATCTCGACGATGACCTGAAGCCAAAGAGCAAGGGTCCGCTCATCGCCATCATCGTCGCGGTCCTGGCGGTCGGTCTTGGGGGTGCGTACTACATGACCACGTCGGACGGCGATGACTCCGAGACCGAGACTCAAGGAGGCCCTGCAAAGGTGATCAAGGCCGGCGATGTGCCCCCGGACACCCAAGGACCGAAGGGTGCAAAGGGAGCGGGCGTCGACTCGATCGAAGGCTCGCGATTCAAGGAGGGCTCGCGCCCAAGCGGTGGCTCCCACTCAGGTGGCGGCGGCGGCTCCAAGAAGAAAAAGAAGAAGGCCGACAGCAAGACAAAGATCGTCGAGACAGACGATCCGCTGGCGGGCATCGACGGCGGCTAGCCGCACGTCGCCTCGCGAACCCCTCAAAGGGCGCTCAGGAACCAACCTGCGCGCCCTTTGTCGTCACATCACGACAACTGCAGAGCGAACCGTCGTACCCGTGAGCAGCGAGTTCAAGCCGCCCACGATCGCCTACTTCTTGTCGCCGCCCTCGGGCTTGAAGCTTGCGAGCGAGGGATCGCTCTCAATACGCGGCTTCGGTGGCGCAAATGCCCCTAACGTACCCTGCCCAAGCCCGCGGCCAAGAGAGGGGAAGGGCGGCGGTTTTGGCAGCGCACCAGAATAAGCGGAGCTTCGACCACGGCGCATCGCTACGGGAGCATCCGCCTCGCCCGAGGCCTTCGTCTGCTTGCGCATCGCGGTCGGCTGAGGCGCATCTGCTTCTCTCTCCTCTGTCGCCGATGCGCTGAGCGAAGCACTGTCAAGGGCACTGAGCGCCGACACCAGGGATTCGCTGAGAGAGCCCCGTCGCCGCAATGCGCTCGCCTCATCGCGAGGTGGCGCCTGGGAAACCTCGCCGTTCTCGTTGAGCGAAGCCAGCAAGCTTCCGCTGACACCACCTTCTGGATCTGTCTCTTGGGGCTTGTCTGTGAGCGTCGCCTCAGAGCTGTCCGGCTCGGCTCCACCCACAGGCTCGCCTTCGTCGACAGCATCCTCTTTGGCTTCTTCTGTCTTCTGTGCCTCTTCTGGCTCCACGACATCGGACGAAACGGCAACTTCTTCGGTCTTCGCGGCATCGGACGAAGCGGCGCTCTCTGTCGCCAGGAGGTCGTCCTCGTCGTCCTCGTCGAGTGTCAGATCGATGTCGATCGCGGGTCCCGGATCCCGACGGCGACGACGATCTCGTGGTCGGTCAGCTTCGATCTCGGCTTTCGTCCTGAGGGCGTAGCTTCCTTCGATTCGAATCGGTTCACCGACCGAGGTGTCGCGAAGCTCGACCTTAACCTTGGGCTTCGCGGCTTCGTCAGACCGACCGGCGAACGAGCTGGGATTCTGCCAACCTCGAGCTCGCAATGCCTCACGGTCAGCGGCATCCTCCGCGCTATTCTCCTCCGGTATGGACTCCGGCGCAGCGCTCTCTGGGGTCTGTGCAATCGCGCCGCTACCCTCGCGCGAGGAGATCTCCCCGGAGATGATCTCGCTGACAGCGTGCTCGCTGGTGACAATCACCGTCGCTCGCCTCGATCTCGCCCGACGCTCCCGCCGGAGCTGGGCCTCGATGTAGCGCCGCATCTCGCGACGAGCACGGTGCACCATGACCTCAACGACCGCGTCGGGCTCATCCTGCAGGGACATCTGCGCTTGCTCGAGGAGTTCGGCGGCTTCGTCGACGCGCTCCGCCCGTTGCAGGCCCAGAGCCATCGCCGCTCCGACCCATGGGTGGTCGCCGATCGTCTTGCGAGCAGCCTCGAGATAGGCCATCGCCTGGCGACTTTTTTTATTGGTCTCGAGCAGCATAACGATGCCGAGGTCGAGTTGATCTCGAGGTCCGAGCAACTTCGCCGCCGCCAACGTATTGAGGAGCTCCCGGGCGCCCTTGCGATCGTTCGCGACGACCAGCGCATGGGCCTGAGCACTCACCAGCATCACCGCATCGGGGCGACGACAGCGACGCGCTGTCTCGGCAAAGAGCCGAGCCGCGGCATTGCCGTCGCCTAAACGGAGCGCGAGCTGAGCATCCTGAAGAGTTACCCAGGCGGACGGGGCAAACAGCGAGACCAGCGCTCGACTCTTGAGCGTCCGCTTGAGCTCTGCCGCCTGCTCTCGATTGGCGTCGCTGACCCGCTCGGCCAGCGCCTCGAGGCGATGCTGGATCAGCGCCGGGATCAGCACGAGAAGAACAACGCCTGCGCCGATCAAGGCGACTCGCGCCGAACCCGACGCGAGCAGGCCCGCAAGGATCAACGCGAGGGAAATAGCCACCGGCAAGATCCGCCCAGGGGCGGGCCGCTCGCTCCGAGCCCAAAGGTGGGGCGGCACAACTACCGGAGGTAGCTCGCTCTTCTTACTAGCCGCTGACAAACCTGCAAGCCGGCATACCCAGATCAGTCGAACGCCGCAAGCTTGTTCACATATTGAAGGCTCGCCTCAAATATCAGATACGCGAGAGATCGACGATCTCGCCTGCTAAAGTGCCGCAGGTGGACTCGCCGATCGACCTCAGCCGCTATATCCAGCGCCGCCATTTTCGCACCTTCGAGCGCGACATGGCACGGAGCACCTACGGCTACGGTGTTGACCTTCGACGAGCGCATTGGCTCACAACATCGCTCGTCGGCCAAGCTCCGCTGCGCGCTCTTGAGCACTCCTGGTACGCGATCTCAGAGACGTTGATGCACGAGGAGCTTCGGGTGCCCGAGCGCACCGGTGACATCCCCCTGCTCGGCGAGGTCGCCAAGATCACGAGGCTGCTGCGCACCGTGCCGCCTGCGATCCGTATCCTCCGCGAAGGCACCAGCGCCCGCCACCATTGGGGCCTCGTCACTCCACTCGGAGATCCGCGCGGCAGCAATGAGTGGTTCGTTCTCGACCTCAAGGCTCTCCAAAACCTGCCGGCTCCCGAACGCGCCTTCCTTCTCGGGTCCGGTCTTGGCCACCTGCACTGCGGTCACGGAGCACTCTTCCTCGCCCACCTCATCGGCCACCGCAACTCGAGCCATCGCCTGCTCCGTGGGCTCCTGCGCCCTTGGACAAAGGTCGCGGTCTTCTCGGCCGACCGCGCTGGCTTGCTCGCTTCGGGCGACCTCCAAGCGTCGCTGGCCGCCCTCGAGCGATCGATCGCCGCGGCCCCCGAATGGTCACCAAACTTTCCCGGATTCGAAGCGCGCCGCCTCGCCCTCGAAGAGTTCGCGCTGACCACCGTGGCCGCACGCTTTCGTACGCGCCTCCGACGAGATACCGCCGAGATCGACCTCGAAGAGGAGCTGCGCTCACTTGCAAGCCCGCCGCCAGAGGCCGACAGCGACAAAGACAAAGACAAAGACAAAGACAAAGACCAAAGCTCCGGCGAGAACCCAGACAGCAAATCAGACAGCGGCAACGACCCAGACGAGAGCGACGGAGTCCCCGACGATGCCTGGACGCTCGCCCGCTGCGATCAGCGGCTGACTAAGCGGTTGCACCTCCTGTAGGCCCCGCCTCACGCCCGCGGTAAGACCCCGACGCCCCACGACGAAGAGCGACCAATCGATGACGGACGACGACGTGACGACCCGATCTGAGATCGACACCGCCAAACACCTCGCGAGCCTCGCCGAGGAGCTTGGATTAGAGACGGCCAGCCGCGCGATCCTCCGCGACACCGAACGGCGTCTACAGGAAGGCATGCTCCGGGTGCTGGTGATCGGCGAGATCAAGCACGGCAAGAGCTCGCTGATCAACGCCCTCGTCGGCGAGAAAATCCTGCCCACGGGGGTCACGCCGACGACCGGCGCGATCGTCCGCATGCGCAATGCCGACGCTGTCCATAAACGCCTCGTCGACCCCAGCGGGGCTATCCACGAGCTCAGCGACGAGCGTTTTAAGGCCCTCGCGAAGGGCAAGGAGAGCGCCGCCGGCATCATCGAAGCGACCTGGTCCCGCGACCAACTTCCAGAGTGCATCGAGCTCATCGATACACCCGGCGTCAACGACATCAACCGCCTCCGATCCCTGCTGAGCCGCGGCGAGCTGCCGGGCGCAGATATCCTGATCCTGGTGCTCGACGCAACCCAGGCCTTAACCCGCTCCGAACTCGGCTTCCTGCGGGATGCTCTGGTCGCGATCGGCGGCCTGGGAGAGGACTCGGGCGCCCACCTTTTGGTCGCGATCAACCGCATCGATCTTGTCGCCGAACAAGAGCGCGAGCTGGTCAAAGAACACCTCACACGGGAGCTAAAGGCGCTTCTTTCCGTCGACTCATTTGAGCTCTACGAGACCAACTCCAAGGCCGCGCTGCTTGATCCCTCATCTCAGAGCCACGGCGTTCTCGGCGTGCATCTCCTCCGCGAGCGTGTCCGCAAACTCGCCGAAGAACGCGACACAATCCTGCCCCGGCGCACCCGCGCTGGCCTGCGTCGGCACGCCCACCTGCTCGCCCATAACGCCGCGATCCAAGCCCGTGCCCTCAGCCTCGAGGAGCAAGCGCTCGCCGAAGAGCTGGCCGCCGTTCGCTCCGCCCTCGCCGAGCAAGACGTCGACTACGACCACTTGCGAGCGCAGATCAACACCACAGAGACCGAAATCCTCAAGGCTTCTGGGGAGCGGATCGCCGCCTTTCGCAGCGAGCTGCAAGCCGAGGTCTTGGGCCAGCTCGAGCGCTCCGATCTGCGGGCGATCACCGACGTGCTGCCCACGGCGATCCGTGACGCGACCATGACCTTCACGCTCGCGGAGGCCGAGCAGCTCCGCGGCGACCTCGAATCCCTAACCCGGGAGATCCTCCGGACCCACGGACAACAAGCCCGCCGGCGACTCGCTCAGGCGACGATCCTCCTCGGATTTCGCGGGCCCCTCGTGCACCTAGAGCCGCCATCGACGACGATCGAGGGCGGAACGCTCGCGATCTCGATCGCCGGCACGGCCGTCATGTACTTCGGAAACATCGTCGCCGGACTGCTCATGACCATCGCCGGTCCACTGGCGACGATGGTGCTCCGCGAGAAGGCGATCCGAGATCTGAGAGCCTCAGCCCACCGGGAGATCCCACGGGCCCTCGCCTCGAGCTTCTCCGAACTCGAGAATGCGCTCGCCCGAGTCACCCGCGAGCAGGTCGCCGCCCTCGAGGAACACTTGGTTCTCGCCAATGCCCAGCTCGGTGAGCAGTTGGTCGCAATCCTCGACAAAGCCGCCCACTCCCTGCGAGCTAGCGACGAAGACGAAGACGAAGCCGGCGACGGCAACGGCAATGGCAAAAAGCCTCAGAGCACGAGCGAGAGCGAGAGTCCCCGCGCCCGCGCAACCGCCCGGCTGCGGGCGATCGAGACCGAACTCGAGGATCTCCAAGCTTCGCTCGCGTAACTCGCAAGAACCCGCGCAAGTACACGAAGTGACAAAAACAACAATTCAGCCATATCGGCAAAACAACACAAACAACACAAACAACACAAACAACACGAAGCGCGCGAACCAACGCGGAGTGATGCCATGAGCAGCGGCGACGATCCGACCTCCAGTACGGGCAACCAGGACGAGCCACCAGAGCACGACGGCGACAGCGAGACCGCCACCGAAAACGCGGTCTCAGCGATCCGAGGTTTTGGCGCTGCGCTCGGTGGTTGGGCGCGCAAGGTGGGCAAGGCGATCACCGAGGTCGCCGCTCCCGATCCGGCGAGCGAAGCCGTCAAGGCAGCCCTCCTCGAGATCGCCCAGCTCCGCCTCCGTGGCCGTTTCTCGAACGCCCGCGAGCGGCTGCGGACGATCCGCGCCGAGCGACCCCGAGACCTCCAAGCCCTGACAAGCTACGGCCTCACACTGCTCGCCGAGACTATTTGCGAACAGCGACCTCCGGCAGCGCTGGCAAGTTTTCTGGGCGAGCTCGCCGGACATCGACCGCGCCCAGCGATCACCCCCCTCCTCGACGCCACCTTAAAACACAGCCGTGGCGAACACGACGCAGCCCTCGACGATCTGCGCCGGGCTCAACGGGTCCTCGACCAGCTGCCCGCGACCGATCGCGGCGAGGGCCGTTTCTACGTGCATCTGCTCGGGACCATGGCCCAAGCCAGCCGCGGCCGCCCCGACCGCGCCCTCTTAGAGTTGCACAAGGCGCGCGCCAGCTTCCCCGCCGAAGCCGAGGGTCCGATCCTCCGCCGCTTCTTGCTCGAAGGCGTCGCCGTACTGCTCGCGGAGGATCAACTCGACGACGCGATCGCCTGGCTCACGCCCCTGGCCTCTGAGACAGATTTGGCAGTCGAGCCCCCTGAGAAAGAGCCCGACTCCGACTCCAGTGCTGACACCGAGCCGGACGAAACTACCGACGAGAGCGCCGTTGCAGATCCAGAGCCGCCTCGCACTGTCGATGCTGAGGCCATGCTCGTCGCCCGTGGCCTGCTCGCCGAGGCCCTCGCCGCGAAGGGCGACCACGACGGCGCCACTGCCCTGGTCGAAACCCTGCCAGAGGAGCCAACTTGGCACGGTGTTCGGATCCGCGTCGGCCTCTGCATCGCTGCGACTCCGGAAACCCGCGACCTCGCCCTGCGCTACCTCCAGGTCTCGCCGCAGGACTGGCAACGCTCCCGCCTTTGGGCTTTGGCCGAGGTCTCGCTTTGGCACGATGCCAAAACTCCGAGCCCGCCCGCGACCCTCGAAGCTGTCCTCGAGGCCCTGGTCCAGGCATCCGAGTCGGCTCCACCCGGCCTTCGCGACGGCTTCATCCACGAACTCGCGCACATCACCTTGCGAGCCAACGCCGACTCCGAGGTCGCACTCGCGGTGATCGAACGCCGGCTCCAACGCGACGGAGACACTGCGGCCGAGGAACTGCGACTGGTTCGCACTCGCAATCAACTGCGACACGGCCAGCTCGACGCGAGTTCTCAGGACTTTATCGGCGCCCAGGCCCCGCGATTTCGCGGCCAGCCCGATCTCGGCGGACCTGCAGGTCCTGACGCGATCTCCCCGCTGCGCGACCCCGTCACCCGCCTGCGTACGCTCCGCAGCCAACGAGCCCTGGCGGCCGCAGAGTACTGCCTGGCGATCGACCTCCCCGAAGCTGCGCAAGAACTCCTGGTCGAGGCCCTCGCCGAGGATCCAAAGCTCGGTCCAGCGCAGCAATTGCTGACCACCAGTGCAAGACCACCCCGGAGTTCCCGCCTGGAGGACTTGCTCGCCGCCGCCACTGGCGTTCTCGCGGGCCTGCCCTCGCACGTGCTCGGAGTCCCCCTAGCGGGCGCCCAAGCTGCCCTTTCTGGGGTAATCGCCGCCCGCGAGCGCCTCGCGAGACCGCTGACTATCGCGGTCATGGGCGAGTTTTCGTCGGGCAAAAGCACCTTCGTCAATGCCCTTCTTGGAGAAGCCCTGGCGCCGATGGGTGTGTTGCCGACAACCACGACGATCAACGTGTTTCGCCGCGGGCCCTCCGGCGGCGCGCGGATTTTTTTCCGCGATGACCGAGTCGCGACACTCGCCCGCGACGACATCCACAACTTCCTGCACAGCCTGGACGACGTCGCAGCCAGCCAAATCCGCCACGTCGAGATCGAGCGCACCGGCGCCCGCATGGGCGACGCGGCGGTCGTCGATACGCCCGGACTCAACGCCCTCGATGCCTTCCACGAGCGAGTCGCCCGCGAGTTCATCGACGAAGCCGACGCGATCATCTGGATCTTCTCGGCAACCCGCGGCTCGACCGCTTCGGAGGCCGGCATGCTCTCGACCCTGCGCGCCGACGGCCGTCAGGTGCTCGGTGTCCTGAACAAGGTCGATACCCTCGACGAGGAGGAGCGCGTCGAACTCTCCGAATACCTCCAAGAGCAGCTCGGAGACGTGCTCGTCGATATTGTGCCGGTCTGCGCTTCAGAGGCCCTCAAGGTCCGCTGCGGCGAGGCCGAGCCCGGTACGTTTGACTCCTTCGCCGCGGTCGAAGAGTCCCTCGAAAAGCAGTTCCTCCAGCGCGCTCGCGAACTCAAACGCGAGCTGACAACTCGCCGCCTGCTCGACTCTCTAACCTCTGCGCGCGCGGCCATCGACACCGCAGCAGGCGAACTCGAAGCCGCGGCCGACGGTGCGGCGGGCAGCGACAACCTCGACACTCTGCGGGCAGCCCAACACCTCCTGAGCTTTGGCGAGCGCATGTACGCGGCGGTCCTCGAACTCGACGATCTGCTGGTCCGCGAATGCCTCGCCCTCGGCATTCTCCGCAGCGGCAGCGGTCTGAGTCGCGAGACGCTCGGCCTCCAAGATAGCTGGTATCTGACCACCGTCGTCCGCGACAACATGCTGAGGGCGCTGCAGAGCGGCCTGGGCGAACTCTCTCGCGAGCCCGATACCGAGATCGTCTACGACGTGCTCACCCAGCATCTGGTGCCGTGGTCGCGCGGCTATCTCGACGGCCTCGGCGCGTCGGGCTGGCTGGTTAGCCTGATCACCGACAACGGCCCCGCGATCGCCAAGGGCGAGGCCGCCATGCGCGAGCGCCTTCAGATCGCCCTCACGCCAATGGCGATCACCTGGCAAAAATTCGTGCGTTCACTCGACAGGCCCCTGCGGCAGGCGCAGGTCCAGGCACATCGCCAGGCCGCCACGCGCCCCAGGGCCGAAGCGCTAAGGCTGCGCACTTCGGTGATCAGCGGGCTTGACGGGCTGCTCGAGTGCGTCCGAGAACTGGGTGCATGAGCAGCTCCGCACCTTTTCTGCTACCGCCCCGGAGATCACGATGACCCCGCCCTCCGCGGTCCAGGGCCCATCGCGAGTCATCGGCGTCGACGAGGCCGGCCGCGGACCGATCCTCGGACCGATGGCGCTCGCCGCTGTCGCCGTCGACGAGGCCGGCGTGCGAGCACTCGTGCGCCTGGGGGTCCAAGACAGCAAACGCTTCGGCGCCGGTGAACGAGCAAAGCTCCGCCGAGCCGAACTCGCAGCGGCGATCGAAGAGCTCGCCGTCGACGCCCGATGTGTGCTCGTCACCGTCGCGGAGATCGACCGACGAACCATGCGCGGCGAACTCAATCATCTCGAGCGAGATGTCGCCGCAACGCTCCTGGATGCCGTTGACGCTAGCGGCGACGATCGGATCATCTGCGACGGCGCCCGCCTCTTCGCGCCGCTCAAGGGCCGCTACCCGCAGCTTCTAGCGGTCGACCGCGGCGAGTCTGCGCACGTCTCTGTGGCCGCTGCGTCGATCCTCGCCAAACACGCCCGGGACCAGGCCTTCGCCGCGATCGCAGCTCGCTACGAGCCAGAGTTTGGTGAGCTGCGCGGCGGCGGTTACATCAACGGACCGACGCGACGTTTTCTCGCCGAGTACAGGGCTCGCTACGACGACCTACCCCCCGAAGCCCGACGTTCTTGGGGTGCGCCAAAACCGTCACGCACGAAAGACAAGCCGGCGATCCCAAGATCGAAACAGCTATCGCTCAGCTGACAAAACCCGGAACGCGCACAAGCCTCGCGAGAGCGGACAAAAGGCTCGGAAGCGGAGGAATCGAACGGAAGGGCCGAGGAAAAACTAGGGGAGATCTCGCAGGTCCCGCAGGTCCTCTCGCAACTTCTCGAGGGCATAGCGCATCCGGCTCTTCACCGTATTCTCGGGGGCACCGACGACCTCGCCGATCTGCCTAAACGAGAGTCCGCCGAGCTGGCGCATAAGAAACACCTCGCGTTGGCCCTCTGGAAGCCTGTCGATCGCTTGTTTGAGCCGACTCTGGATCGTCGGCCCCATCGCCTGGTCATCGACGCTGACATCATCCGCGGCAGTGCCGTCGAGCATGCTCTCGCGCTGATCTCCGTCGCGACCTCGGCGAGGCGCATCTAGGGAGAGGTGCCGGCGAAACTTCGCCCGGCGGCTCTCGTCGACGCAGAGATTCCGCGCGATCGTGTAGAGCCAGGTCGAGAAGCGAGCTGTCTGCTGATAACGCGCCTTCGCCCGAATGACCCGGAGAAAGACCTCCTGGAGCAGCTCTTCGGCACGGCTCTGGTTGTTGACGCTGCGATAGAGGAAGTTTAAGAGCCCGCGACGATGCCTGGTCATCAGGATCTCGAACGCCCCGGCATCGCCCTGGCGGAAGTCCGCCATCAAGGACTCGTCGCTTGGCCCGTCGGCCTTCGGGCGCCCGGTAGTGATGGCTTCATTCATGCCGGGAGGAGCGGCCTGGGTGAATACCCGTCAACAGCTCCAAGTTTGCGCATAGGCGCCCAACCCTGGCAAGCGGATCCCTCAGCCCGAAGGCCGTGCTCGCGCCCAAAAGCTGTGTATCTCAAGGAATCGCGCATATCGCGCTGCT
>Ga0256845_1003652_pt1 | contig 10299 bp, 5 predicted proteins | sample RiftiametaG_FD_189101 | JGI IMG/M metagenome (GOLD analysis project Ga0256845, IMG submission 189101) | Tube worm associated microbial communities from hydrothermal vent at the East Pacific Rise, Pacific Ocean - Riftia | ecosystem: Host-associated > Annelida > Integument > Unclassified ... | reverse complement strand
ATTGCCAGACTTAATCGTTTTTTCATTTTTAAAACTCCTTTAAATGTTAAAATTTATGTCAAAATTTTTAATACTTGAGCTTATTTGAACAAAATAGTATTATATAGTGTTATCTAGTGTTTAAATATTTCAACACAATATGTCTTACGCAAAAGTCATACCAGACAATCTTCTTTTTTTTAAAAAACTATAAACTCCCTAACATCATTAGTTTACTGCATATTCATCTAATATTCTCAATTAACCAATTTACTAATATCTGGTTGAAACCAGACAAGCTTTGATTAATTTTAACCAAGGAAGTTATTTACATTCAGGTCTGTTGCCATATTCTGACTTTCTATTGTCAGGTGCAATTGCCAATGCTTTATGGATATACATACAGGCATCTTTTATTTTACCCTGTTTAAAAGCAATCACTGCCATTGTGTCATAGGCAAGATCCAAAATATTATATTGCTTAAGCTCCATTATATGGATGGCTCTCTTTGAATATTTTGCAGCACGTTTAAGCTCAGTCTGTGAATTGCTTGATGTAAATACGATTTGCCATGCCATATCATTCAACCATCTGGCAGATTCACCGAATTTTGGCTCCAGCAACTCTAAAAGGGAGAGTGCCAGCTTCCCATCACCTTGATTATTCAGCTTTGAAACATCACCCATTGATGTCTGATATAACCTGCCTTGCGATATCAAACCAGGATCAATCTTGTGGGCTTTTTGGGCGAGGGAATAAGCTTTGATATACTCATTGCTTTTCCTTGCACGTTTTGACAACTCCCAGTAAAATTTTGAAATATTTCTTCTGTTCTGTTCAAAATATAATCTATTTTTATCTGACCTATTTTCAAGCATAACCAGCATTTCCAGGCATGCATCAATTTTTCCTGTTTTAAGATAAACAATGGCAATGTTCATTATAATTGCTAACCTGTCAGGATACTTTTCCAACACCTTTAATCCATACTTTATAATATCAGCATCATCTTTAATCTCAATTGCTTCGTTATGTTTATACTCATAGAACTGTGTTTTTATATTTTTCAAACCATAAATTTCCTGCCCGCTCAATCGTAATTGTTCTGTCACAGAGAGAAATTTAGAATTTATAAAAGGTTTTGTTCGTTCCAGTAAAGCCTGATTTTGTCTGACAAATACTGCGCCATCTTTTAGCCTGCCTTTTTTATACAGAGCGTTTACAATTGTATGCAGTGAATTAGCAGCCAAAAGCCGGAATCGCACAGGCAAAGCATCAACCTCCCGGGAGTCCATCAAGACTTCAGGTATTTTTATATCTGAATAAAAATCAGGTTGATATGCAAAACACACCATACCAGTATCAATATATTGGATATACCAGTTCTCACTATTAAAAAAACAATTAAGTATTGAACCGCTTGAATGATCAACAAGAGCAACATCTATTCCATATTCTGCAAAAAGAAAATCAGGATTTACCCCTTGCTCACGCAGAAGTCTTAAATGCAATAGAACTTTTGGAGGATGGGGGGAAAAAAAACCGTCAACAAAAACTTTTTTTCCCGGGAACCATTTATAAAGCAGATAGCCACCAGTTGCCATGGTTGTAAAAACCTTGTTTTTTTTAAATTCTGAATATACTCTGTTGGAACATTTTTCTGAAAAAACCGGTACTCTTCCCAACCCAAAAGCATGTAAACCAGTCCCGATTTTAACGGGGAATCCCAATAAGCAATTACACCATAGTAATAAAAGTAAAATAAACGAAAGAATCCATGGAACATTGAGCAGATACTTTTTTCTCTTGATTTCTATCCTTTTTAGAGTATTTTCTCCTGCTGCAAAAAACACAACAGCAGCAGCAGCAAGGGGAATGTAACCGCAGAGTCTTAAATATCCCAATCCAACAAAAAGCACACCTGCAAAGGGAAGGACAAGTGAATAACGAACAGGTCGAAGAAAAAATAAAATTATAATTATCCCAAGAAAACCTGAAAACAAAGCTATCCAAACATATAGTCTATCAAGCTTATCAAAGGGAGATAAAAAATCTGCTGACTGTACGGGTGAGCTGTTTGATTTAAAAACAGTATTATTCAACCAGTGTTTCAGTGAATAAAGAAAACCTTTCCCATATTGTTTTTCAGGTACAAAATCAGTTGGTTTAATTGAAAGCTCTGGAAATTTTATGAGACGTTCCTTTTCTGATTCTGATACAGCATCAGTTGGTGGTCCCAGGTTTTTGGGAACATCGTGGTTGTTAATTTTTGAATTTACTTTTTGAAAATTTATCCAATTTGATAATCTTAAATAACTTGACGTGGTTGGATTCCATACTGAAATTACCCCTAAACTGAGAGCAAGCACTATGCCATAAACTCCAATACACCTGGTGATATCTGGACTTTTTGTCTTGAATTTATCAATGATATCACCTGAAAAAATAAGCGCGGACAGACAAAATCCCAAAAGATAACTGCCGTGAAGGCAGCCCCAGATTCCAAGCACCAGAGGATATAGCCAGATATACCATTTTTTTTGCTTTTGGCAGATAAGATACCACATATAGAAAATAACCGGCACAAGATAATGTGCATATAGAGAATTACGCACAAGCTGTTTTTGATAGGTACCAACCACAAGAATCATTAATAATAGAACATGCCATCCCCTGTATTTTTTCCCAGCCATGGAGCGAAGCAGAAAGCAGGCAAGCAATACTGCTGCCATGCGCATCATCTGCAAACCAAAATCACCTGAAAGCATATAAACAAGATGAAAAATAATATCCCCGAGAAAAGTATATCTCAAGTTTCCAGTGCTTTGAGTGACAGGGCTGAAATAATATTCAGTAAAATCAGGCCAGGCAAAATTTGATAAAATACTTTTCCCGCACTGCATATGCCACCAGATATCATTATCATAAACTTGAATAAATGATACAGGGAGAATAAACAATACAACCAAACTCCAGAACCACAATTGGGGGTGTCTCATATAAACTTTTTCAATACTGTTTTTAATTTCCAAGAACTTATAAACCTTTCATCACCACATTTTTTTAAAGACAATACTTATTGAAAGAGGAGCACCCTCTTCAAGGGCATACATTCCGGGTATTTCATAGTTTAAATCCAGAAGGTTTTCTACCTTGATCTGAAGTTCAGACTTGTCAAAGAATAAATTTTTTATGGATATGCCTGCGTCCAATAGAAATACACTCTCTATCTCCTGCAACTCCTTGACAAGGGGATCAGCTAATTTGTATCCTGAAAAATACCTTGCAGCAGCAAATAATTCAATATTGTTTTTCAAAGTCCATAAACAATCTATATTAAAAAATCGCTCCGGTCCAATATCATAGGGATAGGCAAGGGAAATAAAATGTTTCTCAATGGTACCATCGGGTAAAATGGTTGAATAGTCATTATATAGATAAGTTTCAAGGGGGCCATGGTTATTGAGTAATGTCATACTGCCTGATATGGACAGATTTTTTAGAGGTTTTGTTAAGAACGAGAATTCAACTCCTTTAATTCTCTGGGAGTTGGGATTTGAAAGTCCTGCGTACGGGTCGTCCATTACATGGTTATCAATCTGACTTATAAATCCAGATAGAGAAGCATCAGCTTTCTTTCCAAATTTTCTTGAGATTTCAATGCTGATATTCTGAATCTCTTCAAGTTCAGTTTTTCCACTGGAAAAAAGCTGACGCGGGCCGGGTGTTCTATATGCTGTGCCCAACAGGGCTTTACAAACCCATTGTTCTGAGGGTTTCCAGACAGCTCCGGCATTATAACTGAAATTATCTTTAAATGAGTCATGGTCATCATGTCTGACACCAATATTCAGATCAACATCACCTAAAGAGAATTGGTATTGAGTAAAGAAACTGAAAAGTTTTGTTGTATAATCTTTTTGATCAAATCCCGGCAGAAAAAAAATATTTTCAGCAACAAGAAATCCCGGCAGGTAGCTATCCCAGACTGAAACCCCATTGTATCTGCTATTTCTGAATGATCCTCCTGCAATAAAGTGGGAACTCCCTGAATTAAGCACTTTTTCATAGGTTATCTCTCCATAGGTTTCAAATTCATCACTGTCAAGATCCTTATCAATAATCTTCCGCTTGGCATCAAGTGCAGATATGGTAGTGGTAAATCTCAAAGCAGAATCAATTCCAAACTGTTTTTTACCTTCTAATTTTAAAAAAGCTGTTTTTTCAAACCTGACCTCTTTCCATTGGATATTATCAACCAGAGATGACAGGGAATAAGGTGTTTTAGAATCTGTAAACCTTGCTGAAACCTTAAAAAAATCTTTATAGGAAAAATTTGCAGCAATTTGGACATTCTGTCCATACTCCTCTGATGAAGTCCCTCTTCTCTGTTCAGGTGGAACTGGAGTAGAACCTGCTCCCCAGAACCGAGTTATATCAGATTTAAAATCTTGTTTTTTTGTAAAACTTGTGCTGATTGTAAAAAAGCCATCCCATGCATCCTTATTCCACCCATGGTTAATATAACCGCCCAATGAATAATCTTCTGAAGAGAAAATCGCTCCTGTCTCAGTACCAGAAAAATCTTTTCCAGTTAGAGGTACAGCGTTTACAATCCCGGCAAATGCATCAGGTCCCCAGAGTACTGAACCTGGTCCCCTCACAATCTCAATCCGTTTAACTGCATGGAGAGAAATTTTATCAACAAATTGTACAGGTGCAGTATCATACAAATATAAAAATGAATCAGGAATACCACGGAGATAAGAGTGAATTCCTGAATCTGTTTCAATTACATGGAATCCCGGAACAGAATCAATGGCTTCATTTAGTGTTGAATAATGTTTTTTAATAATATCATCTCTGTCAATGACAAAAGCAACTGCTGGTGCCTGCCACGCGCCCTCTTCCCTGCCGGATGCAATGGACATAATATCCTGATCTTCACCAACAAACATAAGTATTGTATCAGTAGTATCAGCTTGAGCTGAGATAATATTAATGGAGGGAACCAAAAATATAAGTACAATAATCACACAAAATTTTATCAAATACAGCATGGGTATTCTAATATCCATTTTATTTATCTGCCTGTTTCATAAGCACTCTGAATTTTGCCCTTGTTAATCCAAGCAATTTTGCTGCCTCGGTCTGGTTCCCGCGGGTATTTTCCAATGCCTGTATTACCAGATTGGAGACTTCTTTTTCAAAATCAATGCCTTCAGGTAAAAATTTAAAACCAGCATTTCTTTTACTTAAGTCATTGGAAATATGAGTATCAAGAAATGAAAATATTTTTGAATCAAGAACTGTATGGGAACCTGAGAGAATAACTCCTCTTTCTACTACATTGGCAAGTTCCCTCACATTGCCACACCAATCATGTTCAACAAGTATTTTTTCTGCACCTGCGGAAAAACATTTACTCTTACCGGACTTGTACTGGTTTAAAAAATATTCAGCAAGGAGAAGAATATCATCTTTTCTCTCTCTTAATGGAGGTAATATTAAAGGCAGTACATTAATTCTATAATAGAGATCTTCCCGGAACTTTCCCTTAACAACAAGCTCTTTTAAATTCTTATTTGTAGCACATATCACACGGACATCAGCATCAATTTCTTTATTGCCCCCCACGCGGGTTATTTTTTTCTCTTGCAAAACCCTTAATAGTTTTGCCTGGGTTGCCATGGGCAAATCCCCGATTTCATCAAGGAACAGTGTTCCTTTTGATGCATACTCAAATTTTCCAGCAACCCTTTTATCAGCTCCAGTAAAAGCCCCTTTTTCATGCCCAAACAGTTCAGATTCAAATAGAGAAGATGATATTGCTGCACAGTTGACCGGAACAAAGCGGGAGTTGATTCGTGGACTTGCACTATGTACAAACCCTGCTACAAGCTCCTTTCCTGTCCCAGACTCGCCCTGAATCAAAACTGCTGAATCGCTCTGGGCAATATTTTCTGCAAGCTTAAGTAATTCGCCCATCTTTTTTGAGTTGTAAATTATTTTCTGCTGCCATCCATTATTTTTTATTTTATCTTTTAGATATCTATTCTCTTCTAAAAGCTTGGAAACATTCAAGGTTCGCTCCACTGATAAAAGAATCTGATCCCTGTCAAATGGTTTGGTAATATAATCAGAAGCACCAAGCCTCATTGTTTTAACTGCTGAGTCAATGGTTGCAAAGGCGGTGATCATAACCACGGGACATGGGATATCTGCTTTTATTATTTGTTGCAGCAGCTCAATACCACTCATGTGCGGCATTTTAATATCTGTAATTACCAGATCAAACTTACTATCTTTTAATATGGAAAAAGCATGGCTTCCATCCCCAACTTTTTCCACCTCATGACCTTCCTCCTCAAGAATCATGGATAAAAGATGCCTCATTTTTTGTTCATCATCTGCAATCAATATTCTGGCCATATGCCATTATCTCCAAAGTCTTATTAAATAACAGGTATTTTCAAAGTAAACATTGCGCCACCATCTGAATTATTTTCAACATATATAATACCATTATGGGCATTAATAATTTGATATACCAAAGCTAAACCCAATCCAGTACCTTTTGATTTAGTAGTGAAAAAAGGTTTGAAAATATCAATCTCTGTGCCTTGTTCTATACCATGCCCATTATCAGAAATTTCTATAAACCAAAAATAGTTTTCATTATATGATTTTACAATAATATTTAAATCTTCCTGGCTTGATTCAACTGCATTTTTCACTATATTGTCAAAAACCTGTATTAAGAGGTTCTCATCACACCTGATTTTACAATTTAAAGCCTCCAATTGCCATTGTATATCAATGGGCGAGTCATTATATAGTATTGCATATCGTTTTTCCAGTCCCTCCATAAACTGGTCTATACTCACATTTTCAAAAACTATATTCCCAGGTTTTGCAAACAATAAAAAATTTTCAATCAGACGGTTGAGTCTTAAAATTTCATCATTTATATATCTACCCATTGTGTTGTCATTGGGAATTAAATACTCTTTTTGAAGAAATTCAAAAGCAGTCTTGATAATGGCAAGTGGATTTTTCACTTCATGGGCAACGGAAAGTGAAAATTTTCCAAGTTCTGCCAGGGCTTTTTGCTGGGCTGCCTCTTTTGTAACCTGTTCATATGCTTTTCTTCCTTTTTCAAGGGAGTTTAACATATAATTAAATGCTGATGCCAACTCCCTTGTCTCAGGTAAAGTTCCGGGTTCTGCTCTCAATTCAAGGTCTCCATCACCTATCTGTTTAGAGACAAGGGCAAGCCTTGTTACATCTATAACACTTTCCTTGACTATAAAATAAAACAATATACCTGCCAAAAATGCCAGGACGACAGAGACCAGGACAAATTGAATTGTCACCCCTCTAATTAAAATATTTATCCCTCTTGTACTGTATTTAATCTTAACTTTCCCAATACTATCCACACCTTTGATATTCAATGTGCCAAATGGGGTATTACGGTATTCTTTAAATAAAAAATTCTCAGCATCTGTCTTGTTTAAGGTGACAGATGTTTCAACGGAATATAATCTGCCTGGAATATTTCTTGACTGTTTTGCAAGTATATTGTTATCACTGTCCACAATAGTTACAAGTGCTACATCCTCTTCACCAAGCAAATTAACTGCAAGGGAGTTTAAACCTGATTTATCCCTTATTAATACACCCACCTCGGAATTCACAGCAAGATATTTAGCAAGGAATATAATCCTGCTTTTAAAACGTTCCAGCATATAATTGCGGATAATATATATGCCTGCAATATCCAGACAGACTGTTACAGCAGATATTATAATCACAGCTGCAATAACCATCCTTATGTGAAGTCCTAGTTTATTCATTTTTTTTAAAACCAAGGTATTTTTCAATACTGCTGTTCACAACAATATGAAATTCAGAAGCATTGGTTTGGCATTTTCCATTATTTAACAGCAGTTCCTTTACAAAAAGAGCTGTTGTTCTGCCAATCTGCTGATAATCATAGACAAATGCCATTAATGCACCGCTGTGAATGAAAAAATTATTGTATCCAATAACCGGTACATTGTGTGATATCCCATCTTTTATAATATATTTTACCAGGGATGCCGAAATAACAGTTGCATCCGGTATTAACAACAATCCATCAATCTTGTCCCAATTGTTTCTTAATAATTCAGGCACCTGCTCCTTTGCACTTACCATCAGAGGTTGTATCTCAATGCCAGAAGCCAATCCAATCAGCTTTGCTCTGCTGATATACTCCTTATTATACTGCTCATCATAAAGGATCCCCACTGATTTAATCTTTGGAAAAGTTCTAGTAATTGATCTAATCTGATCTCTGGCATTAACAGACAAAAAAAAACCGCAAAAGGAAGTTCCTTGTTGCGGCAGTAGAGATGATGGATTGGACACCATGGTATATATTTTATAAATTGATTGATCCGGAGGATTTGATTTTAAAAACAATACTGCCTCAGGTCCCACTGCAATGACTGACTTGTATTGATAAGTGCCCTTTAAAGAAAAAGGCTCATCTTTCCGTGATTTGATAATATCTTCAAGGAAAAAAAACTCTGTCTCAATATCAGAAAAATCATTGAATGCTTCCCTGATACCGTCAACTGCTTCGAGATAAGGTTTTATTTTTAAGGAAATTAAAACAGTACACTTTGCAATTGGCTCAGCAGCATAACAATTTTTCAGCCCGATGCAATTGGTCAGGGCTGAAAGAATTATTAAAACAACCAGACAATACTTTAATTGATTTATTTTAATTAGAAAGAAAATCAACTATCCTTTTATGATTTTTAAGTCCATAGAATTTTTCAGTGAATTCTTTTGAGACTGAATCAATATCACTTAACGTAGTAATTACTTTGGGTGTAATCATTATTATTAATTCACTTTTTATAACACTGTCGGTTGTCTCTCCAAATAAGAACCCAATCAACGGCAGGTTTGATAACCATGGAACTCCCTTTGAATTATCGGTTTTTGTCTCTGATATCAATCCACCTATAACAATGGTCTGCCTGTCTTTAACAGAAAGTGTTGTGCTCACATTTCGATTAAAAAAAGAGGGGGCACTCTCATCGGCAGAAGACTCCACTTTGCTGCTGACTTCCTGGCTAATTTCCATGCTGACCATACCATCATCATTTATATGGGGAGTTACTGTCAGAATAATACCTGTATCACGATACTGAATTGTTGTTGTAGTTACACCATCGTCTGCATCATAAGTGGATGATGCAATTGGTATCTGGGTAACAACGTTAATTGTTGCAGGTTTATTATCTGATGCCAGAATACTTGGTGAAGACAATACCTCTGCCCTGTCATCAGTAGCCAGAGCTTTTACTGCAGATACCCAGTCATCAGTGACCCCAGCAGCAAATGTGAGTCCTTTAGATGTTATATCTGCTTTTGTAATCCCAACAGTTCCTCCGACACGATCTTTTAAAAAATGCCAGTCAACTCCAATGGTTCTGCTATCAGTAATATTAACATCAAGAATCAATACATCTATAAGCACCTGCCTTGGCAACACATCGAGTTCCCTTAGTATCTGCTTGACCATTATGTAATCAGATGGAACAGCATCAATAATCAAGGCGTTCCTGACAGGGTCTGGTATAATGGTAATTTCTTTGCTGAGGCTTGCACTCCCACCCATTCCAGCTTTTTGAACAGATTTTGATTTAATGGTTTTTTTGATATTTTTTTTCTTGTCAGGTTTGGGAAAAAGTTTAATTGCTACATTATTTCCGGTTTTTTTATTGATCTGGCTGTCTTTACTCTTTCTTGCCTGCTCGGAATATACAATGCCCTCTTTTTTAAATACCTGATTCAATAACGATGCTAAATCTTCAGCATCACTGTTTTTAACTCTATAAATAAATATTCTGGAATCTGCTGAATTATCCTGAACATCTATTTTTTTTATAAACATTTCAACCTTATCAAGCACTCGCTCATTATTTGAAATAGCTACTATAGTATTTATTCGTTCAATGGCAATTATCTTGCTTTCTGACTGATCAATTTTTAGATATGGTCCGATTAAACCATTAATCAATTTGAGTGCTTCTTCAGCTTCAATATTATGAAGTTTAAAAAATCTATGATTAATATTGTCAAACAAATCCACATCAAAAACATCAACCAGTTGCAATATCCGCTTAAGGTTGTTGGTTTTATCAATAATAATTATAACATCAGAACCCTCTTTGGGAATAATTGTTCCAGAATCAGAAAGAAATGGAGTCAAAGTAGGAATAATAACCTTAGGTAAAATATACTCCAGCGGTATAATC
>Ga0256845_1003651_pt1 | contig 10301 bp, 9 predicted proteins | sample RiftiametaG_FD_189101 | JGI IMG/M metagenome (GOLD analysis project Ga0256845, IMG submission 189101) | Tube worm associated microbial communities from hydrothermal vent at the East Pacific Rise, Pacific Ocean - Riftia | ecosystem: Host-associated > Annelida > Integument > Unclassified ... | reverse complement strand
AAGTGAGCCAGTATTTTGTAGAAATGCTGGAGAAGAATTGGAATTTGCCATGCTAATACCTGAAGATGCTAACCCTGTAGCAATAACAGCCCCTGTCAATATTTTTTTTAAATTAAACATATAGCCCCTTAGAATTACAATTGATCAGCTCAATCAAACTTTTGCGAAAAATTCGCATAAAATGTAATTAACTCCGTTGGGAATTAATTAATTTAAATTTAATAATAACATATTTTTTTTTAAAAAATGAATATTTTTCAAAAAAAATATTTTCTTACTAAAGAAGGCTTTTATGAAATCCCAGCAATTTAACTTTCCTTATTTCAGAACCGTTAAATCAAGCGAAAAAATAAGCAAACCGTCAAAAATCACATTAGCAAAGTATTTGAACGCATATCATTTACGGCGAGAAAAAGTACATTAACAATTGCTTGAAGACGGCTACAAGGTAAGCCTAAATACGATTGTACGCTATCATTAAAAACTGGGCTTAAAGGCAGTATTGGTAGTTAAACAAGTTAATGCAACTATATCAATCAAAACACATAAGAAGCACAGTTACAAACTTCAAGGTCCTGGTATTAACCATGCCAATCAAGTTTGGTCTACAGACATCATTTACATCAGGGTTGCAGGTGGCATGGCGTATATGATAACTATTATCAATTGGCATTCTAAAGTAGTGTTACCACATAAGACATCCAATACTATGGATTCGCAGTTAGTAATGAGTGAAAACTACTGATTGTCCTAGAAAAATTATTTACACAAAAACTTTTTTATAAAAAAACTTTTTCTTTAGAGGGAAATATGTTATTATTTTCAAATAAATTGATTAATTCCTAATAGAATTAATTACATTTATATGCGAGTTTTTCGCAAAAGTTTGATTGAACTAATCAATTGTAATCTTAATAGGGAGAGTATATGTTTAATTTAAAAAAAATATTGGTACCAATTGTGATTGTCACAGGAGTAGTATCTTCGGGTGTTAGCATGGCAAATTCCAATCTAAGTCAAAACCCAGTTGTTTCTTCCCCGGTATTTCTACAAAATACTGGTTCACTTGCGATGAGCGAATCTTCAATGCAAAAAGTGAAAGGAGCAGGTTTTTTTGGAGATATTTGGAAGGCGGCGAAGTTAGATATCAAGGTGGCAACCGACAGTAGTTTTGATGCACAAATTATACAAAAACTGTTGCAAGGAGATGTAAGGGGAGCAAAGGTGGTAGCGGGTAATTCTACACTGAATATAAAAGACACGATATTGAGAGAGATAGGTATAGGTATCATACTTTAAGTAAAGACTTATGCAAAAGATTTGCAATTAAAACACCCTGGCAAATTTGTCGGGTGTTTTAATTATATCTAGGCGGCAACCTAAGATTTCTTATTCTGTTGGCGATTAGTTTGATCCCATTGTTGGTTCTTTATTAATCTTGATAAGTGTTTAACGCTTATAGGGTCAAATAGAGTTCATTTATCAGTTACAAGTCAATTCCAAGCCTTTGTTCTTTGTTGATTTCTTCTAATCTGAACTTGTGGTTAAATATCTATTTTTTTAATCAATAATACAGGGGTTACTTTAAGATCTTTGTATAAATATGGGCAATCATCAGGAGTCCACTTTCACTAACTTGGTAATTTTTCCAGCGACACCTAGAGCCCTCTAAGGGGATAAATCCAGCCTTGGCGCTTGCTAAGACAAGGTTTGAGAAAATCACCAAGTTGAGCAAAAATTGATTTTTCCTAATCATCTATATTTTATGTAAAAGCCTTACTTTAAATGCTTTATAGAGGGATGCCTATGGTTTTTTTGTTATTGAAAAATGCTGTTTTTTATACTTAAGTTTTGGGATATCTTAAAGATATTAAGTCTATTTTAGAATATTATAATTTAGTGATAGTTTTGCACTTTAGGGTTAGACGCAGTAAAATTATTTCCTTTTACAATGACTAGGAACGAAGAATGGCTTTGACGCGTAGAGATTTTATAAAGGTTTTGGGTGCTGGTTCGACGGCTGGCTTGATTGGTGGTTGTGGCAATGATGCAGATAAGTTAGCTACTCAGGAAAATAAGTATGAGGTGGCAAAAACAGGTAATGCGCGTATTTTGCATATTACTGATACCCATGGTAATTTATTGCCGAATTATTTCCGTGAGCCAAATGTTAATTTAGGTTTTGGCTCAACTTTTGGGCAATTGCCTCATGTAGTGGGTAATAAGTTACTCAAACAAATTGGCGTTAAACCCGGTTCACCTGAAGCGTATGCTTTTACTTACAATAATTTTGAAGAATTGGCGGCTAAATACGGCAAAACGGGTGGCTTTGGTCAGATTAAAACTGTTTTAGATTCGTTGCGTGAGAGTGCAGGTGGTGTGCAGAACACACTTACCGTTGATGGGGGTGATACTTGGCAAGGCTCTGGTACATCGCTTTGGACGCGGGGTGCCGATATGGTTGAGGCGTGTAATATGCTGGGAGTGGATGTGATGGTTGGGCATTGGGAATTCACCTATAAAGAAGAAGAGACACTTAAGAATATTGGTTTTTTTAAAGGGGACTTTCTGGGTCAAAATGTGCGCATTTTAGAAGACGCTTTGCTGGGTGATAAATACATTTCTATGACGGAAAAATATGATGGCAGAGGACTTTATAACGAGGACGACGCTCTACCATTTAAGCCTTATGTGATTAAAAATGTGGGCGGACATCGTATTGCAGTCATTGGACAAGCCTTTCCTAGAACTTCAAACGCCAATCCACAAAAATACTTTTTCCCAGATTGGTCATTTGGTTTGCGTGAAGATGAGATGATTGAACTGGTGGCTGATATTCGTGCAAATGAAAAGCCTGATGCGGTGATTTTGGTTTCTCATAATGGCATGGATGTGGATATTAAAATGGCATCACGCATTAGTGGTATTGATGCGATTTTTGGTGGTCATACGCATGACGGTATGCCAAAACCTATTGAAGTAAAAAATGCAGGTGGGACAACCGTGGTAACTAATGCAGGGTGTTCGGGTAAGTATATTGGGGTGATGGATTTGGATATTAAAGACCATAAAGTGGTTGGCTATAACTATAAGATGTTGCCCATTATTACCAATTTGATTAAGCCTGATGCGGCGATGGTGTCATATATTAATAAAATGCGTCAAACCAAATACGACCGCAATGTGGTTGAAGCACGCAGTAGTACAATGAGCAACAATCCAAAGCGTGTTGGTAAAACTTTTGATGCAATTTTGACCGAAAAACTTTGTACCACTGAGCAAACCCTTTATCGCCGTGGTAACTTTATGGGGACTTGGGATCAAGTGTTGGTTAATTCATTGCGTGAAGAACATAACGCAGACTTTGCCATGTCAGCTGGCGTGCGTTGGGGTACCAGCGTACCAGCAGGGCATGATGTTACTATGGAAGATTTAATGACCAATACTTCAATGACTTACGGCGAAACTTATGTTAATGAATTAAAAGGTGCGCAACTTAAAGACATCTTAGAAGGTATTGCAGAAAACTTATTTGTGCAAGACCCATATTTACAGTCAGGTGGCGATATGGTGCGTATGGGTGGGTTGGATTACACAATTGATCCTGCTAAAAGTTTGGGTAATCGCATTAGCAATATTGTTGATGACGAGGGGACGGCGATTGACCCAAATAAATCTTATAAAGTATCAGGTTGGGCGCAAGTTGGTTCGGTGGGCAATGGTCGTTTAATGTGGGATGTGGCAGCAGATTATCTCCGCAAACAAAAACATCTTAATCTTAAAAAAGTCAATCATCCAACCATTAAAGGCGTAAAAAATAATCCAGGTATTGAAAATTATTCAGGAAAAATCATTTAAGATTATATGATAACCTTGATTAAAAATATTTTTAAAAACCTTTGGTTTCGTGATGTAGGCGAGGAATCTATTCATATTAATAACACCGCAGTACGCATTCGTGCGGGTATGTTATTGATTATCCCCATTTATATGGTTTTTACTTTGATTGATGTGGTGTATGGCTCGTCATGGGATGTGGTGCTTAATACCACTTCTGTTGATACGCTTGAGACTAATTGGGATGACCGTATCGTTTATCAAGTAGAGGCAGTGAAGCGTGTTTATGAATATGGTTTTCAGACTAAATTATTAATTTATGCTTTGATTGAAATGTTGCTGGGTATGTCCATTATTGGCTCACGATTTTCTCCCACGATTTTATTGGCCAGTTTTTTGGCTACTGGTAGGAAATCTGAATGGGGTCCTATTGGTCCTAAGCGTTGTGCTTGGATGCTGGGGTCAAGTTTTATTTCTGTGTGTATTATCTTTTTTAACCCAGACGCAGTTGCACTTTGGGTTAACAGTTTGTTAGGGACTAATATTCCTGCTGATGAAAATTACATTCCTTCTTGGCTAGCGTTAAACTTAGTGTGGATGTGTTTGTTATTTATGTGGTTAGAGGCAATTGTAGGTTTTTGTGTCGGCTGTAAAATTTATGCATTATTGGTCAAAATAGGCATTGTTAATCGCCATTGTAATGCCTGTGAAAATATTGACTGGGATAAGATTAATCGCAAAAAACAAGCAAAAATAGACAAAAAACAAAATAAATAAATGAAATTTGTTTTTTTACTGTATTTATTGGCAGGCGTGTCAGTTGCTGATGTGGTTAAACCTGCGCTAGTGGAAATTTCAATTTATGCGGATAAAAAAGTCAGTGTTGTGATTGATTTAAGCCTTGAAGCGGCAATGACGGATATTGGCACTCAATATAAAAATACTACAGATGCACCAAATTCGGCACAATATGATACACTTCGTGCGCTAGCACCTGAGGCATTGCAGGCACGCTTTAAGGCTTTTGAGTCTAAATTTTTAAGCCATATTTTATTAACTATTAATAAAAAACCTCAGCACTTAAAACTCGTTTCAACAAAGATTGACATTGTGGGTTACAAAAAACGCCCGAGAAAAACGCTACTTACTTACTCAACCCAACTAAGCGAATGGCCAAAAACTCTCTCATGGCAATACAACAAATCCTATGGCGACAGCGCATTACGCCATCAAATATATAAAAAAGATGAATATAATTGGAGCCAATGGCGTTGGTTGCGTAACGGTGTATCAAGTGGCATAATTGATATTAACCACCCGCAACCAATGACAACTGTGCAAACAATATTGCAATTTATCAATATTGGTTTCAACCATGTTATTCCCTTAGGCCTTGATCATATTTTATTTATTATCGGCATGGCACTTTCCTCACTCTTGTGGCAAAGACTGTTATTGCTAGTGAGCACTTTTACCCTAGCACACACCTTAACACTAGGTTTGGCAATGTTAGGCATTATAGAAATATCAGGGCGGATTATTGAGCCGTTAATCGCCTTTTCTATTGCGTTTGTAGCAATTGAAAACTTACTGCCTAACCAATCTATTAAACGCAAAAGCATCATTGTATTTTTATTCGGTTTGGTTCATGGATTGGGTTTTGCCAGTATGCTTAAATCTTTTGAAATGACGAATGACAATTTTGTAACTACCTTAATCAGTTTTAATATTGGCGTTGAATTGGCACAAGTTATTATCGTTCTAAGTGTTGTTGCTGTTCTATTATTGCTCAAAATAGCCAAACTTAATTATCGACAACTTGCTGTTATCCCAGCATCATTCATCATAGCATTTATTGGTATTTACTGGGGTGTAGAACGATTAACAATCTAGGGGGCTTCTTCTGTATTAGAGATAGGTATCGAATACAGGGAATTTTTTTTATTCAGTTGTAATTTTCCAGACCTTGAGAGGTGCAAAAGTGCAGTTTCTTGCCATTGGTAAATTTCAGTTTAAATAATCTTTGCCTGCATTAAAGTATGGGTGTTGATTGCACCAAGAACTTGATTGTTTTTATCAACGACTGGTAGTGAATTTAGGTTGAATTTATCCATTATTGCAACTGCTGCCATAGCGGGTTTGTCGGCTAGAATAGATTTGCAATTTGAGGTCATAACCTCGCCAATAGTTAAGTCTTGAATATTAGAATGGGTTTCCAATACACGGCGTAGGTCGCCATCGGTGAAAATGCCTTGCAGGGTATTTTCATTGGTAATTAGCACCATGCCCAAGGCTTTTTGACTCATTATCAGCAGAGCATCAAGCAGTTTGGTGTCGGCGTTGGCAATAGGAATATCGTCATTGGTTTTCATAATGTTATTGACAAAAGTTAGTAAGCGTCTGCCGAGTGCCCCACTGGGATGCGAACGGGCGAAATCATCGGGGCTAAAACCTTTATCATTAAGCAAACTCACTGCCAAAGCATCGCCCATGGCAAGCGCTACTGTGGTGGAAGAAGTGGGGGCTAAATTATGTGGACAAGCTTCTTTTTCAACACTCACATCAAGATGCACATCGCTGATTTTTCCAATAGCAGAGTTTTTATTGCCTGTCATAGCAATAATAGCAACACCAAGGCGTTTAATCACTGGCACCAGTGTCATAATTTCATCAGATTCGCCTGAGTAAGAAATACAAATAGCAACATCGTTTTGTTCAATCATACCTAAGTCACCATGCCCTGCCTCGCCAGGGTGGACGGCAAACGCAGGGGTGCCAGTGGAGGCAAAAGTGGCAGCAATCTTATTGCCAATATGTCCCGACTTACCCATGCCAATTAAAATCACTTTACCTGTGCAGTTTTGAATGAGCGTGCAAGCATCTATAAAACTTTGGTCAAGCCTATCAGCCAATTGACTAACTGCTTGTGCTTCCGTGAGAATGACCTTTTTAGCAAAGTTTAATAATGTGTTTGGCATAGACAATAGTTTTTAATAGATATAATGTTGGATTTTATCTAAGTATAAGCACAATGAGTAACGAAAAAATCAAAATCTTGTTTGTGTGTATGGGTAATATCTGCCGATCACCAACTGCTGAGGGCGCTTTTTATTCGCAAATGCAAAAGCGAGGCGTACAAGATTTATTTGAAATTGATTCCGCAGGAACGCATGCTTATCATATTGGCGAGCAACCCGATACTCGTTCTCAAGTTGTGGCACATAAGCACAATGTGGACTTGTCTGTGCAGCGTGCTAGGCAAGTACATGAGTCAGATTTTTATCATTATGATTATATTTTTGCGATGGATGTTAGTAATTTGACAGACTTGCAAGACATTTGCCCATCAGAACATCAGCACAAACTTTCTTTAATGCTTGATAATATTCCGAAAAATAACGGAAAAGGCGTGCCCGATCCATATTTTGAAGGGCGTTTTGACGATGTGTTTGAGATGTTAAATCGTGCCAGTCGTTTTTTATTAGACAGACTGAGCTGAAACTTTTGTATAAAATTATGAGTGGTTATCTAAGTGCCTATTTCACTCACTTGGAAATTTCCTTAAATCCAGTCTAAGCCTTACTAAAACAAGGTTTAGAAAAGTTAATAAGTTTAGAAAAAATGAATTTTATTCATCCCTAATATTTTATACAAAACTTTCTTTGAGACCTTTGCATAAATATAGATGATTAGCAAAATTCAATTTTTGCCCACTTGGTGATTTTCTTAAACCTTGTCCTAGCAGGGCTAAGGCTGGGTTTAAAAAATTACCAAGTGGGTGAAAAGCGGATTCTTGATGATTATTTATATTTATGCAAAGGCCACTCTTAGTAAAAAAATTAAGAAAACATATTGACGGGGGTAATTCAGCACAGTATAATGCTTGCCTTTATTGCCCGTGAAAACGAAAGAGCGATTAATTTTATAAACAAATATTTAGTAATTTATTGGAGTAATATATTTATGTCAACAGTGAATCAATTAGTACGCAAACCGCGTAAAAAGAAGGTTACAAAGAGTGGTGTTCCAGCCTTAGACAGCTGCCCACAAAAGCGTGGTGTATGTACTCGTGTATATACAACAACACCTAAAAAGCCTAATTCAGCATTGCGTAAAGTTGCCCGTGTTAGATTAACCAATGCTGCTGAAGTAACGACTTATATTGGCGGCGAAGGTCATAACTTACAAGAACACTCGGTGATTTTAATTCGTGGTGGTCGTGTAAAGGATTTACCAGGTGTGCGTTACCATACTGTTCGTGGCGCATTAGATACGGTTGGTGTTGATGGCAGAATGCAAGGTCGCTCTAAATATGGCACCAAGAAACCAAAGAAATAAACTAAATATTAAAACAAGAGAAAAACTATGAGAAGAAGATCCGCACCAAAAAGAGAAATCCTACCAGACCCAAAGTTTGGCGATTTAGTATTGGCTAAGTTTGTTAACATCTTAATGTTAGATGGCAAAAAATCTGTAGCTGAGAAGATTGTTTATGATGCGTTAAATACAATTGAAGCCAAAGGTAATGCCGAGCCAATTGAGACTTTTAAGCAAGCGCTAGAAAATATTGGACCACAAGTTGAGATTAAATCTCGTCGTGTTGGTGGCTCCACTTATCAAGTACCCGTTGAAGTTAGATCTGAGCGTAAAATTGCACTAGCAATGCGCTGGATTATTGAAGCATCACGCAAACGCGGTGAAAAAGGCATGAAGCTAAGGTTAGCAGGCGAAGTTTTGGACGCTGTCCAAAATCGTGGCACTGCATTTAAAAAGAAAGAAGACACACACAGAATGGCAGAGGCAAACAAAGCGTTTGCTCACTTCCGCTGGTAGACATAAAAGGATAAGAAGATGGCAAGAAATCACCCACTGAGTCGCTACCGTAATGTTGGCGTTATGGCGCATATTGATGCTGGTAAAACTACTACTACTGAGCGTGTACTTTTGTATACAGGTCGCACACACAAAATTGGTGAAGTGCATGATGGTGGCGCTACCATGGACTGGATGGAGCAAGAGCAAGAGCGTGGTATTACCATTACTTCTGCTGCAACCACTTGTATGTGGAAAGGTATGGATGAACAGTTTGAAGAGCATCGCATCAATATTATTGATACTCCGGGACATGTTGATTTTACGATTGAAGTTGAGCGTTCTCTTAAAGTATTAGATGGTGCGCTAGCTTTGTTTTGTGCGGTTGGTGGTGTAGAGCCTCAATCTGAGACTGTGTGGCGTCAAGCAAATAAATACAATGTGCCAAGAATTGGTTTTGTTAACAAAATGGATCGTGCTGGCGCAGATTTTTTGCGCGTTTGTGCGCAAATTAAAACCCGTTTAGGTGCAAATCCGGTACCAATGCAAATCGCTATTGGTGCAGAAGAAGACTTTAAAGGTGTGGTTGATTTAATTACCATGAAAGCCATTTATTGGAACGAAGAAGATCAAGGTGCCACCTACGAAACTAAAGACATTCCAGAAGATTTACAAGACTTAGCAAAAGAAAAGCGTGAATTTATGGTTGAGTCTGCAGCAGAAGCCAATGATGAGTTAATGGAAAAATACTTAGAAGAAGGCGAATTGTCAGATGATGAAATTAAAGAAGGCATTCGTTCTCAGTGTATTGGCAATCATATTATTCCAATGTTTTGTGGTTCAGCCTTTAAGAATAAAGGTGTGCAAGCAGCATTAGATGCAATAATTATGTATATGCCGTCACCGCTAGATGTGGATGCGATTGAAGGTATTCTTGATGATAAAGAGGAAACTCGTGCACCGCGTAAAGCCGATGACAGCGAACCATTCGCAGCATTAGCATTTAAAATTGCAACCGATCCATTTGTAGGAAATTTAACATTTTTCCGTGTGTATTCAGGCGTGTTAAAAGCAGGTGATTTTGTTTATAATTCATCTAAAGGCAAAAAAGAGCGTATTGGTCGTATGGTGCAAATGCACTCAAACGAACGAGATGAAATTAAAGAGGTTCGTGCTGGCGATATTGCAGCCGCCATTGGACTCAAAGATGTGACCACAGGTGATACCCTGTGTGACATGAAAGAGAAAATTGTCTTGGAAAGAATGGAATTTCCAGAGCCAGTAATTGCTTTGGCAGTTGAACCAAAAACCAAAGCAGACCAAGAAAAAATGGGTATTGCCTTAGGTAAACTTGCCGCTGAAGATCCTTCATTCCGTGTATCAAGTGACGAAGAGTCGGGTCAAACTATTATTGCAGGCATGGGCGAACTTCATTTGGATATTATTGTTGATCGTATGAAGCGTGAATTTGATGTTGAGTGTAATGTCGGCGCACCACAAGTTGCTTATCGTGAAGCGATTACAACTTTGGTTGAGCATCAGCACAAATTTGCTAAACAATCAGGTGGTCGTGGTCAATATGGACATGTATATTTACGCATTGAGCCACAAGAGCCAGGTGCTGGCTATGAATTTGTTGATGAGATTAAAGG
>Ga0256845_1003650_pt1 | contig 10303 bp, 9 predicted proteins | sample RiftiametaG_FD_189101 | JGI IMG/M metagenome (GOLD analysis project Ga0256845, IMG submission 189101) | Tube worm associated microbial communities from hydrothermal vent at the East Pacific Rise, Pacific Ocean - Riftia | ecosystem: Host-associated > Annelida > Integument > Unclassified ... | reverse complement strand
AGGTGGGGCTGATCCATTTTTTGCACAAGATTCTAATAGAGTTTTCTATACAACATCTGATAGAGAAGGCGAAGTAGTAACAACCCAGTTGGTCAGTACTGATTTATTAGGTAACAATAAAGAAAAGCATTATTCTGGTGTCTGGATTACCGATTACAGTGTCTCTCCTAATAATAAATGGCTGGCTTTCATCCAAAATTTCCAAGTCTATGTTACACCATTTATCCAAAGCGGAAAATTTATTTCTACAGGTTCAAAAGCCAGTAACCTGCCCTTACAGAAGTTCTCTAAAAATGCAGGAAACTACCTGACTTGGTTAAATAACTCCCAAGAACTTTCTTGGGCTTTAGGACCTGTTATTTACCAACAAAAGATGTCAAACAAATTTGAACACCTTGGTGGGAAAAAAGACAGTGAAACACAATTAACCAATATTAAGTTTAATATAAAAGCTGACATCCCTCACTCAAGCATTGCTTTGAAAGGAGCAAATATCATCACAATGAATGGTGATAAAATTATTGAGAACGGAACCATTGTTATAAAAAACAACCGTATTATTGATATTGGAAATGATATTTCTATTCCTTCTAACGCTAAGATTATTGATGTCACAGGTAAGACCATAATGCCAGGAATTGTTGATGTACATTGGCATGGATCTTATGCAAACAACCAAATTATTCCACAGACCAATTGGCATGCATTGGCTAACTTGGCTTTTGGAGTGACGACAGAACACAATCCGTCAGCTGATACTGCAGCTGTATTTGCCGCCAGTGAAATGCAACGCGCTGGTGTAATAACCGCCCCGAGGACTTTTTCAACTGGTACGGTTCTTTATGGTGCTACGGAGTTTATAACAGCGCCAATTAATAATTTAGAAGATGCCATTGGTCATTTACAACGAATGAAATCGGTGGGTGCTTTTTCGGTTAAAAGTTACAACCAACCCCGTAGAGAACAACGCCAACAAATTATAGAAGCAGCGCGCCAAACAAATTTAATGGTGGTTCCCGAAGGTGGTTCATTATTTATGCATAACATGAGTATGATTATCGATGGTCATACAGGTATTGAACATAATATTCCTGTTGCTGCAATTTACGATGATGTACTGCAATTGTGGTCACAATCTGAAACAGCTTATACACCTACATTGGTTGTTGCTTATGGCGGTATTTCGGGAGAAAAATATTGGTATGATACAACTGATGTTTGGAAACACCCATTGTTAACAAAATATGTTCCTAAAAACATCCTCGAACCTGTTTCAATTAGACGTACCAAAGCACCACTCGAAGATTACAACCACATTCGCAGTGCCGAAGTGGCAACTAAATTACAAAATGCTGGCGTTAAAGTAATGCTAGGTGCACATGGCCAACGCGAAGGCTTGGGTGCACATTGGGAAATGTGGATGTTTGTTCAAGGTGGCATGACACCATTAAATGCTATACGTGCTGCCACCATTGATGGTGCTGATTACATTGGTATGAAGGATGACCTAGGTTCATTAGAAATAGGTAAACTAGCTGATTTAATCATATTGAATGAAAGCCCATTAGATGATATACAAAACTCAGATAAAATAGATCAAATAATGCTAAATGGTCGTTTATATGAAGCTGACACCATGAACCAAATTTATCCCAATAAGATTTCCAGAGATAAATTTTATTTTGAATAATAAAGAGTTAATGTCAGCCATATGATAGTTGCGCCGTTACTTTTTTATAATCTAAAAAATAACGGTGTAACATGAATCAACTTAACCGCAGGAAATTTCTCAAGTATTCATCTATTACAAGTGTGGTTTGGTTGACGCTTGTATCAAGTGATGGTGTCATAGCAGAGCTACTTGACAAGAGATTGTTGTTTAATGATCATGAAACTGTCTTCCCTGGATTTGAAGTGCCAGAATATTTGGGAATATTTGAGCCTAAAAGTTAGCATTTAAAAGACGGTCTAAAAAGATTTCCCAATCAATGAATTTCCTATAGCCATATATATTGATTGAAGGCAAACCTTTGCCTTCAATCAAATGGTATTTATCATCAGTATTTTTTACACCTTTCATTTCACAAATAGAATTTCTGAGTATACAACCAATACCGATGTGTCTATATTTAAAATAATCAAAATATCGTAAAAAACTTCGAGACAAAGCCCCTTGAATACCACCAATACTCGAAATATTATCTATGGCTTTTTGACTAATTGTTTGTTTGATTCCCTTAATTTTTTCTGTTTCAAAATATGCCTCCAACCTATCCGTTTTCCAATTGGTAATACGCAAATCATTAACATAGCCATTTAATACTCCCGTAATATCCCCAAAATCATAGGTGCTGGTAATTTGGTGTAAATTTAAATGTTTAAACTCTATGTCAGCAGCTATGACAGGAGCAATACCAAACAATCTTTCCATCGAAAGGTCATCTACCTTCATTGTACCATCGAAGACGTTTAATTCTAATGAGCCGTCAAAAGTTATACTATTTCCAACCTTTTTCATTCCTGGTATTTTTCCAGAAATACTTCCCTTCATAATAGGCCAACCCATTTTTTCAGTTATAAGAGCCAGTGAAATAGGTTTAACTTCCCCATCAAAATCGATAGAAATTTGTTGCTTAAGTATATCATTCAAATCTAATTGATGAATAATTACACTGCCATCAAATATAGGAATTATTGTGTCTGGTTGAAATTTTAAATGTTGATGAGATGCATACACTTGTAAATTCGATTGATTTATTGGCATGCCAGCCAACAATAAAGCATCCCATTTTAAAAATGACTTTTTCAATTCTCCAGTCTCATTCCAATGAATATTAGCGTTCAGGTTATCAACTTCTATCTTTTTTGATTCAAGTATCAAAAAAGTTTCGATTATATCTACATCTAAGTATTTTAAAACTCCTTCCTCAATGCCCAGTTGCCCTTTTGCCAACCCTTCAATTTCAGCATCATTAATGCCTATTATTTCAAAAAACGAGACAAATCTTTAATGTCAAATTTAATATTGAGATGATTTTTATCTAAATCCATTACATCAACATCAATTTTAATTGTCTCTTTTGAACTTGTTTTAAAGTTAAGTTTTAAAAGGTTAAAATCATTATCCAATTGAATATTACTAGATATCAATAATGGATTATCATTAAATTCGATGTAAATATCATTAAACATTCCTTCGCCTGTTTTGATATTTGTATCAATTTTCAGTTCAATTCCTAGTTTGCTTTGCTCGATTGAATATTGTCCTTGTAATCTGTTTCCTGCCATCACATATTCACTAAATTCAGACTCCCAGTTAAATTCCTCTACAACATAATTTCCGTTTAGCAACAAACCATTTTCTATATCTAGAAAAAGTTTTGTTGATATGATTGCCGTAGTAGAGCTCATATCAAACTGTGTCAATGGTTTTATCAAAAGTGATAATTCTGCAATAGGCATCTGCTTGACTTCAATTTCAAATTTATTATTGAGTATAGAAGAATTGTGAAGTTGCAAGGAATCATTAAGATTAGATAAATAGATATCCCATGAATTATGACTAAAATCATACCAACCATTGATATCGAAATTGTAACTATCATTGTCATAACTAAAATTTAAATGCCCCTTATCACAATGATGTAAAGGATAAATTTGTTGTGATGTATAACAATGATAGCTAACATTTATTATATTTTTTTGCAAAAATGAAGATTTTATTGTTTTAATATTAATCTTCAAGATATTTTCGATATTTTTAATTTCCACACCTTCGACTTGCCAAAATTCAGCTGTCCAACTTTGAAGTGGTAAAAAACAAAAAATAAACAAAATATATTTGATAAACGACATACTTGAATTTTAACCCAATAGTCTGTAAAATCTGCATTTATTATTAAAATTTTGCAAAGGAAGGTAAAAGTGAAACTATCTATTCATGTTCTGGTTGTTGACGACAACCTCATCAACCGCCAATATTTTTCAATGGCAATCAAAAAACTCGGTTACAAAGTCCAACTCGCTGAAAGTGGACAAGAAGCCATTCAATTTGCGTCAAATTCCAATTTTGATATTATTTTGATGGACATACGGATGCCAGAAATGGATGGATTTCAAACCGCTACTCAGATTAGATTGATAAAAAATCATATAAGTACTCCCATCATAGCCATTTCAGCAGAAAATAGTAGTGAGGCTCAAAATAGTGTATTTAATGGTTTTATCCTAAAACCAGTTAGCCCTGTTCAACTTAAACAAAACATCGAAAAATATTGTCAAAACAACAGTCAAAAAAATACAGCTTTTGATCAATCAAAAGCCATGAAATTTGCTTACAATGACAAAGACATTATGGATAAAATAATTGATTTATTTATTAAGGATATTCCTATCCAAATAGATAAATTGGACATTAGTATAAATCACAATAATATCTCAGAATCTACTGCGATTATCCATAAAATATTAGGTTCTTGCCAGGCCTGTGGCGCCATAGAAATTGCAAAAAACCTTGAGATCCTCTCATCACAAATAAAAACAAATGAAGCCAATCCGACAGAAATAGCATTAAGGGATCTAAAAATTTCAATACGAAATTTTGAAACACATTTCAATCAGTTTAAATAGAATAAAAAATCAATTTTTCATCGAAAAATAAATATTATTATAGTGACTACTACAACAATGCTAAATAGCAAAATTGGTATTATGTAATTTGTTTTCTCTTTTGTTTGTGGAACCATTTGAGCCGCCGAATCTAGCAAATCTCTTTCGTATTGGGTTAATTCTTTTAATGTGGTTTGATCTACAAGTTCTGGATCGGTTTGTTGTTGATTTTTAGTGTCACAAACCTTGTCATCATTTACTTTGCCTGTTTTTGTATCAAATTCTCTCAAAATAAAAGGATTAATGGACTCACTATCATCATGAGTGTTTGCATCACTCTTAATAGATACCAACGAAATATTATCCATTCCATTATTTTTAACTGCAATATTAACCAGGTTATCTGTTAGTTTCATCATGCTATTATACAGATTTAATTCATTAATCATGTCAATTTCATTAGCTATACTATAAAGCCCATCAGAACAAACAAGCAGAACCTGATTTCTTTCTAATGTACCTGAATTATGATTAACGGTAATTTCTTTTCGAGTCATTCCTAATGCTTGAGAAATGATATTTCTATCAGGGTGAGTTTCTAAGTCCTCAACATTAATGTATCCATTTTCTAACAATATTTCAACATAAGAATCATCTTTAGTCAGGAGTTTTAGTTTGTCATCCCAAAGATAAACACGGCTGTCGCCAACCCAAGAAATGTCATAATAGTTATCTTTAAATAATACAGCCACAATTGTCGTTGCCATACCCTGCTTGTTATGATTTGATTCAATCTGATCAACCAATGCACCGTGTGCTTCATATACTGAATGACTAAGGGTTTCACCCTTTATGATACAGTCTTTTACTTTTTGGCAGGCAATTTGTGATGCTACATCGCCTTTTTCAAGGCCTCCTACGCCATCTGCCACTATATACAAGCCAAGAGATTCATCAACTAAGATACTGTCTTCGTTGATTTTTCTTTGACCTATATGTGTTTTTGCAAAATTTGTTAGCATAGTCCCCCAACCAAATTGTAATTATTGTAACCTTTATAGATTAATGCAGCAATACAATAATGTGTAGTATTTTTTTCCACTAATACTGTTTTGAGAACCCTATCACATTTAAATATCAATACTAGAGAGTTTTGCATAACTATGCGGAGAAAGAAAAAATAGAGAAAATTTGTCAAATTGAATCAAAATTTGCGTGTAATAGCTTGCTATTGCCAATAATTTTGGTGAAAAGTTGATGAATTTAATCATTTTTTACTCTTTGCACTAGTTATACAAAGCTCTCTACTAACAACTTATGTCCCATACTGGCTTACCCAAAAATGAAGACAACGTTTCAGCATCAATAATTATTTGTGCTTGGTTTCCATGATCAACTATGGCAAACCTGCTACCGTCTTTTAATATCATATTTAATTCATAACTGTAATAAGAGCTTTTTTGAGAACTCACTCTTTCAGATAATATTTGAATGGCATGGATATCATTAAAATAAATAAGTTTATTAGATATTTTATTATCACCAGAAAATTTTGGTGGCTTTCGCCCTATCCAAATATACCCCATGGTTGCATCAAATAATATAGGGGCTCCCATCTTTCGGTACATGATGTAAGCAACACCAGCAAAAACACCTCCAAATAGAGCAATAAATATTCCTGTGGTTGAACCAGTGATTAATAAAAACAAACCAACTACAGCTACAATTGAACCAATTAATCCAAAGAGTCCAATAAATAATATTCCACCCACTGATAGTTTGTATTTCAATAGACTAGAGGATACTTCCTCCAAATTATGTGTTTTGAAATTAGAGCCCCCCCGTTTGAGTGGAGACCATTCTGTTTTTTCTGCAATTGGATCATTAAACTTACTGATTTCTGCAGTTATGCTTTGCCTATGCATTTGTGTCATTTTTTCGAGTTTAGCTTTAAGCTTTTTAAACATTATATTTAAACCTTTAAATTATCTTTTGAATATTAACTGCCACTCCTGCCAGCACAGCATTTCCTGACAACTCATCAATTTCCATTTCATCCATCAAAATATTAATGTTAACTCCTGCATTATCATTCGCAATTGAAAGTTGAGCCTCAGCAAATACATGCCCCCAGCCATGTGGAATACTTATGATACCTGATTTTATATCATCGGTAATATAAACTGGCAGTGATATATCACCAATTTTCGAACAGACCTTTATCATGTCACCATCTTCTAAATTTTTACCTTTAGCATCCTCTGTATTGACAAATGCAATACACCTTTGTTTGCCCTTTATCATGCGATAAGAATTGTGCATCCAAGAATTATTGGTACGCGGATCCCTGCGACCAATTAATTGCATATCGAACTCTGTTATGGTTTGTAATTTTTTAAAATTAGCAGAAACCCTGCTTAGATCAGATTTGATTTCTTTTGGCATCAAACAAATCTGTTTATCTGCGGTAAAAAGTCGTTCTGGCATACAAGGTTTTAACGCACCTAGATCAATGCCATGTTTTGATGCGATTACTTTTTCCAAATTTAAATCTGCATAAGGCCCTTTTTTCAAACCCATATCTACAATGCCTGCTTCACCTGTTTTAAAAATAGCCTTTTTAGTCATCCAAGTTTTAAATTTATTGGACAATCCTGTAGGCTGTAATCGAGACCACAATTCAACAAATATTTGCATGTCACTGCGTTGATTTTTATCTGGTGCAAACAATGTTTTAGTATATTTAGTTGTATTTTGAATAGCTAATGTATGAAAAGCCAGATTGTAATGAGGCCTTTCTAATGCCGAAGTAGGAGGTAAAATAATATTGGCGTGGCGACTTGATTCATTAATATAAAAGTCTATTGAAACCATATAATCTAGGCTCGCCAATGCTTTATCCATTTTATTGCCATTGGGTGTACTTAGCACAGGGTTCCCCGAATTAGTGATTAACATTTTAATTTGTCCATCTCCTTCGGTTAAAATTTCGTCAGCTAAAGCCGAGACGGGTAATTCTCCAGCAAAACTAGGCAAACCTCTGAGTCTTGAGTGATTTTTTGCAAAAACTTTCCTGTTTTTATACTTGCGAGCAGGCGCCAGAATATCCACTGCAGGCTTACTAAACATAACACCACCTTCCCTATCGAAATTTCCTGTCATGATATTCAATACATTACCTAGGAACTGAGTCATGGTGCCAAATTTTTGTGTAGATGCACCGAAACGTGTGTAGCAACAAGCACTATTGGCTTGACAAAATATCTCAACCAACTCTTCAATTTCAACCGCTTTGATTCCCGTAATATTTGCAACTGATTCAGGTGAATAATCCTTAACTAAATTTTTGACATCATCTACCCCATGAGTATAACCAGTAACATGTCTTAAATTATCATACTTTTTTTCAAAAACCACATGTAGTATTGCCATCAGTAAATAGACATCGGTGCCTGGGTTAATGGCCATATGTTGATCAGAAATCTTTGATGTTTCAGTAAATCTCGGGTCAACATTAATCACCTTACCGCCACGATTTCGAATGTCTTTTAACCTTTGCGCTACTTTCGGAGCGGTCATCATGCTACCATTTGAAACGACAGGATTAGCGCCAATGATTAATAAACAATCGGTTCTATCCAAATCAGGCACAGGAACCAACATCTGATGTCCAAACAATAAATAAGCGGCCAATTGATCGGGTAACTGATCTACTGAAGTTGCACTGTAACGGTTTTTGGTATTTAGCATTTTTGAAAACATTGGCATAAAGGCCATGGCTCCCATATTATGCACCGTTGGATTACCAGAATAAAACGCTACAGCATCACTGTCAAATTTTTGTTGAGTACTTTTTATATTCGCAACCACTTCATCATAAGCTTGATTCCAGCTAATTTGTTGCCAACCATTTTTAGTTTTTTTAACGGGTTGTTTTAAGCGATCTGGATCATAATAAACATCTTGTAATGCCACTCCTTTTGGGCAAATATGCCCTTTACTTAAAGGATCATCTTTATCGCCTTTTATCGACAATATTTCATTGTTTTGATATTTAATGACAAGTCCGCACGTGGCTTCACAGACATTACAAGCGCGATAATGGGTTTGAATTTGTGACATAGATTGGTGAATTATTGAATGAATATTCAATATATTACATGAAACGAGTATTAAACTACTAGGGAATTTTCAATTCTCTTCTTTTTGATAGAGAAACTCTTTCTTGCCATTGTCGGATAATTTATCTAACCATTGTTGGTGTTTTTGTAATTCTTCAGCGGTCGCTTTAACAACTTTCAATGGTGGCAAATTACTCAAATCAAAAGACAAGCCTGTATTGTTAGCACCATCATTACTGGCATCTAAATTTAATTTAGTTTGACCACCAGTCATCATCAAATAGACTTCTGCTAATATTTGTGAATCCAGTAATGCACCATGCAAAGTACGGTGCTCATTCACAACACCATATCTTTTGCATAATGCGTCCAAACTATTGCGAGCACCAGGATGTTTGTTACGGGCATAATCCAAGGAATCGGTTATGGTGCATATTTCTTCAATTTTTATGTTTTTACCACATAACATAAATTCATTATTAATAAAGCCTACATCAAATGGCGCATTGTGGATAATCAATTCGGCACCTTTTACATAAGCAACAAAATCATCAACTATGCGTGCAAAAGTAGGTTTATCGCTAAGAAATTTAGTAGTAATCCCATGTACTTCTAATGCTCCTGCCTCACTTTCTCGTCCTGGGTTGATGTATTGTTGGTAAGATGAACCAGATATTTCGCGGTTCATTACTTCTACAGCTCCTATTTCTAAAATTCGATTACCCTGATGAATTGAGATACCTGTTGTCTCGGTATCTAACATAATTTGTCTACCTGTCTTTATCATGAGTGAATATCCTTAATTTTTTCTGCTTCTAAACGAGCCAATTGATCAACTCGTTCATTTTCAGCATGACCACTGTGTCCTTTAACCCAATACCAATTGATACTATGTCCATTGGCTTGCTCATCTAGCATTACCCACAATTCTTTATTTAACACAGGTTTTCTATCAGACTTTTTCCAACCTCTTTTTTTCCATCCATCTAACCATTTCGTAAATCCATCCATCACATATTTTGAATCTGTAAAAATTTCAACATCACAAGATTTTTTTAAGGCTTTCAATCCTTCAATAACTGCCATCAGTTCCATTTGATTGTTTGTTGTATCGACTTGAGAGCCACTAAACATCTTCTCAGAATGGTTGTAACGCAATAAAGCCGCCCAACCGCCAGGACCTGGATTGTTAAGGCACGAACCATCGGTGAACATTTGAATTTTTACTTTTGACATTGGAGATCTTAAAAAAAAGAATTCATTATACTGGCAAGAAAATACGAATTCTAATTATTTATAGCAGTTATAATATTTTTTAATATTTTCTTATCAATATACTTACAGTTTTTCGATTTTGACTTTTGTTCTGATGCTAATTTATCCGCTTGTAAGTTTGTCCCTTTCCACTGATTGAGACATACTAGTTCTAAAATTAAATTTTCAGGAATATTATGCCCAATTATGGTTCGAACAATTGTTGCAGCAGCAATCCAAGAACCAACTTCATTCAAGTGCCCATCACTTTCAAAAGGTACAATATCCTTATTTGACTTAATGAATTTTTGTAATGAAAA
>Ga0256845_1003649_pt1 | contig 10304 bp, 10 predicted proteins | sample RiftiametaG_FD_189101 | JGI IMG/M metagenome (GOLD analysis project Ga0256845, IMG submission 189101) | Tube worm associated microbial communities from hydrothermal vent at the East Pacific Rise, Pacific Ocean - Riftia | ecosystem: Host-associated > Annelida > Integument > Unclassified ... | reverse complement strand
ACTTGCTCTACGACTACTGCTTCTTCTAAATAAACATCAGAATTCATAATTTTATCTAGCTTGTCATAAATATCTTTATTAACAACCTTTCTACCGGTGTAAAATATTGCATCATCATCATTTGGAAAAAATGCTTTTTTATATCTATATAGATTATCAAAATCTTCTCTACCTCCACCAAGATTGTAAAATTTAAAATGATGTGCTCTCGCCCATTTCATGACTTCAACTTTCAAAAAATCGTTTGGTCTTAAGTTGAAATAATCCATTAAAGTCCCGCCTAAATATGAATATAGAGTATTACCAGAAATTAATAATAATTCACCAGAAATAGCTGTATTGTCTTTATAAACAAACCCAAATAAAATTTTCCCTTTACTTAAACGAGCTATATTTTTAAAATAATTTAATGAGTAAAAATAATCTGTATTTGCATTTACCCGTTTCATTGTACTTATATATATATCATAAAATTTTTCAATATCTTCAGATTCTACATTTTCATACACAATACGCACTTCTAAATCATTATTTTTCCCTTTTCTATAATTAGTTCTAACCTTTTGTTTTAAGTTATTCCATTGTGATTCTTCATCTAATATAACGCCTCTTACATTTGATAATGTTGGAATTAGTAGACCTGAATAAAATTGAAAATTATGATTAAGGCTAAATCTTATAAATTCTGATACAATATTGTTTTTCTTATACCAAGAGTCTACAAGTCCCCAAAATTTGATAAGATAACCTCTAGACATATTCTCATTAAACAAAGGACCATTATAACCATAAGGTGAAATTATATCAAAATAATTTTGATTACCATCGATATATGGAATTTTTCTTAATAAAAAAGGCATTAATATTAAAATATCACCTTCTTCATTTTTTAATGTAAAATATCTTAATTTATCATCAATTACTTCATCAATATTTGAAGCCAAAAATTTATAAAACGGATTGATAATATCAAAAGATCCAACACGTTTTAAATATAATTTAAAATCGTCTTCGTTTAATATTTTATTTATAATTAATTCCATGTTATTCATTTGTTTTAAACAATAAATCTTTAACTTCTGTCAAATTATTTACTATAAAATCTGGTAATTTTTCTTTCTCATAGTTAAAAGATTGTTTGTGTATATTTTTTCCATTATCCAATAAACAAATTGTAGACCATCCTAATTTATTTGGGGTTTGAAAATCTTTTTTTGTGTTATCTCCTATATATATGTACTTATAAGAGTTTCCATATTTATCAATAAAAAATTTATAATTATTTATACTAGGTTTTTCTGACCCAAATTCTTCAGAAATGATTACATCATCAAAAAAATCTAAAAGCCCTAATACCTTAATTTTGCTTCGTTGTTGAACACTTCTTCCATCAGTAATTAATCCTACCTTGAGAGCTTTTTTTTTAAAATAATCAAGTAATTCTTTATTTTTATTTGTTAAAATAATATTTGGAATATGATTTCTATAGATTTTTAATAAATTACTAACATCTATATTCTTTATACTATTTTTAATTATTATTTCTTTAAAAACATTTTTTTTACCTTCATAATAACTCACCATTTCTGATAAAATTAATTGTGAGGATTTGCTTGTTTTTGTTGACAAAAAATCGGCAATTTCTTTATAAGCCGATTTTAAAAAATCAATTTCTTTATAAAGTGTATCATCCAAATCGAAGACTACTATTAAATTATTCTTTATAACCATGAACTAATATTTCATTGTCATACCGTAACATTAATAAATCTGACTCCCAATCATCAAAAAATTCAATTTCTTGATTAAAAAAATACTCTTGAATAATCCATTTGGGAAAATTTGCGCCAGCTAAATAAGTTAAAGGAAAACCTCCACCAAATCTTGCATTAATTTCTATACCATAAATTTCATTATTCTCAGAATGTTTAAAAAATTGTGCTGTTAAACATCCTACTGCTCCATCTATATGGTTTAAATGTTTTTTTATATAATCTACCAATTTATTTTTCTTCGTAACGCCTTTGTTTACTTCACCATCTCTTACTTCTATTCGTTTTCTGGGGATTACAGATTTTAAATTGTTATTCTTATCATAATATAAATCGCAAGTAAATTCATCGTATAAATCATGATCTAAATATTCTAGAAACATTAAATCCTTATTTATAAAATGATACTCAGTTAAATCTTCATGATTTTTGATAACGAAAGTATCTAAACTTCTACTACCATTATAAGGCTTTATGAAAAGTGGTAACTTATAGTCGTACTTAGAATACTCGTCAGCTACATCAATATTGCTTTTAACAAAAAAAGAATTCATCTCACGCTTATCTCTACAAATACTAATAAACTCTTTAGACGACACTATAGGGGTAATACCATTTTTTAAAAACAGTTTTATGTTTTCTGCTAATACTAATAACTCTGTATCTATAGTTGGTATTAAAATTTTAATATCATTATTTATACAAATTTCAAGAAGGCTGCTTAAGTAATTCTTATCATCAACTAAAGGAAGTTTAAATGATTTGTCTGAAACTTGACAAGCTGCTGAAAGATTTATATTGAAATCTGTAGTCATTACCATTCCCTCTATTACTAAGCTTCTTAATTCTTTTTGAAAAGCTTTAACCAAAGACACTCTTCTGCCTGCTGAAGTTATCAATATATTCATTATTACTAATATTTTTTTAATTTAAAAAAGTCAAAATTAATAAAAAAACAAAGGATTAATTTAATTATTAGTTGATAAACTATAATTTAAGATGTAATACAATATTTATAATAATCTATTCAAAAACCATACATAAATACTCCTATTACATTTTATTTAATTTCTTTAAAATATAATCTGAAATTAAATTTGCAATTAAATTTCTACCATGGTTATTCCAATGTTTATCATAAATTAATGTTGTTGGCTTTTTTGATGAATTTATAGTACTTGAAAAATCTACATACTTATAATTATTGTTCTTTAAATAATCTAAAAATATTACTGGTGTTTTGTTCTCATCAATTAAAAGTACAAAACGCTCTTTGTCAAACCCGTATATATTTACAAGTTTTTTAAAATTATCAATATATTTTAAATGCATCTTTTTAATTTTATCTGGCGTTTTAATTATTGATACTCTATTTGTATTAGTTTTTTCTTTACCAACTGAAGATAATCTTCCAGCTAAATTTCGTATTGGATCTAAAATTCCAATGTTCTGCGAATAAACTATCAGTTTAGATTTTCTTAAATTTTTATAAATGGGTGATTCAAATTTCATTCTATCACTAATAACTTTATACTCACCTCTTAATAAATCATTTTCGAACCTAACTCCTATAAAAACATAATCTATTAAATTAAATGTAGGTTTATATACATCTATCATATGTAATTGGTCTGCTAAATCATAACCTGCATAACCATATTCATAAACTTCAATATCATCAATTTTATTTTCAATTTTATAGCCTATTGAGTTGTAATAAGGCTGATGAAATCCTTCTATAAACGAATCGCCAACTAGTGCTACTTCTACTCTATTTTTCTTTGGATTAAATTCTCTATATGAGTTAAATCCCGATTTATTTATATGATACTTTGTGAAGTTTTGACGCCTATTTCCTGTAACCGAATAACCTTCTTGATTTGGAACCCATTTTTCAACCTTAAATTTATCTACAAATCGTGTTGGATTATCTTTACTTAAATAAGATATTCGTACTATACATTCCATAGAAATTAAAATCAAAAAGACATATAATCCTGTTTTAAAAATAAGTTTTTTCATCATCATTAAAATTGAAAGTAAATAAATGACCTATCAACATTGCTATCATAAAATAACAACATCAACATAACTATAATTGTGTAAATAATAAATCTTACTATTTTATTTTTAAAATTAAAAGGTTCGCGTTCGTTTTTTCTAATTATATATTCATATATCACAAACAACCCAATTAAAATATAGTAATCAATCATTCTATATCCCATTGGATGATTATAAGCAGCATAATCAAAATTAAACACTATTCTTTTAATAAAATTAAATGCATCAGTTATTGATTCTGATCTGAAAAATATTCGCGAAAAAGTAACTATAGCAAATGTTAATAGTATTTGACCTATTTCTATAATTGACGGAAAAAATGAATTCTCTCCTACTACAGTATTTTTATAAATAGTATTTCTACCCATAAGAAAAACTGGTATAAATGCTAAAGCGTGAAATGCTCCCCAAAAAATAAAAGTCCAATTTGCACCATGCCAAAAACCGCTTACTAGAAATATAATTATAATATTTCTAATCGATTTTAGTTTACCAACCCTAGACCCACCTAATGGAATATATATATAATGTCTAAACCAAGTAGATAATGATATATGCCACCTTTGCCAATACTCGGCTACGTTACGTGAGAAGTTAGGAAACTTAAAGTTAGACATTAATTCTATTCCAAAAAGTTTAGCTGTACCTATTGCAATATCAGAATACCCACTAAAATCTCCATAAACTTGAAAACTAAATAGAGTAACTCCTAAAATAAGTGTTGATGCTGGATATGTTGAATAGTTTGCGAAAATATCATCAACTATTGGCGCCAGCGCATCTGCTATTACTACTTTTTTAAATAAACCCCATAATATTAATTTTATACCACTTACTGTTTGATTATAGCTAAATACTCTTTTAGTTGTTATTTGCGATAATAAATTAGATGCTCTTTCTATTGGTCCTGCAACAAGCTGTGGAAAAAAACTAACAAAAGTTGCAAAGGATAAAAAATCTCTAGTTGGAGTGAGTTTTTTATAATAAATATCAAACGAATAAGACATGGTTTGAAACGTATAAAACGAAATACCAACTGGTAAAATAATTCTTAAAGTCCAAGTACTCTTCATTGTATAACCAAACATTGAAAACATATCAATCCAAGAGTCAACAAAAAAGTTATAATACTTAAAAAAACCTAAAAGCCCCACATTAAAAAGCACACTTACCCAAAGCCATGATTTTCGTGAAGATTTTTTTTCTTTTTGATGTATTTTAATTCCAACAAAATAATCTACAGTTGTACTTAAAAATATTAATGCAAGAAACCTCCAATCCCAACAACCATAAAAAAAGTAACTTGAAATTAACAGAAAAACATTCTGCTTTTTTACTTTATTATTAAAAACAAACCAGTAGAGAAAAAATACAAAAGGAAGAAAAATAAAAAAATCTAAAGAATTGAATTCCATACAGTTGTTTATACAGATTGAGTTTTTGATAAATATCTTACAAAGCTTCAATATTATCAAAATTATTCTTTGAATTGCAATATTATCACATAATCAACACAAAATTCAAATACAACGAAATAATTGGTAATTAATCTAATAATATACTACAGGGCTATTTAATTTAAGAGATTTGGTACTTTTAAGCATAATAAATCTACATGCAATCATAAAAAATTTAACCCAAATGAATATAGTTTCAGAAATCTTAGATAATAGTCAAACAATTAAGGAAATAACATTTATTGATTCGACGATATTTAAAAACGAATATTTAAATAAAAAAAAACCAGTTTTAATTAAGGGATTTGCCAAAAATTGGAGAACTACAAAACATTGGGATTTAGATTTTTTATTAAAGCTTAAAGATGATAGAGATATTCTTTTACTATCTGATAATTTTATTCAAAACGATAATAGATACAAACAAGCTACATTTAAAAATTACATTCAACAATTAAAAGATGCTGAACTTAGCGGAACTCCAATTAAAGATTATTTAACTACTTTAAATCTTTTTGAATATTATCCTCATCTTAAAAATGATGTAGATTTTTATTTTTTTGATACGCATACTAAAATAAATGATGTAGGTGCTTGGATCGGTCCTGCGAATACCATTTCAGGCTTTCATGCCGATACTGCAAATAATGTATATACTCAAGTAAAAGGCAGAAAAATGTTTATTATCTGTTCGCCAGAGTTTAATAAAACGATGTACCAAAGTAAAAAACATGTCTATGGCGCAGTAGCAAGTGATGTTGATATTAATAATTTTGATATTACCAAACACCCAAAGTTTAAGGACAATATTTTTGAGTATGTTATTCTAGAACCTGGAGATGTTTTATTTGTACCACAAAACTGGTGGCATTATGTACAATCTCTTGATTTATCAATAAGTATTAGCAATTTTGGTTATACTAAACTAGAGGTATTTACTTTGCAACTTAAAGAAAGAATCATGCAATCATTACACAAAAGAGGATATTATAAAGCCAATAATTGCTTTTGCTGTGAAAAGAGTCAATAAAAAAAGCCCAAAACGGGCTTTTTTTTATTTTATAAATTTGTTTATTTTTACATCTCATTAAAAATTGAATGCATCAAACGTTTTTTATCGTTTATGCTTTCTTCCAGAGATATCATAGTTTCAGTTCTATACACTCCTTCTATATCATCAAGCCTGAATATAATTTCTTTTGCATGCTCAGTGCTTTTGGCTCTAATTTTACAAAATATATTAAATTTCCCAGTAGTAATATGTGCCACAGTAACAAACGCAATTTCGTTTATACGCTCTAAAACAAATTTTGTTTGCGACGTATTATTTAAATATACACCAACATAGGCTATAAATGAATAGCCAAGTTTTTTGTAATCTAGTGTTAAAGAAGAACCACGTATAATTCCAGATTCTTCCATTTTTTTAACACGAACGTGAACAGTACCCGCAGAAATTAATAATTTTTTCGCAATATCTGTAAATGGAATTCTTGTATTGTCAATTAACATGTCAAGAATTTGATGATCGATTTCGTCTAATTTAATTTTCCCCATAATTAATTATTCTTAAATATAAGGCAAAATTAATACATTTTCACTAATAAATATGCATTATCGATACACTTTATTTCAATAATAATGAGATTTTCTCATTATTTATCATTACGAAAACGTTTTCGTTATTAACTTTTACTGGTTGTTTAAAATTATCTAGCACTTCAGTCTTTTTTGCATCAATTTCTTTGTGTCCGAAAAAAGCATTTAAATCCTCTATTTTTTCGATTTTAGGAATAAAATTAATTTTTCCCTCTACTAATTTTTCTTGATACATAATTCCAATATCTTCCACCCTATTTCCAGAATCATCATTCGTTTTTGCATTCCTTATTATAATGTCATAAAAACATTTGTCATTTTCTGGAATTTTAAAGTAACTTTTATGTTTTTTTCCATCAACATCATTTTTTGCTATATAATTTAATGATGCAATTAAAGACATATATATATATTCACGTGTTTGTTCTCTGGCATAATCATTTGCAAAATGACCTGCTTCAAATAAAATAGTTGGAATATTATTACTTTGAAACGTATCACCAACACAATTTAAATTAAAAGCATCGTCATAAACACCAACTTGATTTGGTATAACCAACTGTAAAACATCATTCATCACTCCAATCACTTCCATTGCTACTTTACGATTTGGAGTAATTGTACACGCTTTATCTTGCGCCGGTGCTAAAAACGATACTGTTGCAGGTTTATTTGTTTTGCCAACACTAAAAATGGTGCGTTGCCCATGAAGATTAAAACAAAAATGAGGTTTGAAGTTCTCAAAAACAGTTTTTAAAATTTCACTTTCAGGCTGTGTTAAATTTTGTGCATCTCTATTTAAATCAACTTTATTTGCATTTATTCGCATATAAGCTTTAGCGCCATCAGGATTTAATATTGGTATAAAATATACTGTGCAAGTTTTTAGAATATGTTCAATTTCGGTTTCTTCACTTTTAAAAGTATTAAAAAGGTCGAATAAAGCCTTTGTTGTGGTAGATTCGTTACCATGCATTTGTGACCACATTAATATTCTTTTCTCTCCAGTACCAATTTTCACGGCGTAAATAGGTTTGTTTAAAACCGATTTTTCAATAGTTTCAACTCCAAAATTATCACTCAAATTATCAAGTAAAGGCTCTATGTTTTCATTAGTAATATACCTATGAAAAAGACTTGATTCTTTATGTTTTAAAAATAGCGATTGAAGGCTTTCTATATTCATCAAAATTATTTATTGTACAAATGTAAACATTTAACAAGTTACATTTGTAAACACGAAAAATAGCGTACTTGTATACAATGGTATACATAATTCTTATATGAAGTGATTAAAAATCACAACAAATAATAGTATTTAAATTTATAATATTCATATTACTGTAAATCAATATTTTATATATCGAAACATAAACAAAAACTTTACTGTAAACTGTAATTTAACACACTAAACAATAGAAATAATCGTTATTATTTTTACATTTGTAAAATAAAACACCTATACCTACAGTTTACAATGATAAACAGTGAAGATTTTATAAAAAGGCTTCAAAAAGTAATGAAATATTACGGTGAATCTGCATCAACTTTTGCTGAAAAAATTGACGTGCAACGTTCTAGTATTTCTCATATTTTATCAGGTAGAAATAAACCAAGTTTAGAGTTTATTTTAAAAGTCCTCTCCTCTTTTCCTGAAGTTGAATTGTATTGGCTACTAAATGGCAAAGGCGAATTTCCTTCAAAAGAAAAAGTAAACACTTCAAAAACTGAAATTCCTAAAAAGAATATTACCAACATCTTGCAGACTGAAACTAAAAATGACAAATTAATAGAACGTATTATTATTTTTTATTCTGACGGAAGTTTTAAAAACTTTCAAAATTAAAGTAGATTTGCATAGAAATACTATGTTATGCGCTATTTTACTCTACTTTTATTATTTAGCCTTGTAAGCTGCTACCAAATTGAACGTAATTGTAAAGATTACAAAACGGGAAAATTTTATAGTGAAGTTGTGATAAATGATGTTTTATACAAATCTACATTCAACAGAACTGAAGATTTACAAATTGAAATGTATAACAACAAAATAGATTCGTCTAAACTACGCTGGATAAACGATTGTGAAGTGATTTTTAAAACCACAAAGCCTAAGAATATGGCAGAAAAGAAAGATATTCATTTAAAAATATTAGTAACTACAGATTCTTCATATACTTTTGAATATTCTTATGTTGGAGAAACAAAAAAGCAAAAAGGAATAGCTTATAAAATAAAATAGTATTAATATAACGGATATAAAAAGGATTCTACTAAAATGAATTTCAATTGCTTATCCGCTGTTATTTCGTAAGTTAAAAGTATTTCACCCCAAAATTCACCATCCGAAAAATCAGCAATAATCCATTTATGGTTTAACATTTTTACTGTGTTGATTAGTATTTTTCTACCTTCGCTTGATGCATACGGCACTATAGGATGATCTCCTTTTACTTCATTTAAGCTATATAATTCGTCTTTTATAAAAGGAATTAATTCATCTACATTATAACCATCGGCTTCAAAATAACTAATAGCATCTTCATTTCTATTTAAATTAAAATGAGATAAATCTAAAACCTGGTCTTGCATTACCGCTAGTGAATCTTTATATTTTTTAATTTTGGTTTGATTTTTTTCAAGTTTATTATTTAAACTTTCAAAAATACGTTTAGAGTTTACATACTGAAATAACACTATCAGCATTGAGAAAACGAATAAGTACATGAAAATTTTTTGCTTCATCTTTTTTATTTTATATGGTTATTTGCAAGCCATCATACGCCAAGAAAACGTTTTCTGGTAGATTTTGTTGCACTTCGTCATGAAAGCCTAATAAGTGGCTTATATGCGTTAAATACGCTTTTTCTGGATTTACTTTATTAATAAAATCAAGAGCTTCTTCTAAATTAAAATGTGATTGATGTGATTCAATCCGCAATGCGTTAATTACTAACACCTTTATGTTTTTAATTTTCTCTATTTCTTTATTCTTAACCGTTTTCATATCAGTTAAATACGCGAAATTCTTAAACCTAAACCCAAATACTTGTAATTTGTGATGCTTCCCACTTATTGGCATAACGGTTAAATTTTTTAATTTAAAGGGTTTGTTTTTTATTCTATTTTCTAAAACTGTTGGCGCGCTAGGATACTTGTTTTTTGTAGCAAAAATATAATCAAACCTTTTGTGCAACTCCTTTAACACGCGTTTGTGTGCGTAAATAGAAATACCTCCTTGTCTAAAATAAAAAGGCCTTATATCGTCCAATCCTAAAACGTGGTCAGAATGCTCGTGAGTAAAAACAATACCATCAATTCTTTCGCAGTTGCTTCTCAACATTTGCTGTCTAAAATCTGGACCACAATCAATAACATAAACAAACGAATCCCATTCAACAAGTACAGAAAC
>Ga0256845_1003648_pt1 | contig 10307 bp, 4 predicted proteins | sample RiftiametaG_FD_189101 | JGI IMG/M metagenome (GOLD analysis project Ga0256845, IMG submission 189101) | Tube worm associated microbial communities from hydrothermal vent at the East Pacific Rise, Pacific Ocean - Riftia | ecosystem: Host-associated > Annelida > Integument > Unclassified ... | reverse complement strand
AACCACTGTTTTTTATTTGCTCATAAATTTTTTGGGTTTTTGGGTCAGGTGTGATATCAAGCTCTTGTTTAAATATGTTTTCGCACTCTTTAAAGATATTTAATGCTTTGTGTTTCATGGCTGTTTTTGAATAAATTATCATTAGATTCTGATATGCCTGTTCAAACAATGGGTCAGCCTGTAATGCCTTTTGCCAACTCTTAATTGCAAGATCAGTCTGGTCTAAATGTTCGTGGAGCAGTGCTTTTTTTTGTAAAATATCAATATACTTTGTTCTGAAAAGGGCTCTTCTGGTAAGAAGCCACTCAACATAGGGCTCCTCCATAAAATAGTCTCCTTTATACAAATTTACAGCCCCAGCATAGGAGGAGACTGCTTTATTGTATTGGTTGTTCTTCTCCTGTTGTTCACCCTTTGAACAAAGCTTTAAAAAATCATCGGTATCAATGGAAACAAGGTTTGTATCAAAGGATATTAACCCTGCTTTCTGGATTAGATATGAGTAGCCAAACAGTTGGTCTACTTCAGGCTCCAGAGCTTTGCGGAGGCGGTGGAGATTGATTTTAAGATTCTTTTCCCCGGCTTTAGCATTGGATTCAGGCCATATATTTTCTATTAATACATCCTTTGGTATATCTTTGCCTCCATGGAAAACAATTGCTTTTAATAGGAGTTTAGGTCGGCTGCCTTCAATGTTAAAGCTTTCAACCTCTTGTTTATCTTTGAGAATTTTAAACTGCCCCAATGTCTGTATTCTTAAGACTGGTATAAAAAGTGTGTAAATTTGCCTTAACCTTGCAAATTCCACTGGTTTGATCTGCTCTGTTTGTGACGATACAATGGAGTTGATTTCAAATAAGACATATTTTGAAAGTTTAGAAGACAGCTGTTTAAAGATATATTTTGAAATATCGTCTTTCTCTGTATGCTGCCCATAGATTTGCCCAAGAAGCAATGCTTTTGTAAAATCATTTAAACTCATCACATTAAAGTGAACATATTCTTCTTTGGCAGCTTTTTTTATACTGGTTTCAATATATTGCTGAGCCAGGGTTTTATTTTCCCTCCACAAAAGAAGACCCATGGCAAGGCTTGTTTCAACAAAGAGAATATCAGATGAAATCATATTATAATAATCAAGGCAGGACTCAAGTTCTTTTTGAGCTCTCTTGAATTTATTCTGGTGTAAAAGAGTAAAGCTGAGGATCTGTTTTATCCAGAAAAAATGGATATTACTTCTCTTTGTCTTCTCCATAATCTTAAGAGCTTTTAAACTTTCAGTCTCAGCCTCTTTATGTTTTGCCTGGTGATACAAATTTATGGCTTTGATTCCACGGGCAATGCCCTGGTAAAAATTATTCCCTTCAAGTATTGAAAAATCAGAAAGATGATCTGCTGTTTTATCTGCATCTTCATATTTTCTTGTATGGATAAAATACATTGACTTTGCCTCAATAAAGCCTGGATACAGAAAGAGAAATCCAAACTTTTCAATATCTATTTCAGCTTTTGATAATAAACCTTCAGCTATATCAAACTCCCCTTTTTTCATGGCAAAATCAATATTAACAAGGGTCTTTAAAACTCTGTATTCAGGATGTATTCCCTCCTTTGTTAAACCCTCTATCTTTGACAAATATTTTTGGGCATTTACAAAATCCCCTGCCTGAACATATCCTAATATCATTACAATGGAAGCGTTTAGATGAAGATCGCTATTATCAATCTTGCCTGCCAGCATAATTGCATTCTGGCATGCAGAGATCCCCCGCAAAATATCACCATTCCCGGCAATATAGCCAAAGCCTGTCTGCTGCCATAAAAGAGTTCTTGCCCAGGTGAATAAATTGTGGGTATCAGTGGGTTTAAGAAGCTTTTCACCCCTGGCGATAAAGCTTAATATTGTGGAAAAAGGCTTTCTCATAAAGACTGTTGCTTCAATAAGATATGCAACACAAAGAAGTTGCCCCCTTATATCCTTATCTTTTTCAAAAAGAGATAATGCTATTTTAAAATCATGGATATTTTGGATGCCACCTTTAATGCGCCTTGTCATTGTAAGATAAAAAATGAGCCAGGGGTCTTTAAAGACCATCTCATCGGGAAGTGCCTGCATCCATTTATCCAGGTCAGCAAACCTGCCTGTAATTACAAAATCAGTCCCAAGGATTTTGATTGTCCTTGCGATATCTTTATAAGCTTTTGCTTCAACAAAGTACTCCACGGCCTGTTCATTCTCTTCTCTTTTTTGAAAAATCCTGCCTGCTTCAATATTGAGTGTTTTATATTGGTCAATGCTTATATTTTGTAATAAAGCTTTTTTAAGAAAAGCCTTAAATAGTTTATTATATCTGAAAATAGGCCATTTTCCTGAATAGCCCACCTTTTGTATGAAAAGGTTTCTTTTTTCAAGTTCATTTAATATTGTAACAAGATCCGGGACATCTTTACAAAAGCTGATCAATACCTCAGGGTTGAGGAGTTCAAAAAGAGATGTTTTCATCAAAAAATCTTTTAAATCAGAAGAGAGGGATGAATATATCTCTTCGGAAAAGAATGAAAAGGCATCCCTTGCAATATGTTCAAGCAATTTATTTAAATCAGGTGAACGCCGCATTGATTCTGACACAAGAGTGAGTCCGCCTGCCCATCCTTCTGTTGCAGCCTGAATCTTTTTAATTTCTGCCGGATCAACCTTTTTAATCCCCTTAACTCCCATGAAAAATTCTTCAGTTTCATCAAGTGTAAAGGCAAGCTCATCATTGTTCAGCACAACTACCTTTTTTTCCATTTTTAACTTTTCAATGGATAACAGGGGTGCCTGCCTTGATAAAAGAAAAAGAGAGATTTTTAAAGGAAGATTTTTAATAATCTTTTGAATCAGAGAGAAACTTGATGCATTTTCATCAAAAGAGTCCAGATCATCTATTACAATATTAATATTTTGATCTATTACATCAAAAATAGAGATTAATATTTCGCCATATCTTTCGATCTCTTCACCAATTCCAAGAGTTGTCTGGGGAATTTTCAAGTTCTTATAATATTCACTGGTTCCAGTAATTTTAGAGAATGCATCCAAAATCAAAAAAAAGAGTTTTGTGTGATCTGATTCGCTTTTATTCATATGCAGCCAGAGGGTCTGGCTCCTGGTCTGGTTCATTGAAAGATATGATGCAATAAGCGTTGATTTGCCCTGGGCCGCCTGCCCCAGGATTAAAAATACTCTTTTTTGTCTGTTTAGATCAAGAAATGAGAAAAGCCGCTTTCTTACAACAATATCTGACATTTGAGGAATGGCGTATCTTCCTGTTTCCATAACTTAAATTAGTTATTCCTCTTTTTTTTCTTCAACAAGATCTGCAATTTTGTTAATACCTGCCATTTCAAAAAAACGAACATAGTTGTAGGAAAGACCTTCCATGGCAACTGATATACCCTTATCTTTAATATGCTCTGCAAAATTAATCAATGCTGATATACCACCTTCATTTATTGAAAAACTGTCATCAAATATTATTTTTGCCTTGTTTATTGATTTAAACTTATCAGAATCCAGAAGAGTTAAAAAAGAGCCTTGTGCCCCGGAGGTGAGCTTGCCTTTTATTCTGATATCTATCTGCCTGCCGGTTAATTGATCTGTTAAAGCAAATTTTTTGGTTTGCGATTGTTCAATTCTTTTTTTTGCTCTAGCCAATGCTGAATCTAAAGCCTGCCTTTCAACAGGTTTATTAATAAAATCAGAAGCAGAAAGATCAAGGGCTTTAACTGCTTTTTCCATATCACCATGACCTGTAATGATAATCACTTCAGAGTTGATTTTTGAATCTCTTATCTTCTCAAGTACCTCAAGCCCGTCTATTCCCGGCATTTTAAGGTCAGTAAAAACAATTTCAGGGCTGATTTCATAAAATAGTTTAAGCCCTTTTTCACCATTTTCAGCTATATAAACATCATAACCATAAGCCTTGAGAAAAAGGCGGAACATGGAAAGTGTGGGTTTCTCATCATCAATCACAAGTATTTTTATCATTTTAGTTTATTATCCTTTTGTCTGGGCATCGGCTTTTATGTATGAGGGAAAAAGAATCTTAAAAGAGGTGCCTTTTCCTTCAGTGCTGTCAACAGTAATTGTTCCATTGTAATCTCTGACAATTCCTTGAATTATGGGTAAACCCAAACCCATACCTTCTCCCATCTCTTTTGTTGTATAAAAGGATTCAAAGATTTTGTCCAGATCACAGGTTTTAATACCTGTACCATTGTCCAAAACATTTATTGCTACATTTTTATTGTCATGGAATGTGGATATTGTTATCTTTCCCCTTGCAATATCCATACTGTTTTCAATCCTCTGGTTAACAGCATCTTTTGCATTGGTTACAAGGTTGAAGATCACCTGCTCGATTCTGTTGTTGTGTGCCAGTACAAGGGGAATCGATTCGTCAAGCTCAAGTTTAAGATCAATATTCTGCAGCGCTATCTGTCTTCCAATTATTTTATTCACTGATCTTATGCAGTTGTTTATATTGATAACTTCCCTTGTAAAGTCTGCTTTTCTGGAAAATTTTTTAAGCCTGTTTACAATCTCGGCAGCCCTTGACACCTGGGAACTTATTTCAGTAATTACAAGATTAAAATCACCTTGAGCTATTTCTTTCTTTTGCTCCTTCATCATGACAAGATATTCGCTGCCCATCTTGATTGCGTTAAGGGGCTGATTTATCTCATGGGCTATTCCGGCTGACATTTTTTCAAGGTTTGTCATTTTACTTGCCTGTATGAGTTGTGAATCTTTTTCAACAAGCTCGGTTATATCTGTTGTTGCTACAATCAGAACATCAGTGCCTCTGTATTCCGAAGGATTTGCATGAATATTTACAAAAACAGACATCCCGCCTTTTTTATAAAACTTAACCTTGGAACTTATTACAACTGATTTTCCTTCAGGATAATCCCTTGTAAACTTATCATATTCAAGGTTGCCCATCTGAAAAAAACTCATACCCAGCAACTCTTCTCTTTTATAATTAAACAACTCAATTGCTTTCTGATTAGCATCAAGAATATCATAGGTTTTTCTATTAATGACAAAAATAGGATTTGGACCTGATGTGAAAAGTGACCTGTACTTTGCTTCTGAATCCATGAGTTGCCTGGTGGATGATTTAATTTTTAAAGTCATCTTAATAAAGGAATCAGTGAGTTTTGCTATTTCATCCTCCTGGGCATGGGCCCTGCCGGAACCAATGGCGCCATTAACCCCAATGGCAGATGGAATATCACTTAAATCATTTTCAGAGACAATATTATAATTTCCCTTTGTTATCTGATCTGTATACTTTATTAAAGAAGATACAGGTTTGGTTATATGTCTTGCCAGCTGATGGCTTATGAAAAAGAAGATAACAGTCACAGCAGAAAGAAAACTAAAAAACAGCAGCCTCAGATTTGCTGTTAATCTTTTTATGTGTCGCTTGTCAAGTCCAATCTGAACTGATCCTATTGTATAAAGTCCCTCTTTAACAGGTACAGAAACATGGAAAACAGAATATTCAGTGATATTTAACAAATTAATACTCTTTTTTTCATAATCCGGGTTTTTCACAACCTCTTTTAAGCGTTCAGGAAAATATGTAGTAAAAGTGTGGGCAAGAATATTTCCATCTTTATCGCTGATAACAAGATAACGAACAATGTTCTTTCTATTACCGACTCTTGCATCATAGGCAATGGCTGTAAGTTCAGCCCTGTTTTCTGTCAGCATGTAAATCCTTGCGCTGTCTGCAATGCTCTGGGCTATTCCTTTGCCTCGTTTTTGAAGTTCTGTTGTAAGACTTGAGATGAGAAGCCATCTTGTAAAAAGAGCGATAACAATGCTGACCACAAGGATAAAACCAAGGCAGGAGATGAAAATTTTATTTTTAAGGCTTAATTTATTGAAAAAATTCATTTGATCAAAATAAGCTCTCCTTTTTTAATCTTTGTAAAATAAACCTGATCTAAACCCTGATAATCGTCTCTGCCAAAAGTGAGTTTATTTAAAATACCAAGATCAAAATTATTTATGGATTCAATGGCTTTAATAAATTTTTCCCTTGTAATATCTGAGCCTGCTCTTTTTAATCCCTCCACAAGCACCCTTGCATTAATATAGCCTTCCAGTCCAACAAAACTTGGTTTGCTTTCAGGATAGTATTTTGCAAGCAGTGTGATATATTCATCCACACCGGGTAACATTGACTCTATTGGAGCTGTGTTGCTTTTCTTTGGAGGAGGGACAACCTGGGTTACGTAAACATCGTCACCTGCATCTCCCAATCGCCTTGCAAGTTCTTTTGAGCCAACAAAAGAGACATTGTGAAAAACCGGAAAAAAATCTCTTTTCTTTGCAACCTTAATAAATTTTGCACAAGGATTATAAGTTCCTATCATGATTACAGCCTGGGCAGCAGATTCCATAATTTTTGTCAATCCTGCTTCAATATCAAGAGTTCCCCTCACATAAGAACCCTTTGCCACAGGTTTTAATCCATATAGTTTTAAAGCTATTTCAACACCTCTTAAGCCGTCAAACCCATATTCATCATACTGGTAAAACACTGCAACCCTGTCAAGATTCATTTTTTTTACAATCATATCAACAGCTGCCTCTGTCTCCTGATAATATGAAGCACGGATATTAATCAGATACTTATTCACAGGGTGCCTTAATCTGCTGGCACCTGTAAACATTCCCACCAGAGGAATCTTTGCTTCATTGACAAGGGGTATGATTCTTACTGTTGTGGGTGTCCCAACATAACAAAACAGAGAAAAAACCTTGTTTTCAAGTATTAATTGCTGGGTATTATAAAGACATCTGGCAGGTTCATACCCATCATCCAGAGCAATTATCTTTATTTTTCTTTTATGTACTCCACCATTCTTATTCACATGTTTAATGTAGGAGAGCGCACCGTGGAGCATCTGGGTGCCAAGGTAACCAGCATGTCCGCCAAGGGCAAGGGATGATCCTATAAGTATTTCATGTTTGCCAATCCCTGTTTTGTTGCCGGAAGGGGAGAGGGAATCTGCAGGGTTACTGCATGCAAAAAGAAAAAAATAAATAGTTAAAATAGATGCAAAGGCAAGGTATGATTTTACCTTAATCATTGCCCAGCCTTTTTATTACTGCCTGGGATGTTTTTCCATCTACAAGTATTTTTATTGCTGTTTTAAAACGTATATGTCTTAAAAATTCAGTCTCATTTTCTGATGGCTGTGATTTAAGCCATTTATAGTCAATAAAATCTTCTCCTTTATCAAGCACAGTAATATAACTTATGCCAAGGGATGTAATATTTTGAAAGAAATGGGACCCTTGGGAAGGATCAGCTTTGATGCTTTCTATGGTGGTTTCCACCATAACACCGACATTGGAGATGTCATTCCAGGAGACTGGTATTCCAAGCCATCTGTCTGAGGAACCCCATCTGCCCGGACCAATCAATACATATTTCCTCTCCTGTTTATTGAATTTTGCATTTAACTTATTGATCTGGGCTGCAACCTCAATGGTCTTAACCGAGTCAAATTTTTCAGGGTCAACATATATTATATCAAAGATATCTTCATAATCACCATTGCCAAGGGACATTGTTGAAAAACAAAAAGCATCACCAATATCCTCTTTTTTAATGACTATATCCATGTTCTGTCTGTATCTTCCCATGGGTCTGATCTGCAACAGAGAAAATTCAGCTTTTTTTCCTTCAGATGCTAAATTAACTGCAAACTCTATTTCAATGGAAGTACCCATCCATTTACTGCCAATCTGGGTGATCTCATCTAATATTTCAGCCAGGGGGAAATTTTGATATTTCAAAACAGCTGCAAATGTTAACACAGGAAATCCTGATTTGGAGAATGAATCTCTTATTCTATTGTCTTCTGGATAATACGTAGAGGAAAGAGACCGAACTATTGGATGATTTGATGCATCACTGATATCGATTTTTACAATAAAAGGATCATCATCAAAATTATCTGAAAAAATACGATCATCATCGGGTTTATCTGTCTTTAATGCATAGAAAAAAGTCTGGGCATTTTTTAAAATATCATCAACTGTGGAGAACTGGGGAAGAAGTTGAGGCTGCTTTGGGCAAAAGCGAACGGTTTTTCCTCCCTCCATTACAATTTTTCCAAGTCCCAGGGCTATATATGAAATACCATCTTCTGCTTTTAAGCTTGCAATGGGATAAAAATTATATGATTGTGCCACTCCGGAAATCCCGGGATAAAAATAATTTTCATGGCGGGAGCCAATCAATTCCTGAAGAACCACGCCCATCTCCTCATCTTCAATTCTATGCATTGTGCTTTTTGCATATGATTTTGGTGCTTTTAAATAGGTTGATGCATACACAAGCTTTACAGCCTTGAGAAGTCTATTAAAACGTTCATTAAAATCAGGGTCGCTGTTGGGCAGCATATAAGTACGATATAGCCCTGCAAACGGCTGGTAATGGGCATCTTCAAACAAACTTGAAGAACGGACTGCAATGGGAAATTTCGCATACTCCAAATATGTTTTTAACTTGCTTTCGAGCCATTCCGGCATTTTTCCAGCTAAAAACTGCTTAATAATCTCCTCATCTTCATATTGCCTGGATTCTTCTATCAATACAGCAAGGTTATTATTTGTAACAAAGGATTTAAAGCCTTCGGTTGTAATTACAAGGGTTCTTGGAATAGTAAACTCAATATCAGCAAATTTCTCATTTAAGGAAAAGCTTTTTTTAAGTTGAGATGCCATAAAGGCAAGTCCTCTTGCCTTGCCGCCAAGGGAGCCTTTTCCGATTTTTATAAAGGTTGTGTCTGAATCAAACTGATGATCAGTGTTAAAGTCTATAACAACGCCCTGTCGGCTTCCTTTTCTTCTCTCCCTGATAGTCTCAATTAAAAATTGTCTCATTTCGCTGACTATGGGGAAATCTTTAATTTTGTACGGTCTTAATTTTAAAGCAAGCTTTATTTCAGATCTTGCCATAAACCATCTTGAAAAGTCATTGTTCTCAGCATGGAACACAATTGATGCATCTGGGATATCAGGTAAAAGTTTTTCAATTGTCCGCAAATCTCCAGCGCTTGCTATTTTTTTACCATCCGGCATTGTAAATATAAAATCACCAAACCCCAGAGATTTTATAAAAAATTTATGGATTTTATCATGCAGGTTTAAAGAATTCTTATTTATAAAAACTGCCGGGATCGCTGTAATTTCATCCTTCAATTGTTCTTCAGTACTTAAAGCCAAAAGCGGCAGATTTGGATTCTCCTGTTTTATTTTCTTTAAAAGATCATATCCTGCTTTAACATCAGGTATTCCTTTTCTTGGGAACCTCATATCAGAAAAAACACTCAGCAGATATGGCTTGTATTTTTCATAAAGTGTTAAAGCCTCTTCGTAGGTTTGTGCCACAAGAACCCTTGGACGACCTCTCATTTGCAAAAGCCTGTGATCCTCATTCAAAGATTCGTCAATAACTGCCTGGGTCTGTGCCACAATCTGTTTATATAAAACAGGCAAAAATGCAGAAAAGTGATAAGGCGAGTCTTCAACCATAATTATTACCCGCACATTGGCGTTTTTTGTATCAAACTCTACATTCATCTGATCTTCAAGATTTTTTATAATGGCAAGGAGCAAGTCAGCATTCCCGCCCCACACATATATTCTGTCAATGGAGCCTTCATCTTTTCGATCCAGATAATTATGAATATTACAGGTGTTATGTACAAGCAGATAAAATGAAAGATCAGGATACATCTCTTTTACCTGACCTGCAAACTCATAAACACTCACATCATCCAGGCTTGGCATGGCAATAACCAGGTCAAACTTTTTTTCAGATAATTTTTCAAATGCCTTGTCAGCAGATGATACCCAGGACAACTTTGGAGGTCTGGACAAATTCAACCCGCGATACTCATTAATGATTCTGGTTGCAAGTCTCCCCTCCTCCTCCATAATAAAAGCATCATAGGGGCATGAGACAAGAAGGATATCTTCAACTTTTTCCTTCATCAAGTCATGATAAATTTTAAAAAAAGGATCGTAACTGTCTATGTTGTTATTTTCACTGTTTTCCATAAGAGTAATACTACTCTGCCCAAGAGTGAAAATCAAATATTAAGTTTACAACACTGCTAGGCACAATTTTTTTGATTATTTTGATATATCCACAGCATTAATCCCGGCATAACTATAATTCCCTGTTTTCAAGTTGTTATATAGAGCAAAGGCAGCAAGCCCCTGGGAA
>Ga0256845_1003647_pt1 | contig 10308 bp, 10 predicted proteins | sample RiftiametaG_FD_189101 | JGI IMG/M metagenome (GOLD analysis project Ga0256845, IMG submission 189101) | Tube worm associated microbial communities from hydrothermal vent at the East Pacific Rise, Pacific Ocean - Riftia | ecosystem: Host-associated > Annelida > Integument > Unclassified ... | reverse complement strand
GCAACACCAATTGCATCTGTCCCGGAAGAGCATGCATTTACAATGTTTAAGCCAGGACCTGAAAGATTGTTTTCCATAACTATTGCTTCAGATATATTGCCGGCAAGATATTGTTTGACCGGGTTATAGGATTTTGGTGAACCTGCTCGAAATTGTCGATAAAATTCAATGTCATTGAGCTGGCTTGCAACGGTTGTCCCACAACACACACCGATTTTTAATCTGCTGGAATTTTTTCTTTTTATGATGGAAGTAAGTTCTGCCTGGTCAATAGCTTGCAAAAATGCAATGTCAGCAAGCTTTTTTGTACGCATTGCAAGGTTTTCTTTTGAACTTTTAAAATCAGCCTTAAAAACTGGTTTGTCAATATTACAATCAAAAAAATCATTTTTTGAAAAATTGATTTGATTTGTCAGCAATGATTTATATGTCTCTTCCAAAGAGTTTCCCAGGGCAGAAATTATTCCTGTGCCTGTTATGAATATTTTTTCGTTATCCATTCTACAAGGTTTATAAATTTAAGCGTTTTCTAATATATAATTTGCCATGGAATCTATGGATACTAAGATTTCCCGGCTCTGTTCCATATCTTTAATCTCAATGCCCCATATGCGCTGGAGAAAAACAACTATCTCAACAGCATCAAGGGAATCAAGTCCAAGACCATTTTCATCAAATAAGATCTCTTCATTTGTAATATCATCTGGTTCAACATCTTCCAGAGAAAGGCTTTCTATAAGTTCTTCTTTTAATTGTTTACGGATTTCATCAAGTTTTGACTTATCTGACATATATTCTCCTTTAAATATTATTTATTCTTCCAGACATCATGAAAAAGAAAACAGTGGTATGGATATTCTTGAAAAAAATTATTAAGTATATCAGCATATTCCTGTACCCATTCAGTAAGTTGCATTTTTTTGTTTGCACGACTCTTATACTCAGGTTTTATAATATTTGTAAAGTCCACCTTATAAGTTTTAAGACCTGTTTTTGATGCCAGGGCTGTTACGATGGGAACTTTTGTTGCAGCCGCAATGGCAAAAGCACCATAGGGAAAATGAGCTTTATCACCCATAAAGTCGATTTTTACAGATTCAAATCCATAGGGTCTATCCCCCATGTATGAAACAGCATTGCCACAATTTAACTCTTTTACCACAGGAACAATCCCTCCCAAGTGTTGCTCCGGAGATATAATACCAAATATGCTGTTATCATCATTTATATTGAGAGCTTTTCGTACAGAATTATTATTTTCATCCAGGATAACAAGGAATATTTTTTTTTCTAACATATTAAGCTCTGTCATGGCAAGCTGCCAGTTTCCAGCATGGGCAGTTAAAAGGATAAAACCTTTTTTTGAAGCTATAATTTCATTAAGTATATCCCTGCCCATAAAGTTAATATCAAATTTAACAATGCCTGCTGTATGGGCAGCCCGATCTATTAATTGTTTTCCCTGATTAAAAATTAATTTATAAACCTTTAAGCGAATAACTGCTTTGGAATCTAAAGGGAAACGTCTTTTTAAATAGGCAGTTGAGCTTTTAACAGTTTTTTTGTCAAATAGCCAATAGTGTAAACTAACGCCCAATAATAGCATGTATGCGGCATAAAGCCCGCCAAAGCGCAAAAATATTTTAAAAAACCAGAATCCAATTGCATTACCTCTAGGGGTTTTTTCTATAGTTTCAGGCATAGTCTTGATTAATAATTTTTTTTTGAATTTTTGCAGTTATAAAATAAACAGCAATAAAGGCAACAATTGTATAAACAGGAACCAGAATCAGTGATCCAACAAGCCAGTCAAGAAAATAATTTTGAAAATTTTCCATAAAACCAGCCAGGCTGAAATCAGTAATAAAAACACCATTAAGTATATAGTGACCCGTTTCAATGCAGACAAAAGGGACAAAAGGCGGTGAATATATAACCTGAATACTTAAAGCCATGATTTTATTTAAATGGAGCCTTGCTGTAACATATATTATGGCAATGGAGTGTAATCCTATAATGGGTATTACTGCCAGGATTGTTCCCACGGCTGCTGACAGGGCTAAACCCATTGGAGTTGCATTCTCTTTAAGTAACACTTTGAAAAATTTAATGGGATGCAAAAGCAGAGAGCTGCTTCTCTCTTTTTTTGTATCTATCAATTTCTTATGGGGTATTGGTACAAGTCGTCTGCCAACAAGGCGTGTATGCATTAATGATATACGAACATTATCTTTAATCTTTTTAAAATGTGAAACTCTTTTTTCAGGTGGATCATAAATTACTGAGATATCAATCTCTTTTATTGATATCTGAGCCCAGGAAGCCCTTGCTAACACCTCAATTTCAAAATCGAAAAATGATCCATAAAGAGAGATTTGAGATATAAGTTTTATCGGGTATGCCCTGAAACCGCTTTGGGTATCTTTACACTCTTTGCCAGTTTCAATCTTAAACCACATATTGGAAAATTTTCTGCCAAATCGGCTGGAATCTGGAATGGAAGGTTGATTAAAATTCCGAATTCCTAGGTGTAACGAATCAGGGTTTTTTTCAACAGCATCAATGAATTTTGGTATGTCGCTGGGAAGATGCTGACCATCAGCATCAATTGTTATCATGGCATGGGCATTTTGTCTGTTTAGATAATTTAGGGCTGTTAATATAGCAGCACCTTTGCCTCTGTTTTCTTTATGTTGTATGATTTTTGCCTCAGTGTCATTTAACAATTCCATGAGGTCTGTATCATTGCTGCCATCATCAATAACAAGGATATTATTAATATAATTAAAACATTGTTTAACAATATTTTTTACAGTAGTACCATTATTATAGACTGGAATTACACACCAGATTAAATCTTTGTTCATAAGCAGTTTATTTTCTTTTTCTTTTCCGCCCCGATATAAGAAGGTCCCACATAAGTCCTGTATGTCCTAATTTTTGTAAAAATTTAACACTGTTTTCCAAGGCATCAGGTGGGAATACACAATGTCTGTGGGGTTTAAATTTTTCTTTTAATGTAAGTTCAAGTTTTTCTCGATCAAGTCCCGGCTCAATATAATACACAGGCTCCAGCAAGTCATCTTCCTTTGTGATAATTCCACGATTAATTGCGATTTCATACAATTTCGTATTGGGCAAAATTCTAATGCCCTGGAAAATAAAAGAGACTGTTTTTTTTAAATTAATTATATTATTGATTCCAATCTTTACAGTTTCTCTGGTTTCTCTTGGACCTCCAAACATGAAAAAGTTTGCTGTTGGAATACCTTGATCAGTAAAACAGGTATTACATTCAATAATATCCTTGAATTTAAAAGATTTGCCAAGTCCTGTAAGGGCTTCATCTGAAGCGCCATCAGAACCTAATTCCACACCACTGACGCCGGTTTTAATCATAAGATCAATGACAGGTTTGGAGAATTTTTCAGGTTTTATAAAAGCTGTCCATGGAACAGATATCTGTTTTTTTACCATCTCTTCCAGAAGTTCAATATAAAGACCTTGTTTGTCATTAAAAACAGAGTCGGTGAAAAACAGCATTTTTGCCTTACACTCTTTTGTCAGGAATTCAATATCTTCAATAATCTCTTTTTTATCGCGGGATCTGAATATTTTACCTTCAAGATAGGGATAAGAGCAATAAGTACACCTGTGTATGCAGCCTCGTTTGGTTTGAATATTTGCTATTGATCCGTTTTGAAGATAAAAATCCATTATATCTTTGTCGTAGTAGGGTCTGGGTATTTTAGTGTTGTTAAGTTGTGGTGTTGCTTTCAGGATAGAATTTAATGGTTTATTGTGATTTTGTAACTTGTTTACAAGATCAACCATCAACTCTTCACCTTCACCCACAATACCATAGTCTGCATCAATATCTTCCAGCAGTTTTTCAGGCAGAATTGAAAATGCAGTTCCTCCAAGAACAATAATTGCATCACTGATGGACCTGATATGGGCAACAATGGATTTTACAACATCAGTATATTTTTCTTCATTAAGTAAATTTACATTGTCAATATTTCTCATGGATATACCGACAACATCAGGTTTTTCTTGTTTGATCCTGGCAGTTAAATTTTCATAGGAGTGGTTGTTCTGCATAAAATCAAATTGGAATACTAGATGACCAGCTTTAATAAGTGCATTGGCAACCATACTCATACCAAGGGGATAGACGGGGTACGGTGATCTCGCAACATTGGCGCCAACTAAAAGACATTTCATATTGTTTTGCCTTTACCCTTGTAAAACAAGCGAAATTTTAGCAATAATTTTATCTGTTCTAACCATCTTGCCATCAAGTCTTACCCCATCCGGGTTTTTATCTGATTTAATAAAAATTGAAACAGTGGTGTCTGATAAAACAGGCTCAATAAACTTTGCCTGTTTTATTTGAGATAAAACATATCTCTTATTATTAAACAATTCATACATCTGAGTCATAACTTTAATTATTATAACTCCGGGTAAAACAGGGTTGTCAGGAAAGTGCCCGATAAAGCCAATGAAATTTTTATCAAATTTGATTTCAGCAGTAATGCCATGGTCTTTATATGAAATTTTATTTTTAATAAGTTCGGTAATCTGCTTATTTAACAGGCTCATTTAAAGTTCCATTAAAATTGTTAAACCACAAATATATATCAATTAGATTAAATTATAAATGAAATTATGAAATAAAACACTTTCTACAGGCTTATCAAGGGTTTTCAATAGTTCTTTATTGTTTTTGTTTCTATTTTGAGCATATAACCATATTTGTGGTTTTGAAATATGATTTTAAATGGCATCTCTTTCTCTTTGATTTTATGATAATCATAGTAGTCAGCTGACCATAATTTTTCTTTTCCTGCATATTTTGTTTTTGTGGTCAATTTAAATGGTTTACCAGTAAAAGTATATTTTAAATATTCATTATTTTCTAATTTAATATCAAATGTAACTCTGTCTCTTTCTTTATTTGTTTCAGAAAAGTTTTCTTGAATATTGATTTTTCTTGCAAAATAGATGTTTGCAATATCCTGACTTATCATTTTTGCAGCTTTATCAAGGTTGTTCTTATTATTACCAATTGCTTTGGCAGCTTCCGATTTACCTTTTTGCCGGGGTGCAAATTGTTCAATAACATAACTTGATATGATTTTATTGTTTTTTACCACCAGTTGGAAAAGAGTTATCCCCATGGGATTTAAAGCTGCCACCTTGTAAGATGCATTCTCTTCATCTATCTTTGTGATACCAAGGGCATTCATTGTTCTGCCTCTGAATTTAAAGGCAATATTACTTAAAATACCTGTTTTTTGTAAAACCTTATTATTATATTGTTTGATTTCAAAAAGAGTAGATTTTTTATCCATATTGTTGCGTTTAACAAGGTTATGTTCAGGTATAACAACAGAACAGGAAGAGAAAAACAGTGGCAAAAAAATCAAATATAAAAATCGAATTTTCATTTCAGCACCTTTTTAAAAGCAGGGATGCAGAAAACAGCAGTTAGATATGCTGCAATAACACCACTTACTATAGTTGTTCCAATGGAAAACATTATTGGATGTGAGGCAAACAAAAGTGCGCCTGCTCCCATCAAACTTGTTAACATGGAAAAGGTTGTTGCAATAATCACGGAGTTTAGTTCTTTAGGTGATTCTGCACTGGATATAAATACACCATAATCAAGACTTAATCCCAGAATAATTATTAATGTTATGAGAATAATTGCAGAAACTTCCATGGAAAGAATAGTTAAAACAAGAAAAACAAATGCAATAGAAGTGACAACTGGAAGTAATGACAAGAAGATATGTGAAGGCTTTCGCAGCAGGATTATTATTAATATAAAAATCCAGCAAAATGCAAAAAAGGATATTTTTTTTAAGTCAATAATCATCTGTCTGCCAATTTGAGAAGAGAGCTCTCTTCTTGATACAATATATGAATCAGGATAATCCTTTATAATGGATTCTACCTTTAAAAGATTTTCTTTTGTGTCTGTAAAATATGAAAGCAGCTCCGGGGATGCTTTATCTTTTACAAATTGTTGCTGAAAAATCTGCAGTACATCAGGTATCTGGTTTATGACAATAGCATCATTTTGTTCAAGCAGGGCAAAAAAATCATCAAACGAATTCTCTTTAAAACCATAGGCAACAATCTCTTTTAAGAAGTTCTCTTTAAATCTGGATATTTTTTCTTTAGACCAGAAAGCTTTAAACATTTGTAAGTTTTTAATCTGTTGAGCTTTTGAAGGTATTATAATGGCAAGGGAGTTAAAGTTTTCAATACGGTTTTCCAGTTTTCTTGTGATTGTTTCATAATCCTGCCAGGCTGTTTCAATATTTTTACCTTTTGTAACAATAATTCCAGGTTTTTTCTCCCCCCCCCAAATATTGTAAAAATCGGACTCAGCATCAAAAATTTTTTGTTCGCTGCCGTCAAAGGCAGATATGTCCGTGGCTTTTAAAAAATTTGAATTTATCATGCAGACAATGGAGAAGAAAAATATAATTCCCCAGACAATTAAAACTAATCTGCTTTTATTAAGAGATAATTGGGCAGGTATTTTAATCCTGGAGATCAAAGTTTTGTTTATCCAGAAATGCGGCAAAAACAATATGGATAAAACAACACATATTATTATGCTTAAGATGGAAAAGACAGCAAGCTCTTTATAACCCTGGACAGAGGATATAAAAAAAGAGACAAATACACCTGCTGTGCTTAAAGAGGCTATAATGACCGGTTTGATGGTGTTTTTGAATCGTTTATAACCTGCTGTTTTATATGCTGTAAAAAGGTGTATTCCATAGTCAACAGAAATTCCTGCAATTACTGCTGCAAACCCTATCATAAAAAAAGATAGGGAATCCAATATAAAGCTTGATATAAATACTGAAAGTACAATGGCAAAAAAAGGTAAAATAAATATTGTTAAAGCATCTAATGTTCTAAACATGAAAAGCATTAATACAATAAAACTTACAGTGATAATTATTGTGGTTATCCAGATGTCTTTTTTAACTACTTTTTGATTGCTTAATGTATGTTTATGACCACAAATTGTAGTAACCTTGAGATCTGGAAATGATTTTATAAGTTGATCAATAGCTAAAAGCAGAGTTTCAGATTTTTTTGCATCTGTAATGCGAACTTTAGTCTTAACTATAACTAAGGAATATTCATGGGTTTTATCAACAAAGTTACTGTTTTTAAGCTCAACATCAAATCCAAGAGATTTGCTCAGTTTTTGAAGTTTATTGAGTATGTGGTTGGACCACCCAAAAGGGTCGGTGCCAATGGATGTCTGCAAAAAAGAACTGCCCGGAGATGTCAGCATAATAAACATCTGTCTGACCTGTTGTGAAATAAAATCTTTATTATCTATATTGTTAAACAGATGGTAATCTTCTTTTAAAAGCAGTAGGGGTAAAAGTGCTGCAATATCTTTTTTGATTGTTGAGATATCAAAGTCATTGATTCCGGTTATTACTTCTTCAATAAGAGGATGTTTTTTTAATTTAGATGCAAAATGATTGGTTTGCAGCAGTAAATCTTTTTTTGAATTCTTGTTCAGCGTTATTGAAAAAGCTATGGTGTCAGACATTTCTGAATTATTAATAAAATTTATAGATCTTTTTAATTCAGGAGAATCAGGCAGCATAATTGAAACATCATTCACAAATTGCTCCCTTGCAATTTGTATAAGCGAACCTGCAATTAAAGCAAAAAATAAGATAAGAAAAATGATTTTTTTGCTGCCAATAAAATTAAATAGTCTGTCAAATATGTTTTCAGGCATGAACTAATTTATTTCCCAAACTGATTTATCAATTTCCGAGTTTATTATGGTTTTTTTAAAGATGATTTCAGTAATATCTGAGTTTTTCTCCAATAATTGAATTTTTGAAATATATTTTTTGTTGTTTTCAAAACTGAGAGTTATGCTGGAAAGCATTTTTGAGGTTTGATTGTGTTCTTTTGGTGTAAATCTCAGTAGAATTGATTCTCCTGATTCATCAGATTTGTTGGAGTCACCATGGAGCAATTCAATGTGATAATCGTTTTTACATGATGCATAGGAACCTGAAAACCAGAAGGTGATTTGTTCAATCATTGCCTTAAACATGGGATTTTTTTTTAAAGAAAGCTCGTGTACACCATTTGAAGGGTCCCATTTTTTCACCCTGTTTTTTGTGACAATTAAAGTGTATTCAATGGGGTTTTTAACAACCCAGGAAAATTTGTCAGGGTTTTCAATGAATAGTTTTCCATTGATTGTAACAGGCATATCAAACATTGCCATTGTCTTTTTTTGTACAAATTCAGCCCGGACAGTTTTTACATTTTTCATGTTTTGTTCTATATCGTTTAAAACCATATCAACATCAGCACCATATGTATTTGTGCAAACAATCAAAAATATCAGCATCATAAAAAATATCTTAAATTTTCTAGGATTCATTTTTCTCTTTATCAGCATTTTACTCTCCATCGGTTTGATAAATTTTTATTTCACCTTCAGCAATTATTTCATCTTCTCTTTTAATTGTTGCTGTAAGTATACCAAAGTTTCCAAATTTAGCTGTTTTATAGATATCAGTTATTAATTTTTCTTTTATATAACTCTTTTTATAAATATTTATTTTATTTCCACCAATTAAAAACCCGCCAGGAGCAGCTGTATCTGTATCAAACTTACTGAATCCATTCATCACAGCAGCAGATTGAGCCATTATTTCCATGTAGACTACCTCCTCAAGGCTTCTATCCTTTTTCACAAAGGGACTTTTTTCTAAAAACAGCGATTCAACCCTTGCAAATCGTTCTTCAACACTTAATAAGCTTGAGACCACGCGCATGCCAAGTTTTTGCGGTATTAGATTTTCCACCCCCATGGGCAGATAGGTGATTTTATGAAGTTTATCCTGATTTTCAGGGCATATTGGATCAGAAGCAAGATAATCACCTGTTAAGGCATATGTTCGTGCTCTGCAACCATAACAATTGGAAAATTTGTTGCATTTGCGGCAGGGTCCTTTAATCATTGATTCATGGTTTTTTAAATTTTGAATAATTTCACTGTCAACAAGAATTTTTTTCAATGGTTTGTCATGCAGGTTACCAATGGGCAATGGCAAGCCTTTGCATGGAAAGACATCTCCGTCTAATGTAACAAAGCAGGAATATTTGTGTTTAAGACATTTTATAACACAAGGAGTCTGAGGGAGTGCCCCCAGAGCAACACTTGTGGAAACATCAGGCAAAATTCCATTTTTCGTTATAAATTCAGTCAGTTCTTCTGTATCTGGATGGGGATGTGTTGGATTGTTGTAGAGTAGTATTTTATTTGCGCCAAGTTCAAAAGCTTGAAGGATTACATCTTTTAGTTTAGAAGTTGAAAGGTTTTCCCCTAGGTCTGTTTTTTTTGATTTTTGTTTGGGACAACGGTTTAAAGAGCTTTTGCTTTTGTATTGTGCAGTAAGATCTATTTCAATATTTTGTATCATTTCAGTTGATTGTTATCAATAAATGTCTGCATTTTTATTTTAACATGATTTTTAATATCAAAACTGTCAAGGTTTTTATACTCATCATAATGAATTACAGAAAGTTTATGGATTTCTACATTTCCCGGATGGATTATGAGACTTTTCCGTTTTGGCTTATCTTGATTACCCAAAATACATATGGGAACAATATTTAGTTGATTATCCTTTGCAACCCGGAAAAGTGCGCTGTGAAATTGTCCCATTTTTGATGAAAGCGACCTTGTTCCTTCGGGAAATCCAACAATGGAGACATTCTGATCAAACAGCATTTTACACTCTTTTGAAAACTCTGTAAAAGGCATACTTCTGATACTCAAATATCCTGCCAGACGTGCACATAAACCTAAAATCGGTATTTTAAACGGCCATAAATTAACAATTTGTACAAATTCTCCTGGGAGTACACCCAGTAAAAAAGCATCAGAGGAAGACCTGTGATTAACAATATATACACAAGGGTCTGAAACATTTTCATTTTTTGATGAATCAATAAATTTCACATTAACCAGGATTTTTGCAAATCCATATATAATGATTTTGCCATACCAGACAATTAAAAATCTCAGCGTTTTCTGGGCAATACGTTTTGAGGTCAAGATATGTATAAAAGTTAAAACAATTATAAAGATAAGAAAAATTGTAATTGTAAACAGAATAACACTTAGGTAAAAAAGAAGATTTTTTAATAATGTCATTACTAAAGACCTTGAGTTTGCAGCTCTTTAATGAATTTACAGAGGTCTTTAAGAGTTCTTATCTC
>Ga0256845_1003646_pt1 | contig 10309 bp, 9 predicted proteins | sample RiftiametaG_FD_189101 | JGI IMG/M metagenome (GOLD analysis project Ga0256845, IMG submission 189101) | Tube worm associated microbial communities from hydrothermal vent at the East Pacific Rise, Pacific Ocean - Riftia | ecosystem: Host-associated > Annelida > Integument > Unclassified ... | reverse complement strand
GGCATAATGTTCTATGGTTATAATATTAGACAGGATTATTCTGAGTGACTGGTAGAATTATAGTAAAAAGAGCACCTTGATTACGTTTGTTATCAGCAGAAAGTGTCCCACCCATTTTCTCAACCTGGGCATAACTCACAGAGAGACCAAGGCCAGTTCCCACACCGACATCTTTAGTCGTGAAAAAAGGATCAAAGATTTTATCAAAAATTTCATTAGGAATACCGGGGCCTGTATCCTTAATCTGTATTGTCAGGAAGTCCTCTATAGCTTCACTTTTCACAGATAAGGTTCCTCCATCATCGCCCATGGCCTGAATGGCATTGAGACCAATATTCACTATGGTTTGCTGCAGAGCTTCGATATCAACATAATATTTTTCTTTCAAAGAGAGCTCGAGTAGTAAATCAATATTACGTAAACGATAGTTAAGCAACTCAAAACATTCACGTATTACCTGATCGACATCAATTCTCCGCAAGTTGAGAAGTGGTGCATTGCGACTGAAATGCAAGAGTTGCTGCATGGTATGTTCAATACGGCCAAGGCCTTTATCAAGCAACGGAAGATAACGCTCTAACAACTCAATATTGTCCGGTTCCACCTTCAGAGCCTTCACACAGTTCAACAAGCCACCTAACGGATTATTCACCTCGTGGGCAATGCCCGCGGTAAAAAGCCCAAATGCCGCCATTTTTTCACTCTGGAATGCATGTTTTTTTGCCTGATCCAGCGTTGTTCTCGAAACATCAAGACGACAACTCAATTCATAAAAAGTATCACTTAAAGTATCTATTTCATCTTTTACGACTTTATGATTTGGTTTTGCCACAGACTGACCGGGATAGTGATTCATGGTCGATGCCAACTCAGCCAGGGGGCGTGAAACAAGGGTTGAAAAAAGCCAGACCAGAGTCGCCGTAACAAGGGTTATAGAAAGTAAACCATAGAGAACAATTGATCTGTTATTTTCACTGATCATTTTATCCGCCCAGTTTATGGGGATAATAATAGACAACCCACCTCGGATATCACCCAGATGATACCCCTGTTTTGCATGACAATTTAAACAGGAATCTTTAACCAGCAACGGAGCAATATACCGCAGAACATGCTGCCCATTTTCATTGACAATAGAAACAATTTCGTCTGCATTATTCTCTTCTATCTCAAGTAGACTCAGCCTCTCAAATGCATCAGGAGCATTATACGGATTAATCGGTTTAAGACTGGTAACCCTGAAGCGACACCAGTCATTTCGCACAGCGTATTCTGATAATTCACGCGTCACCATTGCTGGATTTCGTTTTACATAGATGTTCCCGTTAACATCTTCAATTGTCGGTGTATCAAGAAATGGGTTAGGCCCAGCTTTGTCACTTTTCAGCAGATAAAGCCCCTGGTGATCGGCAACCCATTTACGGGTAAGCAGTATCTGTTTATGGAGCATACGGGCCTGTTGTCGGGCTTGGCCGTAAATGAGATCATGCTGCTGGTGAGAAGAATAGAGCAGGAGGATACTGTAAAAAAGCAAGAGAATGGCCCCGATTGCTATTATAAATTTTCCCTGTAATTTCATAAAGTTTCCCTTTAATCACAAGTATCAGAAAAGAGGCTCCTGCCAGTTAAAGCCTTACTCCATAGTGTCTATGAAGAAAACAAGTATCTACCTCTTTATGAGGTGTTAGTACCATATTGTCATAAAAAATGACAGATTGTGGATATTCTCATTGGGCTTTCTTTATTTTTCAGATTATGGAAAACACACCAGAAAAAACAATAGTGATTTGGAACGATTTTTGCGAATAACAACTATCATCGGCCAAATGACAGCACGTGAATATGGGTCGAAAACCTGAGCAGTCACATTGATATTTATACATTTTACGTCGTGGAAAAAGAATGGTTATTGGCGGAGTCGTGATAAAAGTTCATCCTGATGAACGAAAGGATATAGAAATTATCCTCAGCAGATATCATGAGGTCTCTGTTTATGGCAGTGATGAAAAAGGCAATATTATCGCAACGATTACCAGCGAAAATTCAGTTTCAATGAATGATATTATCAAAACAATTGAAAAGCACGGCTCCGTAATGGGGGTGAGTCTGGCCTACCTCAACACTGGAAGGTAGTTGCAAAACAGATAGCTCTGGGTGGGTAGACACATATATAAAAAGTGGAGAATCAAAACAATTCAACCGTTACCATAAGGTTACAACAACGACAGCTCTTCTGTTACCAATTGGTATCACGCACAGGCTAGCACCCTGTAAAATCGTGATAATTAAGTATGAAAAGATTCTAAGATAAACGAATAAGGAGGGAGTATGAAAGTACTTGGTCTTCGCACTAACGTTCATTTTTTACGGTTTCTAATGATTGCTTTTTTTGTGACCTGCTCCGGCATGGTGGCCATGGCATCACAAAGCGCGAATGATAATAAGCAAACAACTGCTACCAGCACTCGACCTGTTACTGAAGAATGCAACCGCTGCCATGATGTAAAAATGTATCAGCATGAATTGCAAAGCTCCGTTCACGCCTTTGACAAAGATAAAAAAGAGATCAGTTGTGAACAGTGCCATCATTTTCATTACAGTCCATTGACCAGTTACTACGCAAGGGACGAATATTACGACAAAAAAATATTCCCTCCAGGAGCATTTGATCGAAGAAAAATGCAGGTGACAGCCCGGGAGAGCATGCAGGCAAAAAAATGCCAGGTTTGTCACACGGATCTATATAAAAATACAAAAGGAGAAACTCTCTCTGAAATCGGCCAGCTGTGCCACGATGCATTTCTCGGAAAAAATGGGGAAACACGAAGAACTTGTGCAGGTTGCCATCTCAATATAGCACACCTGCCACCCTTTGATCGGGAACAGCGGTACAATGCTGACTTTGCCGAAAAACTTGCCGGGAAGGAGGGAGCAAAATAATGAAAACACAATCACCCGCATACCACACTATACTCGTAAAAACAGTCTGTTTTTCCGCTCTTTTTGTAACGGTAATTCTCTGGTGCACGGTAACCGGCGCCACACCGTTAAAACATCTCGTTGCTCCGGATTCGGCAGCAGACTGTTATGAATGTCACAAAAAGGCCACTCCCAAAATAGCAGAAGACTGGTATCAATCGAAACATGGCGTCCAGCTAATGAAATGTTTTGTCTGTCATGGTCAACCAGACGGCAAAGGCTCGGTTCCCTGGGCTGTCGTTCCATCACCCAAGGCAGTCTGTCAAAAATGCCATGACCCGGCGATGCAGCGGATGCGTAAAAAATACGGTATAGAACCCGATTGTTATGCATGTCATCCATTCCACCAGAATTCTCTGCACCACGATGCATATAAAAAGTCAACCAGCAAGGCCAAATAAATAGAAGGGGGATTCAATGAAACTGACTCGACGTGAAATGCTCAAATGTGCCGCAGCATCATCAGCTATAATGGCACTAAATGGATCATTGCCAATGCTTAAAGGTGCCATGGCAGCGGAAGCCGCCGAACCGGATAAATGGGTCAAATCGGTCTGCCGTTTCTGCGGTACCGGTTGCGGCGTTATGGTTGGAGTTAAAGGGGGGAAAGTCGTTACCGTAAAAGGCGATCCAAATAATCACAACCAGGGTTTCCTCTGCCTAAAAGGCGCCTTGATGCCGCCCATCGTTTATGCAAAAGAGCGGGTCACAAAACCATATATCAGGAAAAACGGCCAACTTCAGGTGGCTTCCTGGGATGAGGCCATGGATCTGGTCGTCTCTAAATTCAAAACTGCTCTTAAAGATCATGGCCCGACCTCTATCGCCTACTATGGATCTGGTCAGGCACTCACGGAAGAAACATATCTGGCCAGCAAAATGTGGAAAGCTGGTTTTAGATCCAATAATGTTGAAGGAAATCCACGCCTCTGTATGGCGTCAGCAGTTGGAGGTTATGTCACTAGTTTTGGCAAAGATGAACCATGTGGCTGTTATGATGATATTGATGCAGCCACCTGCTTTTTTATTATCGGTTCAAATATGTCGGAGTGTCATCCTGTGCTTTTTAAGCGAGTTGCTGCACGAAAGCAGGCAGATCCCAACGTAAAAATTATTGTCGTTGATCCAAGACGGACGAATACAGCACGAATTGCAGACGAGCATGTCTCTTTTGTGCCCGGTACGGATCTGGCCATACTTAACGCCATGGCTTATGTTATCATCCAGGAAGAACTGGATAGTCCCCGGTTTTACAATAAATACGTCAACTTTATGACCAATGATAAAAAGAAGGTCGATTTTGACGCATATGTAAAATTCCTCGAAGACTATACCCCGGAAAAAGTTGAAAAAATATCCGGTGTGTCGGCTGATCAAATCAGAAAAATTGCCATAATGTTTGCCAGCGCATCAGGTACCATGTCCTTCTGGTGCATGGGACTGAACCAGCGCATACGTGGAGTCTGGGCCAATAACCTGGTCACCAACCTGCACCTGCTCACCGGCCAGATCGGCAAACCTGGTGCAACCAATTTCTCCCTGACGGGCCAACCTAATGCCTGTGGCGGCGTTCGTGATACCGGCGGGCTCTGTCACCTGCTCCCCGCTGGCCGTCTGATTAAAAAACCAGCGCACCGGGCCCAGCTCGAAAAACAGTGGGGACTTAAACCAGGCACCATTGCACCTAAACCGGGCCTCCATACCATTGCTCTCTGGAATGCTTTTTCAGAAGGCAAGATCAAAGCCATGTTTGTCCTCTGTACCAACCCGGCCCATTCCCTGCCCAATGTAAACATGTATACCGAGGGCATGGAACGTAAAGATAACTTTATGGTTCTCTCCGAGCCGTTTATGGATGCGGAAACTGTCAAGTATTGTGATGTGCTGCTGCCACCAGCTTTCTGGTGTGAGAAACGAGGTGTCTATGGCTGCAGCGAACGACGTTACTCACTGCTCATGCAGTCTGTCGAGCCCATGGGTGAATGTAAATCTGACATCGATATACTCCTTGATTTTGGTAGAAGAATGGGCATTGATCCCAAAGTCATTCCATTTGAAACCGTTGATGATGTCTGGAACGAATGGCGCGAGGTAAGCTCAACCACTCCATATAATTTTATGGGTATAACCAGGGCTCGACAGGAGAAAGAATCCGGAATCCGTTGGCCATGTCCAACAGAAGATCACCCGGGCACCAAACGACGTTATGTCCGAGGAGAAGATCCCAATATTCCAAAAGATTATAAAAACAAGTACAAGTTCTATGGAACAAAGGATAACAGGGCCCGCCTCTGGATGCGCCCCTATGCCCCGGCAGCAGAAGAGCCCGATCAGGAATACCCAATGGTATTGACCACGGGCCGGGTCATTGATCACTGGCATACCGGCACAATGACCATGAAGGTTCCTGAACTTCGCCGTTCTTTTCCCAAGGCCTACGTTGAGGTTAATGTTGACGATGCCAAACAACACGGCATTAAAAATGGTGATAACGTTGAATTGGTGACTAGGCGGGATAAAATGGTTTTCCAGGCCAAAGTCAGTGATGTCTGCAGACCGGGACTGGTATTTGTCCCCTGGTATGATAAGGATCTTATGATCAATAAATTGACCTTAAATGCCTTTGATAAGGGCTCAAAACAACCTGAATACAAGATCTGCGCTGTGCGGATCGCCAAGGTGTAATATATGGCTATTATGGGATTTCTGGTCCACGTTATCAAAAAGGATGTCTCTCTGGTTGAAGCTCAGATACAGAAGATGGCCGAGATGACGACCTATGGCATCCATCAGGATCAATACGTTGTAGTGGTAGCGGAGACCGTTTCCGATCAGATCGAGAAAGCTGTAAACCGTGTTAAACAGCTGGATGGTGTTTTAACTGTCTATACAACATATCTGACCATAGAAGATGAAATGGACGAAGATGGTAATCTCGAGACCAATATCAGTTTACGCAAACTGATGGAAAAAGAACCCGGTACCGATATTACATAACCTTTTACAGGCGCAACGCCAATGGTGTTGCGCCCTTTTTTTCTCACTATTGAGCATATACACACAAGCCCATGCTAAAAAAAAACCTCTTTCTCAGACCACCTGGAGCACGGAGTGAAAAGGAATTTTTATCCCGCTGTCTGCAGTGCGGGCAATGCGCACAGGTATGTATATTTGACTGTATTAAAATGCGGCGGGGATTTAATTTTTTTGTCGCAGGAACCCCGGAAATCAATCCCAAAGAAGCACCCTGCCACCTTTGTATGCGCTGCAGCGAAATTTGCCCATCCGAAGCCCTGCATGATGTTCCAATCGAAGAAGTGCGGATGGGGTTTGCCGAACTGGACCGGAAGAAATGTTTCACCTGGATCAACCACCTGCTCTGTCGGTCATGTTATGAGCGTTGCCCAATCAAATGGCAGGCAATGTATCTCGAACAGGGAGAATATCCAGTAATAACAGAAGATTGTGCAGGATGCGGCCTCTGCGAACATGTTTGTCCTGCCGATGCTATTGTTATCACCCCCACCCGCTTTCAGGAAACCCGGCCAAAAGACAAAGGTGGGCCACAATGAAAAAACCGACATTGAGAACCTACCGGAGAGCATTCCAGATCTTTATTGCCATCGCCTTTATCGTGATCCCGATGCTCAATCGATCACGGTACAGCTATGTTTACGGCAATTTTTTATCCTTTCACATGTTTGGAATCCCATTTAATGACCCTCTGGCCATTCTGCAACTTTCCGTAAAAAATCTTTATCTCACTCTCAATAACATTATCGGCACACTTTTACCCCTGATACTCGCGTGGTTCCTCGGCACTGTTTTCTGTTCATGGCTCTGTCCATTCGGCCTTTTCTCTGAGTTAACCCAAAACCTCAGGAAAAAACTCATGCCGGCAAGGCAAAAATTCCTCCCTGCCAACCATAAGGGTTTTCCCTTTAAAATAACTGTCTTTACTCTTGGGTTCTGTGGTTTTTTTATATTTTCAACGACTCCTGTTCTCAATCAACTTTCTCTACCCGCCTGGTATGCCCGATTTTTTCAATATTATTTCGGTCAGGATTTCATTTCACTCTGTTTTCTCTTTCTCTTAGGTATATTGCTCATCGAATTCGTTGCAGGAAGGCGACTTTGGTGTCGCTATATCTGCCCGCAGTCCATTCTGATAATTCTGACTAAGAGCCTCAACCGCAATCGGCTCAAAGTGGACTTCATAAAAGAAAATTGCATTTGCAAACCAGGGTACGACAGATGTGAATCTGCATGTTCTCTTAGCCTGCAACCAAAATTTCTCAAAAATCAGCTGGAACTAGAATGCAGTAACTGTGGTGATTGTATCGTTGCCTGCAACAGGATGGGCAAAGCGCTTTTTTTTACATCTCCCAGAATTGCCAGGTTACCCTCTCTACCCCAGATCAACCATTTCTTACCTCGTCCTAAAACCCTTTTCATCACGCTCCTGTTACTGATAGCAATCAGTTTTGCAGGAATGTCGATATTTATCATTGTCAGCAATCATCAAACAGACACAGTCGATACCAAAAAGTCATCTCCCCTTCTAGCCAACAAACTCCTCTCATGGAAGGGCGCCAGGGCAGAATACTATGAACTGCTTCAGGACGGCACACTTATCTGTGTTGGCGGAGAATGGCCGACAAATGGATATAAGGGAGGTAACTGGGAAGCCATCGGCACAGATGGTTCTTTGAAAATAGTGTTTGATTCTGTTGTTCCAACATCCTATATCCAAATCATGGTAAAAGATAAAATTGACAGAAACGGGGAATTTTATCTCAGTAGATTCAAAAAAAACAACACCTCAGAGGCAAAAACTCAACTCCTTACATTCAACAGATACGAGTCACTTTCCCGCTCACACGAATCTGCTGCAACACACCTTAACGCCACTGCTATCCTCAACAGATATGCGGACGAGGTTTTTGTTCTCGATTTACGGGTGCAGGACCCCAAGGGTGTCATCAAAAAGATACTCAGCGAAGGTGATGCCATTACAAACGAGGTAATGCTGACCAATGTCAAATACTGGATGAACACCCCTGAAATTATTGTCTCTGAGGGAACATTGCCCTCTCTTCCCCTTAACAGCTCAATACGAATTCTTTTCCACGATGGACATGAGGAATCTGCACTATTTGCAACAAGACATATTGTTGATCGTTCGGACGAGGAGCTTGATGACCCCTGGTTTTAGCTCAAACAACATCGCATAACACCTTAATTTTATGTTAGATACAAAGATTAAATACGATTTGACTCGAATACATACACATGTTAATATACTGCGCATTGGTGTGTCTATTCTAGAATAGGGTTTGTCCCGTCAACATTTGGAGACTAAATGAGAAAACAGACATCGCGGCGTCAAATTTTAAAAAATTTGGCGGCAGGTGCAAGTGTGGCTGTAGGCTTTTATTCACTTCCTGAAAAATATTTAAAGCCGATCATTGAAACCATTATCTTACCGGTTCATGCCCAGACCTCCCCGCCTGGCCCCCTACCTGTTCCAGGCAGTCGAAATTCAACCACTCCAGGAACTCAACCACTACTCACAATGCCAACTGGAGTCTCCACACTTTGCATTACCGCCAAAGGTGGAGGAGGTGGATCTGGGTCAAGAGGAACCGAAGGTATTACTCCTCCAAGTCCTCCAGTTAACCACATAAGTAAGCCTGGTGGTAATGGAGGAAAAGGAGCGTCTATTTCTCGAACCTGTATAGCGATTACAGCCGGCGATATAATAAATGTAACAGTGGGCGGTCGTGGTCAAAATGGTCCAGATCTTCCTCTTCCCCGCCCAAACACCCCAAGAAATGCCACAGGTGGTTCAGACACAGGTGGAGACGGTGGCAGGTCTCGAAGCAATGGACATCAAACTGGTGGTGCTGGCGGTGGGGGTGGGGGTGCCTCCGTGGTACAGATAAATGGTGTTTCTATTCTCATTGCCGCAGGTGGCGGTGGAGGAGGAGGTGGGGGAGGTGATTCAAATCTGGGAGGAGGTAGCGTTACTGATACAGCAGGCGCAGGAGGAGACTCTGGTGCTGCCGGAACCGCCGCAAACACCGGTGCTGCCGGAGGTGGTGCCGCTACTGCCGGAGGGCCAAGAGGGAACAATGGCATCGCCAGCACCGGGAGACAAGATATGGGTTCAGGTGGTGGGGGTGGTGGAGGAATTGCCGGCGGCGGAGGCGGTGATGCCGGACCCAATGCATATGGGCTTAACGGCTCGCAAGGTGGAGATGCGGGAGGAGGAGGAGGGGGCGGGAGCAGTCTGGTTCCCCCAGGAGGCTCACTAACTGATGGAGCTAACGCTGGTAATGGATCTGTGCTGCTTGAATGGTCGTAAGCACCACAACTGCATTCATAATTCTATGGATTTGGCATATTCTTTACCTGTTCTCAGTAAAGGTGATTCAATTAATGGAGGTATCCAGTGAACACACATTGTTCCAAATCTACCCGAAGAAAAACAATTAAAAAGATAGCATTTTGCACCGGAATGATTGCCACCTATTGCATTTTACCTGAAAAATGGATCAGGCCGGTAATCAATACAATTGTTCTACCAGCACATGCCCAAACATCAGACAAGCCAATACCAACTGGCCAGGGACAGTACACAACTCCAGGAACGTATACATTTACAATTCCTGCAGGTGTCACATCTATTACCGTAACTCTCACCGGTGGAGGAGGGGGTGGAGGAGGTGGGGAAACTGCAATGGGAGGCTTTATCAATTCAATTGGCGGGCATGGTGGAGCTGGAGGCCAGGTAATACAAACCATAGTTGTTGTACCTTTAAGTGTTGTAACTATTGCTGTTGGCTCAGGTGGCCTGGGCAGCAGGCGAGGAACTGGTGCACACGGTCGCACCACATCAGGCCCTGGCGATGGCGATGGCGGTTCGGGAGCATTTCACACTATTGCTACGCCCACATGCCGAAGTGGAGGTGGTGGAGGAGGAGCTTCTTCTGTTACAGTTGCCGGAGTATCCCTTCGTGCACCAGGAGGCGGAGGTGGTGGTAGTGCAACTTTTTGGAACGATCATGCATATGGTGGTGGAGCAGGGGCTGGAACAGGAGGTAATAATGGTGCAGATGGCGCTGGTTTTAACGGCGGTGTCGGCATCGCATCCGGCGGACATGGCGGAAACGGAGGTGAGGCAAGCGGCCAAATAGACGGTTTCGATGGACAGCCAGGTGGAAACAGTGGAGGCGGTACCGGTGGTTTATCGACACGAGGCAGTGACACTGCTGATTCGGGCGAAAATGGATCAGTTGTTATCGCTTACTGAACATCGTTATTCCCT
>Ga0256845_1003645_pt1 | contig 10311 bp, 6 predicted proteins | sample RiftiametaG_FD_189101 | JGI IMG/M metagenome (GOLD analysis project Ga0256845, IMG submission 189101) | Tube worm associated microbial communities from hydrothermal vent at the East Pacific Rise, Pacific Ocean - Riftia | ecosystem: Host-associated > Annelida > Integument > Unclassified ... | reverse complement strand
AGAAAGAAGCAAAAGAGAAGAGTCAGGGGTTAGTCAAATAGGCTAAATCCTTTTTCTTTTAAAATATTTGGATGAATTTTAAGCTGTTTACTCCCAATGTATTTGGTAGCATAGGTTGAAAAAGGGATTAATGTAGCTTGTACCTCTTCATCAATCTCAGCACGATTTCTATACTGCTTCTTTTTATTGAACGTTGTATGTTCATGATAACCATCAATTAATTCCTCCAATGTTATCTGCTTATTTCTAAATAAATCTTGATAATAAAGCAGGTCATCAATATTAATCACGGTTAAAGGTGTTACTCTACTTACATCATATCCTTCCCCCCCAAGCTTGCCCAACTCATCTTTAAACCACTCTTTTAAAATATTGTTCAAACCCGAAACATCAAATTGGTGGTGGTGAGTAACAAGTATCGGGTAAATTACAACACGTTTTTCACTATAATCAACATCAACAATCATAGTTCTATCCAACGTGTTTTTTACACTAAAAAGGATTTGTAAAATGGCTTTCTTTTTAATCTTCCCTTTGCCTTTATCTACAAAGTAGAACTTCTCCTTCAGTGCTTGTTCAAGCTGTGTGTAATCAAATGAGGCTTTAATGTCAGCACGAATAAATACATCCTTGGACTCAAATAGAAATATCTTATTACCATTTCTGAGATAATAATCAGGTTCGCCAACTAAACCTGATGCTTTCATTTCTTCACCAGTATATTTCTTGTAACTCTTACCATACATCCGTTGCATGGTTTCATATAATAAGTAATTTTCTGAAAAGTTCTCTCCGTAATACCCTTTTAAATTAGAAATTTGACCGTCTTCCAAGCTATTGTTGATAGCAGCTAATTTAAAATACAATCCTTTGTGAAGCATTTCCATGGCGAAAAGAGGAAATACAACTCTATATGTCAGTTCATCAACTTGATAAATTGGGTTTGCACGAACACTTGTAAAATCATGTTCAATCAATTCTTCGGTATCGGAAATTATCAATTTATCAAAGAACCTAATACTTTGCTCAGTGTGCTCATTTTCTTCAATTAGAATATCAATATGAGCCTCATTTCTTTTCTGAATACATTGAAGTGCAACAGGTAACACCGCTTTTAAATAATCCTTCCAATTGGCACATTCAAAATAGTCAAGAAAAGCCTTCAATAGTTGAGTTGCTTTTCCATCCTGCTCTAACATTTCAAATAGCATAATAGACTTAACTATTTGAGCTGTTAATATTTGATATGGATCAAAATTTATCAAATCCGAATCAGCATAGGACATGGTGAAAATTAGCTCTGAAAGATAGTTGTCTTCCTTTATTGATTTGACCGTGTCAAATGCTTTATGTGCCTTAATTGTGTGCACTTCGTTAATCAATAAACATGCTTTGAATACATTCACTTCAATTTCAACTTGTGTTAGTGTTTCATTCTCACCTAAGTGTTGAAAAGCATATTCAAATAGAGTAAGACTAGTCAGTGTGTATGGTATAATAATCTTCGCTTGTGTAGTATTCTGATAGGCTTTTACTTTATCACACACATCATTGACAAAACCAATATTCTCTTTGCAAAAAAGCATTTCAATAAACTCTATTGGGTCATGGAATTTTGAGTTCTGATTGTCAAAACCTAAAAAAAACACAGCTATTTTACGTAGTGTATTACGACCAATACCTGAAAGTAAATCTTCCAACTTTGGTTCATCATCAAAGATTTTTGAGTACTCTAATATTAACTCCATTTTAAAACCCGAATCCATATGTTAATTTTTTAGCTTAAAAATATTACTTTTTAAACATAAAAAATCTTATATTAATAACATAATCAATTTAATTTTTTAAGATGGAACTAACATTTAAAATAATTGCTATTGCCAGCCCCTTTATTGCTGCTACTCTGACATACTTTTTAGCTATTAAAAAGACTAGAAAGGATGTTGATATTCAAAAAGAAAGAGTGCTTAACAAAGTTTTAGCTGATTTACTAAATGCCAGATTTGCTATTTCAAGAATAAGTCTGCTACATAAATTATCAGGGAATAAACAAGAGACTATATTCCCAATGGGACAATTACCTCAACTACTTCTCACCTCTGGCATAATCAATCTTGATAGTTTTGAAGAGCTTGAAAAGTCGATTGCTGAGTTAAAAGAATATGATGCAGTCAGCTATTATTACCTCGAAGGAATAGGCAATAACTTTCATAAAATTCATGAAAAGTATCTAAGTCCCATTTTAAATGCTCAAAGTGTAGAGTTAATGGATAATAATCCAATATTTAAGTTTATTACTGATACAACAGAGTCGTTGGAGGAGAATGTTTATGAGATATCATGTATGCTAGGAAAAAGGGAGAAGAAAAAGTCTGAGAATATCATTACGAAAATTAAACAGAGTCTAGATATCAAGGAGCTAATTGAAGAGGTTGAACAGTTCTATTTTGAATGGATGTCTCCACTCTTAAGTCCAGATAAACCGTTAATATTCAGTGAGTTTAAAGAGCTTTCAAAGACCGAAGGTTTTCAAAAGATTTTACAGTGGCAACAAGCCGTGGCCAAATCTGATAATGTAAAAGGTTTTGTGGATTTGGTGGAAAACAATCCTAATGCTAGCGTTGACGAAATCACACAAATGTTGAAGACAAACACTTTAACCTAAAGTAGTGAATCAGATAAGGAAGTTCTTGATGTAGATGCTAGAGACTTAATAATTAGCGACAAAAAAAGTAATACCGTTATGCCCCAAATAAATATAGAACAAGACGCTCTTATCTCACGTCTAACTGTCCGACTGCGAGAGGAAGCATCGAAAACGACAATAGGGACTGGATTGATTTATTATTCGGATGACCTTAGAGATAATGTATATATAATAACCGCTTCACACTGCTTACATAGCGATGGAGATTCATTTCAAGAATTACTGCCTTCAATAATTATGGATTTGTACAATCCTTCGGAGGATAATTACGTATCATGCAAAGTACAACACATCAACGAAAACCTCTTATTTAAAGATTCTGATAAGGATTTAGCTGTAATACTTCTTAATAAATCAGAAGTAGAGAGTATGATAGGAGAAGTTCCGAAAGTAAGAGTTGTAACCACTCGCCAAAATAAGATTCAATTCATTGTTAAAGGATTTCCTAATGCTACAATGGGGAAAGAGCTTGATGTAATATATCCTACATGGAAACAGGAGCTAACAGCATCTCGAAAGTTCCAGTTGCAATTGAACGAGGACTACAACGACTACGCTACTGAGGGGTTTTCTGGAAGTGGGGTTTTTCTAAATGACAATGAATACGTTTATTTATATGGTCTTTTCACTAGATTTCGTCCAGAAGATAGAGGAAGAGTTATTTATGGACAACATATTGAGTTGGTTAATGAACTTTTGACTAAAAACTTCCTACCCTCAATAAGTTTTGATTATTTGGGAGGCAATGACTTGAATCATTCATTCTTTAAAAACAATGTAGAAAAGGCTATCCATAACCTTGGGCAGCGTTATAGTAAGGAACTCAATTTGGAGCTACCTATCTCTAAACTCTTTAACGACTTAATCCGAGATAAGAATTTTGAATATCGATTTCTTCAAGCGATTGATAATTGGTTCGATAAAAACAGGAATTCTAGTCCAAATAAAGATTCCATTTTTAATGACATTCAAATCCATCAGCATAAATTAAAGTCCGATATTAAAGATTGGATAGAGTCCAGTTCTTTGAGAATTCCCAATAAGATTGATATAGAATGGATAATAAAGGAAATTAGTCGAATTTCTGATTTGATTGAGGACAAACAGTCAGAGTTGTACGAGCTACAAAGAAAAAAAATAAAAGAAGATAAAGATGTCAAAAAGCCATACAATTACAGTGTACCATTTGAAACGGAAATTAATGACCTGAGAAAAATTCAATCCAATAATAGGAACTTGGAAAATGATTTTCAGAGCAAAGTAAACATTGCATTAACTAATAGCCCTGTATTAATTCTCAAGGGAGAAGCGGGAAGTGGCAAATCTCACCTACTCGGTGACATTGCTCAGAACAGAATGGAACGTGGACGCCCCTCCGTACTATTATTAGGACAACATTTCAAATCTGAGGTTGGTAACGTAGAAAATAACATTCTGAGTTTACTCGGGCTAGAAATGAATTTTGAAAGTTTCTTAAAATCTCTAAATCAAATAGGAGAACAGCTTAATGAAAGAATACCCATATTGATTGATGCACTTAATGAAGGAGGAGGGGTAGGGTTATGGAGAGACCAAATATTTGGTCTTATAAAGACCGTGACAAAGTATCCATTCGTAGGTATTGTATTAAGTATTCGTACTACTTATTTTGACTTAATGTTTCCTAATGAAATTAACGCAGAGATAACGGTAACGAGCCATGAAGGATTTGCAGGAAACGAATATGCTGCTTTAAAACTATTTTGTGAGCATTACGGACTTAAGCAACCAGATTTCCCAATACTTGCGCCTGAATTTACCAAACCATTGTTTTTAATTCTGATTTGTAAGGGAGTTGAAAATTCACCTAAAAAAGAATTCCCTCAGGGATTTCAAGGCATTGGTGCAATTTTTAATTACTACGTTAAGGCTTTGGAGACTCAGTTTAAAACTCTGAGAGACGAGTATCGGCTTGCCCCTAACTTAGTATCTAAGGCAATTAAAAAATTCTCTATTGAATGCTTTGAAAGAGAAGAATCAGTGCTAAAGCTAGAAGATGCAATTCAGTTCTTTCTGGAACAATTCCCTAGACAATTATATTTATTAGATGATTTGATTCAGGAAAGTGTTTTTATTAGAAATTATCGTGATAACTACAAGACAGGAGAAAAAGAAGAAGTAATATATTTTGCCTATGAGCGATTTGGCGACTATTTCATTGCGAAAGAATTGATTAAGGATTTTAACGGTAAAGAAGAAGTATTAAGAGCATTTGGTAAAGAAGAGAAGCTTGGTCAGTTGATGGAGGAGCATCATTGGAAATACGGAGGAATTCTTGAATCCCTAGCCATATTGTTACCTGAGATTCATAATCTGGAATTGTTTGAAGTTTACAGTTGGTTATACGAAGACGTAAAAAAGGATGACCTTGGATTAAGAAATACAATTGATTGGCAGAATAATTTCATTCTTGACAGTTTGAAATGGAGAAGTATAAAAAGCATTGATGATGAAAAGTTAATTGAATGGTTTCAAGGTGATTTTTTCTCTATTGATTATGACAGGTATTTGCTTACCCTTACTGAACTTTCAACAATTAAAAATCATCCTTTTAATTCTGATAGGCTTCATGGAATACTTCTGAAAGCAAAGATGCCTGAAAGGGATAGTTTTTGGCAAAGTCATACTCTTTGGTATTCTGGAAATGACGACAATGAAATTGGTTTCCCTCTGCGAAGGTTAATAGATTGGGCTTGGTCTCCTGCCATTTCAATCTCAGTAGATACTGATACTGCAATACTTGCATCTCAAACATTATCATGGTTACTTGCGTCAACAAATCGGAAACTAAGAGACGAGGTAACTAAAGCCATTGTCAACCTACTTGAGCAACAGCCCAAAGCTCTTGTCGAACTTTTAACAAGATTCAAGGATGTTGATGACATGTATATTCAAGAAAGACTATATGCCATTGCATATGGATGTATTCTTAGAACGAGTGAAAAAGAATCAATTGAGTTGATAGGTAACTATGTATATCTGAACATTTTTAAGACTTCAAATCCACCTGAGCATGTTTTACTTCGGGATTATGCCAGAAACACTGTTGAATACATGATATACAGAGGAAAAGGAGTAAAAATAAATACTACCAAAATTCGTCCTCCATACAAAAGCAAGTTACCAATTTATCCTTCGGAAAAGGATATTAGCGTGTATGATATTGACTATAAAAGTCCTGAATATGATAAAGAGTTAGTCTCAATTTATAATAGAATACATTTTTCAGTAATGTCTTGGGACTTTGGTCGTAAAATAGTTGCCCCTGACCTTGACAAGTTTCATCCTGTAAGTTTCACTACAGAAAAAGAATACAAAAAATTCATCAAAGCACTTCCTAAAGAGCAAATGGAACATATATCCTCGCTTGCTGAATTGATTGATTCAAATGAGCTACTTAAGAGGAAAAATAATCAATATGAAATTGAAAAGCTAGGTGGTCAAGGAGATTACGATAATTTGCTTAAAAAACACGAGGAAGCAATTGATGAAGGAGTTACAATCCTTAAAAGTATGTTTGAAAAACAATCCAATTACGTAATCTATAAAATATTACCCTACTTAGATAGCGTACTGAAATTCGAAAATCGAGATTTTTACCGAAAATCGTTTAATGTTACTCCAGTTAAAAGATGGATTGTAAAGAGAGCACATGAATTAGGTTATGATGTCAAGCTGCATAGCAAATATGACCAAAATAACGAATTAGGTTATGGTAGACAAAATGTTGAACGGATAGGTCAGAAGTATCAATGGATCGCTTTTCACGAAATATTAAGTATTCTCGCTGATAATCACAAAATCAGTCAGTGGTCTTCAGATAAAAACTATCAATTTTACCAAGGAGCATGGGAATTTTATGCGAGAGATATTGACCCCATCTATACTACAAAAAATGCTGAAGAACTTCCTGAAGATGACATGATGATTTTGGAAAAGGAATACAAATGGTGGCACGACCACGGATATTCATTTTGGAATCAAGAAAATTATCAGTGGGCTAGAAACATTGATGATTTGCCTAAAGTCAAGCATGTCATTGATAAAAAAGATGAAAATGAAACAGAATGGCTCTTTTTAAACAAATTCGTTAAATGGACTATGCCTAAGCCTATAGGTGTTGATAAGTACTCAATGTACAGAAAAGAGGTTTGGTATATGATTCAAGGGTACATTGTCAAAAAAGATAACAAACAGAGTGTTATTGACTTTTTACAAGACAAGAGCTTCTGGGGAAGTTGGATGCCAGAAGCACGTGATGAATCAAACCAACTATTGAATAGGGAGAAGTATTGGTCTCCAGCATACAATAGTAGCGAAAGAGAAGACCCTTGGGAAGATATCTCTTATAATCATAAATCAACGGGATTGTCTGTTATGTCAAGTACATTAGATGCTAAAGCACACATCGATGGAGATAAATCTGGGGCAGAATCCTCATATAACATTCCTTGTGAGCAACTCTTTAATGACCTTGGCTTAGTGTATGCCCCAAATGATGGAGATTTTTTTAATTCAAAGGGAGAACTGGTTGTACAGAATATCCCTCATTCTGGTGGTCTAATGATAAATAAGAAAATCCTGACAGAATATTTGAAGAAGAATGATTTAGAAATCATTTGGACTCTTCTTGGAGAAAAAATGGCATACATTTCTCATGGTGAACAAAGTTATTTTGGAGCTCCTTGTGGGGTTTTTTATCTTGATAACGGAGAAGTTAAAGGACAATTAAATCATTATGAAAGAGACTAAAAAGAGTATTTACTTTTACAAAGCTGAATGTGGCGATGCTGCCAGAATTAGATACCTAGGGAATGATGGGGAATATCATAATATATTCATTGACTCTGGCTATAGAAGAACGTTTAAGAACATTATTGCTCGGCACATAAATGAGATTCAAGCAAATGAAGAAGCTATTGACCTTTGGATTATTTCTCATATTCATGATGACCACATTGGAGGCATAGAGCAATATCTTAGACAAATTGAGATTGGGCAATCTATCGATACTGTAGAGTCTTGGTTCTATAACAGCCCAAGAAAAGGAAATAGAAGAATAAAAGAAGACTCTGTGAATGTGAGCGGTGCAAAAAGCATTAGACAAGGAGATATTTTATCACAATATCTTGAAGCTAAGGGTAAATTACCTGAAAAGGACATAGTTTTTGGTCTTGAACCAATTGATTTTTATGGTATGAAATTATTTATTCTTTCACCTAATTTAAATAAGCTTGAAAGATTACGAGAAAAGTATGAAAGTGACCCAGAACTCCCATTCGAAAGACAAGAAGGCGAAACCATTAGTGAAGCAAAAGCAGTAGTTCAAGATGATTATCATATTAATCTAAAAGACTTCAATCTTTCTGAGTGGAAAGAAGATAACTCAATCGAAAATGGCAGTAGCATTTCTGTTTTAAGCGAATACAATGGATTTAGGGTACTTTGGCTTGCGGACTCCCACCCTTCTGATATAATTGATTCATTAAGGAAATTAGGATATAGTGAAAGCAATAAAATACGTTGTGAATGGGTGAAAGTGACTCATCATGGTAGCAAAGCAAACAATAGTAATGAACTGTATAGTCTAATAGAATGCAAGAATTACGTATTTAGTGCGAACGGTATGAACAAGCATAAACTACCAACCAAAGAATCAGTAGCAAGAATAATTAGAAACGAGCACCGAGACGTAGAAATTCCTTACAATCTTTACTTTACATATGACAATGAAGTCCTGAGAAGTATATTCTCTAGAGAATCTGATAATATTTTTAAAGAACTAAATTTTAATGTTCATTTCCAAAAGGAAGGAGATTTTCTTCTTACAACCATAACCGAAAGAACCTTGAAGTATAAATAAATGGTACAAATGGTACAAAAATTCAGAATTGAAAAGTAGAAAACCCCATGCAATGACTGAAATTTTGTCCAAAATGTCTCAATATTTTAGGAGCTATCCAAACTAAAATTTAGCTATCAAACATCAATTAGAACAGGAATAATTACAGTAAATCATTTTGTAACCCTATCTTTACTGTAAATTAAAATGAATAATTATTAAATAAATATAGAAAATAACATCTTGTAGCGTTGTATTCTTTCTTTAAGAAATCGCCAAATTTTAACTCCAAAGAATACAGATTAAGCTACGCCTCAAAGGCGTGGGCTGTCTGTATTGGAGTGGGGTGTTTGGCGATACCTTTAAAGGATACTGTTCAGTTCCACGCTTCTTTTTTGTATGAAACCTTGTTCGGAACTGACAAGGATAAAAACAAAAAAGAATGAAAAACAAACTATTACTATTGTTAACGGTATTCTGCCTGTCCTCAGCTATTACCGTAGGTCAAGAAAAACAAGAGGTACTAAAATTGAAAGGTGTCATTATGAAAAATGACTACCATGAGAACATTGCTTGGGTCAAATCAAAACCAATTGCATTAGAATCAAAAGATTTTACAGTTAGTACTTATGATGTTATTTACATTCAATTGTATTTTGGTATATACGTAGAGGATGGAGAGCAAAAAACAACACCAATTCATATTGTAAATTCTTATAACAACGTCAATTGGATATTTTTTGATGAAATCAGCTATTTACTGGGGAGTAAAAAGGAAGTAAGGGCAGGTGAAGGAAAAAGGTATAAACTACACGATAATGACACGAAAAGAGAGGTCAATGGTAGAGTGACAGAGGTGTCCGATGTGTTACTAAACTCAAGTACAACTAGTTTTGTGAAATATATTCTTGAACAGCCTGTCACACGCTTGGAGATAAGGTATTTGAACAATAAGGATAATAAAAGCTTTGATTTAACGGTACATGGAGGCACAAAGCTTATGAAAAAGCATTTTAGTGCCTTGATTACAGCGTATAATCAAGTAAATAAAAAATACTCATTAAATAAAACTTTCTAATTATGCAGACACCTGTTCAAATCATCTTTTTATCCTTTGTCATTTTAACTTCTTGTTCTGGAATAGAACAGTCACATAAGGAAAAAATTAATTTAGTCGTAGAGACATATGTTTCAGACTTATTTAAGTCTGAGCCTATCTTGGAACAAGCAATAGATAGCTTGAACATTATAACCATAACTGAAAAAAAAATTCTTGAAGAAGAAGCTTTTGCTGATAATGACAAGGCGTTTAACCTTTTGAATGAAGCTAAAGAGATAGGAGAAAAATATCAAGAAACAAGAGATTTGGTCAATTTGATTGAAACCTACGAAGGAGAAAATGACGCTTCTTCTATCGGACAGTCTTCTATGCGTAAAATGAAAGGCAAAGCCGAAAAAATGATGGACGATGCTAAAAAACTGTATGCTAAAGCTAAAGAAACAGCCCAAAAATCATTAATCGCTGATAGTGTTGAAGTCATCTATTATAAAATCATTGCTAGTGGCTCTATAACTTCATTAAGAAATGTCCAAAAAAGGGCAGTTTACTACTTTCACATTTCTAAAGATCCTAGATTAAAATGCTAATGCAAGTTTTTTTAGTAAAAAGTTTCCCTCAGATTTTAAAGTCTGAGGGAAAAGCTAAAAATTTGTAATATGAAAC
>Ga0256845_1003644_pt1 | contig 10311 bp, 10 predicted proteins | sample RiftiametaG_FD_189101 | JGI IMG/M metagenome (GOLD analysis project Ga0256845, IMG submission 189101) | Tube worm associated microbial communities from hydrothermal vent at the East Pacific Rise, Pacific Ocean - Riftia | ecosystem: Host-associated > Annelida > Integument > Unclassified ... | reverse complement strand
CTGTTTGTTGGCGCTTTTTTGTTTTCTGCATTGGCGTGTACGCAAGAGGAAAAAGAGGTGTTGCCTGCGTCGATGGAGCATGTAAAAAAGAGTGCACCTAATAAGGGGGTCGAGGATGCACCCATCGAGAAGGCTTCGTTTTCTGTTCAGTTGGCTAAAGAGGCGGAGAAGCGGCTTAAGGCGAATGTTCGGTACGATGGGCGGTATTGTAAAATTGCATATCCAATGGGCGATGTTCCTGCGCATATTGGGGTTTGTACGGATGTGGTGATTCGTTCGTATCGAGGGGTTGGAATTGATTTACAGGAGCGTGTTCATCGTGATATGAAAGCGCATTTTTCTGCCTATCCTAAACGGTGGGGGTTGCGTCGGCCAGATTCAAATATTGACCATCGGCGGGTGCCTAATTTGATGACCTTTTTTACTCGTGCGGGAGCGCGTCGATCTATTAGTCGTCTACCGAATGCGTATCGTCCTGGTGATTTGGTGGTTTGGGATTTAGGTCGAGGCATTCAACATATTGGTGTTGTTTCGACACATCGATCTAAAAAAACGGGGAACCCGCTTATTGTTCATAATATTGGGTCGGGACCACAGGAGAATGATATTCTGTTTTCGTATAAAATAATCGGTCATTTCCGCTATCCCAAAAAGGGGCACTAACGGATTTAGTTGAGGTGTTTTTCTTTTGGCAATGTTTTTGTTTTGCATTGTGCCTGGCACCATATTTTTAAAAAAGGTGTGGTTTGATCGTGCGATGGTGTGGAGGGATTTAAAGGGTTTAGCGTCGTTTGAAAAAGGGATTACTACCCATGGGGACGGGTGGTGGATTTTTCTTTTTCCATTCTTGGTATGGATTAACGCGTTTGTATTCCACTTTTTTCTCTTCTCGATGACCGCTCCATTTAATGACGGAGGAGGTTTGTTTTTTGTATGTTGAGGGGGAGGTGTAGGTTGAGGCTCTTTTTCCAAGGGGTTGGTAGGATGTTCGTGTGGTAAATCTGTTTTGGTTTTTTGAGCGATCTGTTGTTTTTGTTGCTCCAAAGTTGTTCAGGGGTTTTAGTCCGAGTGTTTTTTTGTCTGTGGATTTTGGGTTGAAGATTGAGGTTCGTTTTAGGGGTGTTCCAAAGATTGATGATGTTGTGGTTTTTTCGGTTTTTAGGGAATATCCACGGACACGTGTTTTGGATGTGCCGTAATCGGTTGCTTTTTTTTCTTTTGGAGTGCCGAAAATGGAGAAGAGGTCTGAGCTTGATTTGGTTGAGGGGGTGTAGCCAGTGAGGGTGGAGAGGTCGGTTTTGTTTTGTTTTAATTGGTCAAAGTCGTAGCTGGATGTTTTTTTCTTGTTTTTCTTTCCGAAGGGGTTTTTTTCGTCGTCGGGTTTTTCTAGAGAAAATCCTGTTTTTCGTCGGACAAGCATTCGGCGACCTCGATTGGGCATGGCCATGATGCCTTCTTGTTTTTTAAAGCTTGAAGATTTGTTGTCGTAGGCTTCGGTGTTTGTGATGTCTTCGTTTTCGGCGGAGCGGTCGGTTGGGGTGAGGTTGGAACCTTTTACGACTGCTACTCGTCGTTTAAGATATTTTCGCATGATACGTGCGCGGCGCTCGGTCATGGTTTCGTCTTTTTTTGCTGCGAGTGAAAGCGTGGAGGTTGCAAAAAAAAGAATCATTAAAATATTAAGAAGCTTTGTCATGTGATGGAACCTACTTCTTCTGAAAGGAGTTCGTCAATCATTGAGGGTAGAATTTTTAGTGTCTGTTTGTAATTGCGTATTTATTCGGAGTTTATTATTTCTTGTATTTGAAGATTTTAATTAAGATAACGAGAAGGAGTTGTGGGATGAAAAGAGAGATTATTGGCCTCGTATTATTGAGTGGGTTTCTGATGGGATGTAGTCCTGATTCGTCAGAAAAAGAGACGAAAAAAGAGAGTGCAAATCCGCTTCAAAATTATGAGAAGACCCTTGTGAAATCGCGGGATTGTTCGCATGAGATGAGTTGTCGAAATAATTTGCGCATGATTTCGGCGGCGAAAGATCAGTGGGGGCTAGAAAAAAGTAAATCTGAGGGGGCGGTACCGACAAAAAAAGATTTGCAGGAATACTTCCGAAGTGGCACGTTTTTAAAGTGCCCCGACGGTGGAGTATATCATATTCATCCTCTTGGTAAAAAACCAGATTGCTCAATACACGGAACGCTTTAAAGGCAGAACGGGGTCGGGCCGTGTCTTTGGCGGTTTAGCGACGTCGACGGTTGGGACGACCTTGGCGGTTGCCGCCTGATGAGTGACCAGAAGCAGAGCCAAGCGATACTTTTCTTCCGTCTAGGCGCACGTTTTGCATGCCGTTGCGCACGGCACTTACGGCCTCTTTTTTGATGTCTAAAAAGCTTTGATCGCGGCCTAGAGAAATTTCGCCAATTTGATTTGATGCAATGTTGCTGTTCTCGCAAATTAAGCGAACAATGGCTCCGGCATTAATTTTGTGGATTCGACCCATATTGATGGAGAATCGTTTGACGTCTGGGTTTTCGTTGCGCTCTCTGCGGCGACCCTCTTTTCTTGGTCCTCGTTTTGAGTCATTTGCTCGGGGCTTCGCATTGATGTCTTTTGCATCGCGGTAATAATCAAGAAAATGGTTAAATTCAACTGAGATGAAGCGCTTGATAATCTCTTTTTTGTCGAGATGGCAAAGGGCTTCGTATGCTAAAGGTAAATAGCTTTCAATCTCTTTTTCATTTACCGATGAGTCCACCACTTTATTGAGCAGTGCAATCAATTGATTTTCACAAATCGCTTTGGCATCGGGAATTTTTTCGAGGCGAATTTGAATGTTGTTTCGGCGCTCCAGCTCTTGAATTCGTCGGCGTTCGTGCATATTAATTAACGCCAATGAAACGCCCGATTTTCCGGCTCGACCTGTTCGACCACTCCGATGGGTGTACGCGGCAATTTCATCGGACAGTTTGTAGTGAATGACGTGTGATATGTCGTTTACATCGATTCCCCGTGCTGCTACATCGGTTGCCACCAAAATGCGAATTGTTTTTTGGCGAAATTTACGCATCACCGCATCGCGTTGCGCTTGCGAAAGATCTCCGTGCAACGCTTCGGCAGAATAGCCGTCTTGCATCAATTTTTCTGCCACCTGCTGTGTTTCTGCACGCGTACGACAAAAAACCAGACCATAAATTTCGGGTAAGAAATCCAGTAAGCGTTTCAGGGCTGGGTAGCGATCTTTTTCGTGAACCATAAAACAGAGGTGTTCAATATTAAGGGCGGATTCGTTTCGACCCCCAACTGAAACTTCTTCGGGATCGGTCTGATAATTTTGGGCAATTCGAGCCACGCCTTTGGCCATGGTTGCAGAGAACAACCACGTTCGGCGCTCTTCGGGAAGTCGACCTAAAATAGTATCTAGTTCTTCTTTGAATCCCATGTTCAACATTTCATCTGCTTCGTCAAGAACGACCATTTGAACTTGCTCTAGCTTTGCAGCTCGGCGTTCAATTAAATCGATTAAGCGACCCGGCGTTGCCACAATAATTTGCACCCCTTTTTTCAGTTCTCGAATTTGGCTTACAATTGGGGATCCGCCATATACTGCTAAAATGCGCAAATTTTGACGGTGCTTAGAAAAGGTTTTTAAATCCGCTGCAATTTGCAAACAAAGTTCGCGGGTTGGGCATAAAATAACACCTTGCGGGGTCATTAAATTTGGATCGAGTCGCTCCAAAAGCGGCAGACCAAAAGCGGCGGTTTTTCCCGTTCCTGTGGCGGCTAATCCTATGAGATCGCGTTGACCTTCAAGTAGGATTGGAATGGCTTTTTCTTGAATAGGGGTAGGGGTTTTGAAGCCAAGTGCTTCGATGGATTTTAGGGTGTCTGGGCTTAAGCCCATTTCTGTGAATTTCATATCATCTCTCTTTTGTTGAGCAGGGTTCGTGTCCCGCGCCCATCGCAAGAGGTTGACCCCGAAATTGAACCGAATTTTGATCGGTTTTTTCCTGTAGGAAGGGGGCATCTATACTCGCTTTCAAAATAGATGCAAGCTCAATGCGATATTAATCATCCATTGTGAATATTTAATCTGAATAGAATTTTATGGGGACAGGCTCTATGAGAATAAAAGAAACTGAAGATTTGGTTCGTTGTTCATTGTAAAATTAAAGGGTATTCATCTTCTATTTTATTCAAAAAAGATGAAAGAGACGACGTACGCTATGAGCATGATGGCGGCAACGGTCAGAGTTTTCTTTTTTGTTTTTGTGCGTAAAAGAAGAATAGAAAGAAGGGTGAGTAGAAGAATAAGCCCAACACTGGCTCCGTGCTTAGAGGAGGCGGTTTGAAGGAGATCGGTTTTGCGCATGGCGATGTCGGAAACAAAGATAATGAGTAGGTTGAAAATGTTGCTTCCAAGTACATTTCCTACAGCCATGTCGAGGAAGCCCAGTCGGATGCTGGAGAAGGAGATAACGAGTTCGGGAAGGCTGGTTGAAACGGCAAGGAAGAGGGTCCCAATTAGGCTGGCTTCTAGAGCAAATCCGCCTTGCGCTGCGGGTAAAGCCATGCGGGATCCTAGGATGGAGAGAAGAATTCCGCCGATGATGATGAGTGCGCACAAAAGAGATAAAACCGTGTAAAAGCGGAGGGGAGAGAGATGTGCAAGGGCCTGTTCTTCTTCTGGTTTTTCTTCTATTTTTGCCATTTTTTGGTTCTGATGCTCACGTCGAAGAATAAAGGCGTATGCGATGGGTAGAAGAAGGGTTAGTATACTGCATTCTAACCAGGGCACGAGGGGAAGCTTTCCCGCACCCCAAAAAGCAGCTGAAAAGAGAAGTAAAAGAATAAGCCCATATAAAATCTCGGCGGTGTGTGGCTTTTTTAAATTTTTGGGTTTGAAGTAGTGCGGGGCGAGTAGTGCCATAAGGGCTAGGATTAGAAGGTTAAATACGTTGGAACCTAGCATGTTTCCTACGGCGAGGTCGGCGCCTTGATGAGGATCTGCATTTTGTAGAACGGAGGTCAGGGAGACAACCAATTCGGGGAGACTGGTTACGGCTGCAAGAAAGATGAGTCCAACGAGTCCGCTACCTAAACCGGTTCGATCGCCGAGGGCATCGCCGTAAATGCTTAATCGAATTCCTGTGAGAACCACCAGCAAGGCGGTAAGTAAAAAGGCGGCAACCAATCCTGTCTGCGTTCCGATTAACTGTTCAAATAACGACATGAGATTGGTTTATGTTGATTAAAGAATCACTTTTTTTGCTTTTTTGTTGATTCGATTATTTGTTTAAAATCTTTGTTTTTTCGAAGTTTGTCAAATTCCTTATCGGTCATATATCCCAGAGCGGAGGCTGCGTCGGAAAGGAGCATTCCGCGTTTAAGTGCTTCGATTGATTTTTGCGGTTGGTTGTTTTTGTTTTCTACGCGCGCAAGGAGGAAGTAGAGATTGGGAACGTCGGTAATTTCTTCGGTCAGCTTTTCAAGGACGCTGGCTGCGATGTCCCATCGCTCAATCGAGGTTAGATAAAGTGCATACGTGTGACGGGTGTCGAGATCGTTAGGACGTAAGTCGATGTAATGTTCGAAGGCTTTAATTGCTTTGTCTTCTTTGTTTTGGGCTTTATAAACAAGTGCCAGATTTTTATACGGCTCTGGATATTTATCTTTTCCTTCGATGGCTTTTTTCAAATATTCTTCTGCTCGGTCGTAGGCTTTTGCATCTAGGCAGGCCACACCAAGATTGTTGCGCATTTCGGGGGTTAATTCGTCATCGGGAATATTGCCGAGTAGTGCAAGTGCTTTGTCGAACTGTTTGGTTTGGAAGTAGAGTGCACCTAAATCGGCTTTTAGGCCTTCAATTTTTGGGAATATTTCGAGGGCGTTTTCGTAGTAGGAAATAGCTGCTTTATATTTTTTAACACGTACCGCTTGTTGAGCCATCACAATGTTAAATGCTGCTTTTTTTATCCACAATGTATTTAGGGGGCGTTCGCCTTTTCCGTCCCATTTTGGATCGCCAAAATCGGTTTCATAATCGAGTAACCACTGATCTTCGCTTTCAAGCGTTGCGCGGGGCACGTATTCTGTGGCGTACGATGTGAGGGTGGTCTGTCGTTTTTGAGAATTAATATAGGTTTGGGTTATAATATAGACTAGAGCCAAAAGCAAAAGAAGTGAAACGCCACCTAGGATAAAGTTTTTTGCAGACTCAAAACGCATCGCGCGTTTATGTTCACTCAGCACATCTTCTGCTACTTGTGGAGTGAAATCATCTTCTTCAGGTTTATTGGTTGCATAAATATCTTGTAAGTGATGTCGATCGCCTGTGTCCATTAAAATACCTCGTTGTTTATTCGGTAATAGAAGGGGCTACTTTCCACAAAGAGAGCGAAATTGCAATCCAAATACGAAAATTTTGACACCCCCTGCATTTCTTTTCATCGTAAACCGCAAACCGGGCTGGTGGTTGAATCAAACGCCGGCTCTCTTTACTTCGATCCCGCGTTGACAGTTGGAACATAAAAAGATTACATTTTTTGCTTTATTAAACGGAGGTTTGTTGATGTTTAAGATGATTCGAAAAATTGGGAAAATGTTACGAGGTGGTGCAGGAAAACGAGAAATTTTCTTGGGTGCGTTGTGTGGCGTTTTAATTGGATTTAATCCTGTTGGTGGTTTGATTCTTACGAGCATGATTCTGATTACGGTGCTTTTAAATGCTAATCTAGGTTTTACGTTGCTTGGCGTTCTTGTTGGAAAAATTTCGAGTTTAGCCCTCGCTTTTGTTTCGTTCCACACGGGCTTTTTTATTATTCATAAAATAGGGCTAGAAGGATTTTTCAGTACGCTGGTGAATACGCCTGTAACTGCGCTAATGAATTTGGATGTTTATGCCCTGATCGGAAGTTTGCCCTACGCCCTGATCATCGGAATAGCCTTTGCTAAATTTATGCAAACAACCATCACAAAAATCCGTGAACAAATGTTAAAAGTGGGTGAAAACGAAAAAGTTGCAAAAACAGTAAGTAACCCGTTTTCAAAATTTTTGATGTGGATTGCCTTTGGTAAACAGAAACTTTCGGTTGCTGATGTGTTGGCAAAAGAGTCCCCTTTATTTCGGAAATCAGGCATTATTTTAGTTGCACTTTTACTCCTAATCGGCGTGCTGTTTGAGTTCCTCTTTTTTGATATGATGGCTGAAAAAAGTTTGCGTGCAAGTATTGAAGCCTTTACAGGTGCAGAAGTGGATATTGGGAAAGTACATCTTTCATTAGCCACGGGTAAATACGAGTTAGCCGATTTACAAGTAACCGATCGCGATAAACCAACCCAAAACGCAGTAGTAATCGACACGCTGGTTGCAGATCTAAGCGTGAAAGATCTTCTGCGCCGTCGCTATTCAATCGATCGTATCGTTATTTCAACCTTACGTCGTGATGTTCCCCGTGCGCACCCCGGAAAAGTCTTCCGAAAAAAGAAACAAGAAAAGAAGCGCGAAGAAAAGAAACAAGAAAAAAGCGTACCTGGAAAATCGCTAGATCAATACTTTGCACAAGCCGAAAAGTGGAAACAATACGGAGAAAAGGCCTACCACTATTTGAAAAAACGACGTGAAAACGCCGAAGCACAGGCAAAAAATAAAGCGATTCAACCCGACAAACAAGCCGCTTTGGAAGAGGCTCGTAAACGGGGTTACTTAAAAGCGCGCGCCGATTTAACCACCGATCACCCGCTCTGGATTGTTCGTCATGTTGAAATCCAAAAAGTGGAAACGGCACTAAAAACAGCTCCACAAAAATTGATTGCAACCGAACTTTCAAGCCATCCCGAACTAAATGGAAAACCCACTTCCATTACGCTTACTTCACTTAAAAGCGAGCAACCCACTCTTCATCTAGTGCTCCATTTCGAAGATCCCGAAAAACCGCATCAATTGGCCATTAATATGCCAAACATATCATTAAGTGAAATCGAAACCTCAGCCTCTTTCCCCGTAGAACTCAAAGGTGGAAAAGTCGACTTTGCCACAAAAGGAACCTTCTCCGCCGACCAACTAACGCTTCCGTTTGCACTTCATATTCGAGACCTAAAAGTTGTTTCAAAAGGCGGGAAGCCGGTGCTCGGGCTGGATGCAAAATCTGCCGAAAAAGTACTTAATTCAATGGCAACCTTAGATTTGGATGGGAAAATAAATGGTTCATTACTCTCGCCAAAAATCTGGGTCAATGTGGACAAGTTAACCAAAACGTTCCGTGAAGCCGCAGTTGAAGCCGGTAAAAAAGAGCTTTCAAACCGTGGTAAAAAAGAGGCAAACAAACTCTTAAAAACCAAAGACGGAAAAAAGGCGCAAAAATATTTAAAAGGATTCCTGTAAAAAATGGCGGACAATCTTGAGGGCTTTTCCTGCCAAGCGTGCGGGACGTGTTGTCGATGGAGCGGATATGTCTTGCTAACCAATCAAGATATTACGCAGATTGCAAAACACCTTGATCTCACCGAAGAAGAATTTATCGATCAACACACCCGCCTCGCAGCCAACCGACAACAACTTGCTCTTTTAGATCAACCCAACGGAGCATGTGCTTTTCTCAAAGGAAACCGTTGCCAAATCTATTCCGCTCGCCCCGAACAATGCCGCACATTTCCATACAAATGGCGCGTCGAAGGCTGTCCTGCTCTGGATCTATTAGAAAAACATTGAATCCAACCACGGAAAACTCTACTTTCCCAACAGCTAGAACAAAAAATATAAAGGAGAAAACTCATGGCTGTACTGAACGTTCAAGAAATTTTAGATATTCTTCCCCACCGTTACCCATTTATGCTGGTGGATCGAATTGTTGAATTTGACAAAGAAAACGACCGAATTGTCGGAATCAAAAACCTAACCTTTAACGAAACCTTTTTTCAAGGGCACTTTCCAGGTGCACCCGTTATGCCCGGGGTCTTACAACTCGAAGCCATGGCACAAGTCGCCGGAATTATGTTAAACTTGCGTGGCGGAAACGAAGGAAAAATCGCCTTCTTCATGTCGATTAACAATGCAAAATTCCGTAAACCCGTCATGCCTGGCGACCAACTCCGAATGGAAATTGTTGGCGACCGCATTCGCTCGCGCATGGCCTCCGTAAAAGCGAAAGCCTATGTAGACGATGTCCTCGTAAGCGAAGCCGATTTAATGTTTGGTTACGGAGCATAATTATGGCAACCATTCATCCCACCGCCATCATCGAAGAAGGCGCACAAATTGCTGACGATGTGGAGATTGGTCCGTATTGCACCATAAGCAGCAAAGCGGTAATCGGCAAAAAAACACGCTTGATTTCTCATGTTGTTGTGGCAGGAAACACCACAATTGGCGAGCACTGCACTATTTCACCGTTTGCTGTTTTAGGCGGCCAAACCCAAGACCTTAAATTTAAAGGTGGCGAACCCGGCGTTAAAATTGGAAACCACAATGTGATTCGCGAATATGTAACCATTAACTCCGCCACAAACGATGGTGACTTCACCACCATGGGTGACCACTGCCTAATTATGGCGTACGCACACATTGCGCACTGTTGTAAAATTGGTAGTCACGTCATCATCGCCAACGCTTGCCAAGTGGCTGGACACGTGGTAATCGAAGATATGGTAACACTCGAAGGTCTAGTCGGTGTCGTCCAATTTCTGCGAATCGGAAAATTTGCATTTGTCGGTGCAATGTCAAAAATCACCAAAGACCTTCCCCCCTTCACGATCGGGCACGGCGATCCTGCCGAAGTGCGTGGATTTAATAAAATCGGAATGGAACGCCGCGGCATCGACGAAGCAGGACGAAACTCCATCAAAAAAGCCTACCGCATTCTTTTCCGCCAAAAACTCCCCGTTGTGGAAGCACTCGAAAAAATCGAAAAAGAGGTCGATCGAACCCCCGAAGTTCAATATTTGCTCGATTTTTGCCGTGCTTCAGAAAAAGGAATTGCGCGATAAAACACAATAAAGACGCACTTAAACGGGAAAAGTAAAACTTCCTTAAAAAAAAGAGTTGTCATTAACAAAAAAATCCCCGATATTCCTGCGCTTTCCACGTGACAGGAAAACGGGGTGTAGCGCAGTCTGGTAGCGCGGTTGCTTTGGGAGCAATAGGTCGGGAGTTCGAATCTCTCCACCCCGACCACTTTTAAGATCGTTGTTCAGTCAACGGTCTTTTTTTTTGCACGAGAGATGAGAACTCCCGAAGGGGTTCGACGCAAGCAAAGCGAAGCGAGACTGGAGCCTGCGACAGTCCCGAAGGGTAAGGCGAAGCCGCAACCATCTATC
>Ga0256845_1003643_pt1 | contig 10313 bp, 21 predicted proteins | sample RiftiametaG_FD_189101 | JGI IMG/M metagenome (GOLD analysis project Ga0256845, IMG submission 189101) | Tube worm associated microbial communities from hydrothermal vent at the East Pacific Rise, Pacific Ocean - Riftia | ecosystem: Host-associated > Annelida > Integument > Unclassified ... | reverse complement strand
GTCAGAATTGAGACAACATTAACAAATGAAGGGAGTCTAACCCGTGGACAAAAACAAAAAGTTCCCCGTCCCAGCAAAGGGCAAAGGTGAAGCCATTTACCTTAGTCAGCGCACGCGCGACATGCTGGCCAGGGGAGAGGAACGCCGGAAGAAACAGGCGGCAAAGGCAGCGAAAGCTGAAAAGGGTGCAAAGTAATGAGAAACATCAGCAGCTACGCGATAGCTCTATTACTTATTGTGCTTCTGGCGGCCGGTTGCGGTATCACGCAGATGCTGCCGCCTCCGCAGGCTGATGAACTGGTGATAGACGGCGGTGCGGAAGTGCAAGGCATGGCTGTCGTGGTGGATGGCTTACATGTAGGCTATGTGCCGCAGACAATCACAGTGATCGAGAATTACCCCAACTACCTACAGGTCGGCCCGTGGAGGATGATCTTCATTCCGCCGATGACAATGGATACATTATACCTCGGTCAGAAAGCAGAGCACGAAGCATTAGAATTCGATTGTATCGGGACTGCGGATATTCGCATTGAATAAGATAATCGCGATCTTCCGCGTGGTCATGAAAGTGGCCGCATTTGTAATGCTTGAAGTCGTGCCGTTCGCTCGCACCATGTGGGCGGGTACGCAGAAGGTGCAGGGGAAGCCGGTGAAACCAGGCTGGCCGTACGATAAGCCGCGCGAAGCAGACGGCGCGGAAACAAAGCACCCTTGAAGCAATACAGAACCTATTACGAAGGCCCTGGGCGGTACGGACGCTACAGTCTGTTATCCCAGGGTCTTTGTGCATCAGAAGCAAAGAAACTGGCTACAGAGTACCGCAGGCGCGGAATAAGGGCAAGAATACAGAAAGCACCAGACGGAACCAGGGCTGTCTATCTCCGACAGCAGTAAACAAATGTATACCAAATAGAATAAACGGGTGTTCACTTGTGGGCGCGTCCGTGTTGTATTTATCTTTTTGACACTCAATCAGAGAGGTGGTGCAGCATGGTTACAGAAGCTGAAAAGGAAAAAGGCAGGAAGCTGTATAAGCGGTTCATGGATGAATACCGCCGCGAAGCGATCGCATTCAGCATGAAGTCAAGAAGGGTCCTGGTGATGCTGGATAGAATCGATGAACTGTATCAGAGCATGAGCGCAACAGAAGAAAAAATGAAGGCCGCAAAATTAGGCGCAGAAACGGTAAAGAACATTATGGAAAAACGCATGAGAAAAGGTGCTGAAAGCACCGCGTGACCGGAAAGGGGCAGCTTGCTGCCCTGCGCTTGCCCAGCCCGCAGGGCTGTATTACTTAATTCAACAGGAGGTATAGACATGGCAAAAAAAATGAGCGATAAAACAGCCAGGGAAAAGAGCCAGTTTGTTATTTATGAGTGTGACGAGTGCTTTAATAATTTACCCCACAAGGTCCAGGAAGAGCAGCGCAAAGTATTCCCATGTGAGGTAACCGTATACTTCCCAGGTGAATTGGAACTGGCACCATGCAGCGGACAGCCGGACGGCTGCCCATTTTACTCTAATAGCATAGATGCAAAATGGAAAAGGATAAAATGAACATTGTAAAAAAAATCATCATCCGCAGACGAAAAATGAAAATGTTTCATCTTATCGGTGAAGCAATCGGGTACCTGAATAAAATGAGCGAACCGGAATATTCTGAATGCACGGCCGCGCTAAAATACACAATTCCCAAATTGCCCTATTACGAAGGCGTGAGAGTAACCCCAGGAACGCAGAGGCTTGCGGACATGATGACCGATATCGCTGCAGCCGTGAAAGCAGAAATAAGGAGACGGCCCTGGACAAAATGAGCGACCAGGAATACACAGAACACGCTGCTGCACAGGATGACAAGTACCGTTTAGAAAAGGAGATGGCCATGGACACATTAAAAACGCACTTCCTGGACGCAAGAACAGCACTGCACAACGCGATAGAGGAAGTTGAAGCCAGGTATGACAAAACAGACAAGTATCAGTGTCTGTATCTGTATGCGCTTAACCACATAATGACAGAACTGCAGAATGTAGAGGGTGCCATTCCGCAAGAGATCAAAGCATGAAAGTAAAAGCAATACAATGCGAAGTCTACAGCCGCGTAGTCGGCTACTATCGGCCGGTGCGGAACTGGAACAAAGGAAAAAAAGAAGAATTCAAAGATCGCAAATACATTGAGATACCGGAACTGCAGAGAAAGGAAGTTCAAGCATGAAATTATTCAGGTGCACACAACGGTTTGTCGGCGGTACAGCGTGGAGCCATGTGCTGGACGGAGAATGCCCCGACCACACAGTAGACGGGAAACAGCACGATCTGCAGGGCGTGTGGTCGCCGGATATCTGCAAGAACTGCAAGCATGGTGCCACGGTAGAAGTAACCAGGGAAAAGACTGTCTGGCTATGACAAAGGAAAAACTTAATCTAATGATAATATACGAATGTTCGGAGTGTATCAACGGTCCATCTGGCAGAGTACTGCCGCGTGAACTAACTGTGTATTATCGCAGCCGGCCACCAATGCTACCCAGTAAGTGCCCTTACTCGGAATTCTTAAGAGCAAAATGGAAAGAAACGGTCTGGAAATGAAAAACAGAGACGGCCTAGAAAACAGCAATCACTGGGCAACCCCGAACTGGCTGTACAAACAACTTGATGAAGAATTTCACTTCAATTTTGATCCGTGTCCGCTGCATCACGATATGAGCAAATGGAACGGGCTGAAAGTTGAGTGGGGAACTAGCACTTTCTGCAACCCGCCTTATGACAGAATAAACAAACCACGATTCATTGAAAAAGCATATCTGGAATGGCAGAAGGGGAAGACCATAGTCATGCTGCTGCCGGCAAGCACCAGCACTATTCACTTCCACAAGTACATCTACAAACAAGCAGAAATAAGATTCTTGCAGGGGCGGATCAAGTTCGCGGGAAGAAGAACGAACGGAGAGTACACAACAACCGGATCGCCAAAACATGACAGCATGATCGTGGTGTTCAGGGCAGCAGAATGAGCACATGCACCAGGTACCCACACATGCGCTGGCGCAAGAAGTCGGCAACCATGGAACCAGGGAAAACATTCCCTTTTCAATGCCAATCATGGTCTGATGCAGACTGCGCTGCATCCGTTGCAAAATTCTATCGTTGGCGCATAGGTGGATGGTGCGAAGTATATGATCTGTCCAGATTCATGACCTTGACGCTGGACATGAAAAAGATACACAATCCCAACAATCCATATTCAGCGGAGATCATAGCCGAGGCGCGCAGCCAGGGCATGCAGCCAGGGACACGGGAGTACAAAGCATATGTATCGTGGCGGTATATAAAAGAAAGCTGGAACCGTTTCGGCACTACAATGCGCCGCAAATACCCAGGGTTCAAATATGTGGCCGTCATGGAGCCGCACGACAGCGAAAAAACAGCCGAAAGTCAGCGCGGTGTGTTTCACATTCATGCACTAGTGAACAAATACATCTGGAAAAACGATCTTAAAAAATACTGGCGCAGAGCAGGCGGAGGCGGCACCGATATCAACCAGGTTAAAGATGTGCGGCGGGTTCGGTGGTATGTCACAAAATACATCACGAAGATATCAACGAAGCGACCGGAGGACTGGCCAAAGCGAGCGCGGCGCATCTTCACATCAAGGGCAATAATGATCAGGTACTACCCTGCAGACCTCGGAGTGAAAAAAGGCGGCATGCTCGACAGGGACAACCTACCATGGGTAGACTGCTGGCCAGGAGAGAATTTTGAGAACTGCGCGAAGTGCAAGTACCGGCGCGATTGCGCTGCTCATGTGCCGGAATATGAGCTGTTAATAAGTGGTGTCGCGGCGCATGACCCCCCGCAGCGGTGGATAGCGTTGCGGTACAAGCATGTGCATGTAAACGAATTCCTCGGCTATGTGCAGAAGCGATTTGTCGAAGAAGTGACCATGACAGGGTGCCTCGATCTGCCTGCGTACTTGCGCCCGTGCAAAGGCTGTATACATATTGCCCATTGCAGAGCAAACGGACAACCGTATTTACCTGAATACCATGTTGACCCCACTACTGGGGAAGCAACAACAGTATACGGGCCAATCAGAGAAGGGGAAGTATGGAACACGCTGGACGGGTATGCACCATGGAAGAGAGGCGGCAAGCCGCCGAAGGTCTTACCGAAAGAGCTGAAAAGTACCTGAAAAAGATACCTGGGATACTGAAAAGCGGCATGCAGAAAGCCATGTTTAACGACATGCCAGTAGAAGCTGCGTTAGCCATGGTGCCACGCATGGAACCGAAGCATGTAGAGAAGTATCTGCGCGATCCTGGACACACACCGGTTCGCGTGAAGCTGGCACTTGCTGGGTATTTCATTGCCGAGGCGGCCGCAGACCTGGACATAATCAAGAAAGAAAGAGAGGCAGAGGAAGATGAAAAGAATACTTAAAACCGCGAGCTACTCGGAAACAAAGCTCACATTTGAGTTGCCGGAGAACTGCGCTGGCATATATGTGAACCGGTGCGAGATCGGCGGCGGCGATCTGCGACTGATCGGAGGCGGAACTAAGCGGCGGAATAAGCTGCGGGTATACGATCTTGTCGCCGGATACGGAATCAATTTCAATTCACCGGAGACCGAGGGCATACTTGTGCTTACATTCGATGAGTTGACCAGTTCCGGCAATGAAGCCAGCGGGTTTACCATGGATAGAATTGTTGAGATAATCGCAATTGAACCAGGGGAAACATTCAGCCCCCCCAGAGAAGTAATGTGTGCCAGGATATACCCCGTCCATCCGGTGATGACATTCTCCGGCGGCATGATCAATTACCGCGCAGTGTCAACCACGCGGCCACCGGTACAGAGGACAGCAGGCCCCGCATACATAGCAGTTGCGTCTGCAGACAAAGATGTGGATATTGATCTGAATTATCACATGGGCGCATCCACGAAGATACCCCTTGCCCTGGGCAAAGAGCTGGGCGTGAAGGTGACAGAGCTGACCGGCGGCTGGCCATCTGGCTGCGCTTCGATTAAGGTACACAACCGTTCACTGTTAGAACAGGATATAGCAGTTATAGCGGTGATATCGTGACGAAATACGGACCGCGTAAGGGTGAGATCACACTGCTGCAGGCGCGTAATGCGTCTGCAGGAATGACTGAATACCGTGCAGGCAAGGTATTTGACAAGTTGTGCGTAAGCGGAAACGCTCGCCTGGGAAAAAAGGCAACGAAACCATACGCCAAGTGCCGGTATGTAAACAAAGAAGCATTTGAAGCGTTCGTGAACCCCGCCCCGCCGGAAAAAGCAGAACCACCGGATGAACCTACAGTTGAGGCCGGACCCGCCGAAGAACCAGAGGTGGCAGCCCGTACGCTGGAACCTACAGTTGACCCAGGGGCTGAACCGGCGACAGAGGACTGGGCGGAGTTATTCGCAGGCTCACAGGATAAAACAGTAGCAGAACAGATAGTAGAACCGGCACCCAGGGCGGTGCCCATGGAGCTAAGTGCTGATGATCAGTACAGCGCGGCGGAACTCGCGGAGATTCTTGAAGATGTTCCAGGGTTCAAAGAGAAACCTAAAGCAAGCAAAGCACTATGCAAGGCATTAGTGCGGCGCATGAAAGCGCACGGTGTAAGTAATGCAGGTATTGACTACGGTATCATGGGCGCAGCTCTTGCGGCAATCATTTCACCGGCCATTAAATCCCACGCTGGCAATAATCGCTCAAAAGCGCAGCGGAAAAACCAGCTTCTGTCGAAGGGTGCTGAAAACAGCACTGTACGACCGGAGAGTGATAATAGCGGACACGCTGGGCGTACTGAGGGCAGGGAGACTGTGCCAGACATCAGCACAGCTGAAAGCGAGCATGTCAAGAACAGTCTCCTGGACTCGTATAACAACGCCTCAATTACTTAGTGAGGCAATCGAGCTGGCTATGTTCGCCGGTTTGCAGACCCAGGGGGAAGCCGTTTTCATGATCGATGAATTGAAGCGGTTTTTCCCCAGCACGATACACCCCATATATCGCGAACTGTCTAAGGCATGCCCCGAAGTCATGCTGATGTGCTCTGAGCTATTCCAGCAGGGCGGAAACGCTGGGCTGTCTGTCGTGTGGAATGATCAGCGTCCGGCGAATGTAGCACCTACAGCACTATCAGAAAGTACCGCCTGGGCAGTCGGGCGGCTAAAGCACCATGCGGATCTACAGAAGGTAAGAATGTGGGGACCAGGCAGCACAACAGAACCGTATCTATTTACATGTGAATTGCCGGACGGCAGCAACCAGTTAGTGAGGACACAGCCCAATGACTAGACAATTACGATTCATAAGCAAGCCGATGTTTAAGCTGCAGGCAGAGCGCAACACGAAACTGAGAGAGAAGCGCAGGGGCAGATTCTTTCACTTTTCGCCTTGTCCGTGTGGCTGTACGACCACATTCGGCTACGGCTATATCAACAAATGGTGGCTGGTGACTGTACGGCTCATGTACATGCCGATACCAAAGGGCCTGGGAGATGCAACGGGCTGGCACAGCAGCAAGCGCATAGACAAGCTCAATCGCAAGTGGCCGCAGGCTTGACGCAATACTAAACGGAAAATATTACAACCCCACTGGAAAAACAAACAACAGAAAGGAGTTGTAATGCTTAAATGGCTCAAAAAGAATGTAAACAGTAAAGTCATCTATGGTGGTATCATAGCTGGCTTTATTGTTGCAATACTGGCACCGTTCCTTGATCCTGTTGCCGATGCGATCAGCGCGTGGCTTCAGAATTTCATCAACGGCTTGCCTGGCATGAACCAGGGAGGTGCCGAGGATGAATAGAAGCCACGGTAGTAAAGATGCCACCGCTGAACAGCGTTGGACAATCGAAGGAGAAGATGACGGCCGTCTGATCACAGAACTGGAATTCTGGCTGTCGGGAACCAGCGACACCGGCGATACTCTTGCATTTTCGGAACTTGCCAGAATCAGCGTTGATCATCTGGGCACCAGCCCACTTGATATGCTGGTAAACAACTGCCGACCTTACGAGATCATTGCTCTCAACCGTTACCTGCAGAGCGGAATTTATTACGATTTTGACGAAGCAGGCACAACGGAAGTTAACTTTTCCGTACTGTTCAATGTTCTCCCCAACCTCAAGGGGAGAGACCGCGTTAACTGCTTCCTGCTCAAGAACGACCACCGGCTAGTAGTCGAGGGTGCGGCAGCAAGCGCAGACCTTGCCCGCGGAACGATCGAACTGGATGACACATATTTGCACGATGCAAACATGAACTATCTTGTGAGATACCGCCGGATACAGAGAAACCTTTCAGACGGTGAAGCGTTCAGATTCCCAAAGAACACAGTGTATGTAGTGATAGCACCCGCCACCACTACAGCACCCACGCAGTTGCGTCTTTTCCAGGGCAACCGCAGAGTGGCAAAGGGCAGTTGGTCGAAACTTCTGCAGAGAACCCGCAAAAAGCAGGGCATGCAGCTTGATGCAACTCATGTGATCATAGATGTTGCCGAGAAGGGCAACGACCGCGCAGTAATGGCAAATCAGATGACGCTTGAGCATGACGGCGGGTCTGGAACCATGGAGATAATGTATGTCACCATTGAGTGGGCAAAGGACCTGCAGGAAGATGCTAAAGAAGTATCTGCAAAGAACCTTGGCGCATTCGAGGCAATCGTTATTTCACAGGGCGGTGGAGCTGGAACGATCGAGGGCGTAAGCCGTACCGTATCGGCACCGGTCCCGATCAGCCCCCGCAAGCGTACGCAGCTCGCAGTAGAGCGCAAAACGCAGATGAAGATCAACTAAACATGGCCGGAAATTCCGGTATGAACCTGCAGGGCATATTTGATAGTGCCCTGCAGGTTCTTTCAAAGATACCAGGCTATGATCAGTTGACCGTGAAGCTATCGGATATTGTGCAGCCAGTGTATGAGAAGATAGACGAATTCACAGGGATTGATAAATACATACAGTCGGGCATGAGCTGGGCGGCTGCCGCCCTGGGACTAAGCGTTACCGGTCCTATCGGAGTTGCCATAGCTGCAGGCGCAGCGATATTAAACGAACTGCTGGGTGACTGGTTCGCGGATGCTATTGCCGATCTGTTCGGCATGAACCACACGAACCGGCCAGATGCGCCCGATGGCTTCCACTGGGGTCAATATCCTGTGTATATAGGCGAAGCAACAGAGAAGTACGGGCGACCCAGTGCATACAATCCACAAGACAGCAACCAGCACATACCAATAAAAAGCGCAAAGCCCGTGATGTACTGGGGCAACATCAAGGCGATCAGAACCGATGTTGTATTGATACACAATGAGACTGGCATACCTGTTACAACTTACCGAAAAACAAAGACCAACCGATCTGATGCGTGGGTGAAAGCACATGCCCTACAGAATGTAGTAGGGTTTACGCTGGAAGGGTACGCGATCATCACAAACCCGACCTTTTACGGCGATTTTGCCGGTACACCGGATGAAAAGAACGGACCACACGCGAAGATCAACAGAAAAACATATTCATACGCCGAGGCAGCGGAATTCATGGTGAAGGATAAATCATGCACGGCAGCAGAAGCAGCAGAGGCCGTGTCAAAAGCCCAGGCAGTAGCACTACAACTGAGACGACAACGCGGTGCAATGCTGGGCGGCCTGGGCGTTACGGGTGTAATCGCATGGCTACTGTGGAAGAGGCTGAAAAAATGAAGTGGAAAATCTGGACAATACCGGCAACAATACTGGGAGCGTACATGTTATACAAAAACTCTGGCGGCATACTGGCAGGCGGCAGCATGGAAGCCCAGGCAACCAATATCATAAAGCATTTTGAAGGATTCTTTGCAGATGCGTATAAATGCCCTGCAGGAGTCTGGACAATCGGTTACGGTCATGTGATGGTGGCCGGAGACCCCGAACACATAAGCGAAGCAACTGCAGCACGCTGGCTGCGCGAAGAACTACAGCAGGCATACATACCGCAAACCAAAGCCGCGCTAAGCGCAAAGGGAATTGACCCCGAAAAATTACCGGCTCATCAACTTGCTGGCATTGTGTCTGCTGTCTACAACCTGGGGCCTGGCGTTGTCTCTGGCGGCACCTGGACGGGTTACTTTCCTGCGGACATGACAAACGCAGGCAAGTGGTTCAAGAAGTGGTGCACCGTGAGCGGTACGCCATTGCTCGGATTAGTGCGCCGGAGATTTGCCGAATGGCAGTTGATACAGACAGGCAAGTGGCAGCCCAATCCACCAGGCGCACAGGAATATTACGATTCACGAACATAGGAAAGCGAACAGAAAGAAGGTGTACCATGACCCCCGTAATAGTCGGATACAAGAGAGACGGCGCGTACAGAACCCCCTGGGTAGTAACAGTGGACGGTGAAGCAAAGACCCGTCACCGCACGATCGGCAGGGCGCGAGCAGCAGCGCGGCGGATAGTTGCGTATTACCGCAGGCAGGGCGTTCCCGTGAAGTTGCAGGTTCGCGCTCTGAAAAGAATGTGGTAATGAAACCGGAAACATACGCAGCGATCGGCCTGGGTGCAGCCGGAATTCTCATCTTAGTGACAAAGGGCAAGATATTCGGCAGCCTCGGTGCCATTGCCGACCTGGGAGAAGAGGCGGCCGAGGGCGCGGCGATCTTGATAGAAGCCGGAGTGTCGCAGGTGGAAATTACGGCAACATGGCTGGGGCAGCAGGTATACATAAACGCAAAAGGCAACAGTGATGCAATCGCGCAGATGCAAGAGCGCGGACTGTATGCCGGAAATCTCATCAACCTGATTGTGTCGATAGAGAACGGCGGGTATGCCTGGGTGCCGCAAAGGTTTCGGGACATGATAACCTATGATCGCGGCATTGAAATCTTTTCAGATGCCGCCCGTGATCTTGCCCTGCAGGGCGGAACGCGCTGGGTAGGTCTGCAGAACTGGAACACCCAGCAGTCGCTGATCATGCTGGCCGCAAAAAATGAAGCCGCAGAATAAGAGCCGCAGACAAGACAACTGGCTGTACAGGGCTGTGCTGATCATGCTTAATACAGGTCTGGCTGTTGTCGTATTGACTGGGGTGCTGAACCTCGGCCGATACATGGACAGGGTGGATACTCTGACTACCTTGACGGCGGACATGGCGGAGGATATAGAATGTGTGCAGACCACAGTGGTCAGAATTGAGACAACATTAACAAATGAAGGGAGTCTAACCCGTGGACAAAAACAAAAAGTTCCCCGTCCCAGCAAAGGGCAAAGGTGAAGCCATTTACCTTAGTCAGCGCACGCGCGACATGCTG
>Ga0256845_1003642_pt1 | contig 10314 bp, 8 predicted proteins | sample RiftiametaG_FD_189101 | JGI IMG/M metagenome (GOLD analysis project Ga0256845, IMG submission 189101) | Tube worm associated microbial communities from hydrothermal vent at the East Pacific Rise, Pacific Ocean - Riftia | ecosystem: Host-associated > Annelida > Integument > Unclassified ... | reverse complement strand
TTTTGAGGCGGAGTGCGAGAGCTGCGTCGAAGTCGGCCTCGATGGTTGCAAAGGGTTTTCCCAAGTGCTTTTCAAAAAGCTCCTCGGTCGAGGCACCGCTGGCGTAGCCGACGAGGATCGCTTGGATCTTGGCGTGCCCGTAGGTCTCGCCGAGGTAGCGCAGGGCGTAGGCCGCAGAGGCGTAGGCGACCTCCATGCCGAGGGCGCTGCCGGCTCGGAGAAACGCGAGTTCGAGTTCACCGAGTCGACGGAGTTGGCCCTGACGCCTTGCGGTCGCGAGCAGCAGGGCGCTCTCCCGTGCCCACGCCGGATTCTCGACCTCGGACTCCCATTCGCTGAGTCCCTCGGTGAACCAGCGCGGCACTCGGCCGGCGCTCAGGCGGATCGCGTAGACGTGCGCGAGCTCGTGCCAGATCACCTGGTCGATGTTGTGTGTGCCCCGGTAGGGACCGATGAGGGTGATCAGCGGGCCAAAGCAGACCCCGAGGGCGCCGAGGCTGGGCACGCCGACGGTGCGGATCGAGAACTCGTCGGGGTCGGCGAAGACCTCGAGACGGAGGTCGCCAGGGTCGATGCCGTAGCGCCTGTCGAGACCGGCTCGGGCTCGGCGATAGGACTCTTGCAGGCCGCCCTCGACCCACTCGTGATCGTCGCTCGGAAGGCGCAGCGTGAGGCCGCTGCGGGGGTCCTTGATCTCGCTGTAGCGGCTGTTGATCGAGGTGTCGTAGAGGTCGAGCACGTTGCGGGTGCGCTCGTTGAAGTGGTCGCGCTTCCAGGCCTTGGCGAGCGCGGCAAGGCCTGCACTCTCGTCGGCGAGGCGGAGGCGATTGAGGCCAAAGGAAGAGTTGACGCTGGCATCGTCGGGGGTACGGCGGAGGGCGGCACCGAGGATTTCGTCGGCTTCGGGGTAGAGGTGCATCGACACCAGGAGTTCGGCAAGCGCGACTGCGTAGCGGCGACCGTCGTGGGCATGGGCTAGGGCGCGCGCTTCGATGTCGGCGGCGCCCTTGCGATCGCCGTCGATGATCGCGGCGGCGGCGAGTACCGCCAGTGCTTGGTGGAGGCTGGGGTCGACGGCGGTGGCCCGGATCGCGAGTTCACGGGCCTCGCGGCGACGACCTTCGATCACTGCGATTCTCGCGAGAGCCGCGAGTGCGAGCGGGTGCTCGGGGTCGGTTTGCAGGGCCATCGTCGCCAGGCGGGAAGCGTCGGCGAGCTTAAATTCATCCTCGAGCACAAGCGCCAGACCGCCGAGGGCATCGGCGTGCCAGGGGTCGCGCCGGAGAATGATCTCGTAGGTCGCGCTGGCGTCGGCGCTGGCGTATTTCTCTTGGAAGATCTGGGCGCGCAGGAGGAGCACGCGATCACGGACCAAAAGTTCGGGTTCAGGGCCAGGCACGGGCGCCTGTTCGGCCTCGCCGAGCACCATGTTGGCGTCGTGAAATGCACCGCTGGTACCGCGGGCGAGGGCGGCCTGGGCAACGGCGAGCAGCTCCTCCGCGTTCTTTGCGGAGCTGTCGTCGTAGGCATCGTAGAGCGCCTCCATCAACGCTTTGCCCTCACGTTCGCGGCCATCTCCGCGGGCGCGGAGCAGGGCCAAGAGTTCGCCCTTGGCGGCGAGATCATCGGCCGCGACGACGATCGCCTCACGCAGATGCGCCTCTGCGCGGGCCAGATCGCCGCGCCGGATGCGGAGGCGAGCGCGGGCACGGAGCTGTGCAGATTTGGCCCTTGCACCGGTCGCGCTGGCGTTTTCTAGGGCCGCTTCGGCGCCGTCCAGATCGCCCAGAGCAGCGCTCGCGTGGGCGAGAAAAAACGCAGCCTCGAGGTCGTCGGCGTGGGCGACCGTCCAGATCCGAAGAAAGTCGATCGCGCCGCCGTGGTTGCCGCTGGCGATCGCGGCTTCGACCCCGTCGCGCTCGCGCACGGGCCCTGGCGGCGGCCGTTGTTGCGGGGCTTGTCCGTGGGGCCTGTCGGCCAGCGGAGGCGGCTCGTCAAACTCGGAAGTGGTTGGTGAACGCTCGCCCGCGGCGTTGAGATCTTCGGGGGTGATCGTCGACTTTGCCGGACAGCCGCCCGTGAGCGCGACGACGATTAGTGCGCTGAGGACCCGGAGGGCGGAGCCTCTGGGGTGCGGACCGGGGCTGCGCCGAACTCTGAGCATGCTGAGGGGATCTTTCGGGGCTCGAATCACGCTGTCAACCCGGGGGGGAGGCTCTGCTATCCTCGCCGCAATGGCTGGTCCGAGCAAGGCACACACCGCCTATCCCTCTGAGGTCTACGAGAGCTTCGACGCATTCATGCAGAGCGTGCTCAAGGACGTCTACGAGCGCGGCGCAAAGCGGGCCGAGTTTGTCGCCCTGTTGCTCGCATCTGGGGAACTGATGCCGATGGCATGGGGGCGGATGCGTAAGAGCGGCGTCCGCGAGTTTGCGATGGGGGCCGCGGGGGTCGTCGCGCTCCGCTACGCGATCGCCTATCTGGTCAGCGGTCCGCTTGGCATCGCGCTCACGGGCTTCACGGTCGCCACCCTGATCTCCTTCTTTTGGAGCAACCAGCGCGAGGTGATGGCTCGGCGCAAGCCCTACAAGCAGCTGATCAGCGACACCCGCGAGAAGTTCGAGGACATCCAAGCACGCTACCAAGATGGTCGCTACGACAGTGGCGAGCGAGCGCTCCTGATCGAGGGCCTGCTGCGGCGCATGCTCAGCGTGATCGAGGCGCCGATCGAGAGCGACGACGACGACGACGACGACGACGACGCGTAAGTCGCGCGCTCCAGGGCATGGGAGGCGTCGGTGCCGGCCTGTGCCCGTGATACCTTCTGCCGATGGCAAAGAGTGCGAAGGGCGTCGCTTCAGGGGTTTCTGCGGCCTTTCGTGGGGTCCGCTTTGCGCTCGCCCATCCTGAGATCAGGCGCCTCTATCGTCAGCTGTTGGTGGTGCTTTTTCTGGTGGCGCTTGCCCTGTCGGGGCTGCTGACCGGGAGTCTCTGGTACTTCACGGGGATCGCCGACGATGCCTCGAGCTTAGCGGTCGCGGGCCTCTGGATCCTGCGGATCGCCGGGCAGATCATCATCCTGATGTCGGCGCCGCTGCTCGCATTAATGGTGGTCAACGCTTTCCTTCCATTTCTCGGAGAGCGCGCTTTCTTGGGCGCGCTGCGGGTGCTGGATCCCGCCCGTGCGGACCGTCTAGAGGCGAGCGAAGGCCTCAGTTTTGCCGGTGGTCTCAGCTCCTCGCTGCGTCGTCTCGTGCACTTTGTGGCGCTGACCTTGCTCGCGTTCGGCACCACCTTGATCCCGCTGGTGGGAGTGATTCTCGGGCCTGTGCTTCAGCTTTGGGCGACCTCGCGGGCGCTGACGTGGGAGCTGCTCGATCCCTATTTTGACATGCAGGGCCTGAGCTACGCCGACCAGCGCAGCTACCTCCGGGGCAATCGCCGCGCTGTCTTTGGCTTCGGCTTGCCGCTCTCATTTGTCCTCGGCTTGCCCTTTGTCGGCCCGCTCTGTTTTGGCCTTGCGCAGGCCAGCGCGGCGTTGCTGATCGTCGAGGTCTTAGAGCCCGAGGGCGGTAGCGCGGGCGCGTAGATTCGATGGGGTGATCGTTCGCGACTCGGCGGCCGGCAGCGCGGGTCGTGCGTGAACCAATGATTGCCGCGCGGTCGTTTGCACTGTTCGTTTGTTCGAAAGTGTACAGAGGTGCACTCGCCCTTCGCCGAGCCCCGGCTGTGTGGGGCTCCGCCTTCGGGTACTATCCCGATCGAGGGCAGATGGGGCTCTTGTATGGCCGGAATTGGAGATGATAGCGGTGGATGAGGTCGAGAATCGCGGAGAGATCCTGATCGTCGAGGACACGAAGGTCAGCCTTCGGATCGTCTGTGAAATCCTCGCAGCCCAGGGCTATTCGGTGCATCCGGCGATGACCGGAGCGCAGGCCCACGAGGTGGCGATGCGTACGTCCTTGGATCTGATCCTCCTCGACATCAACCTGCCGGGAAAGAGTGGGTTCGAGATCTGTCTGGAGTTCAAGCAGATCGCCAAGCTCGCCGATGTACCGGTGATCTTCATGAGCGGGCGCAGCGAGATACTCGACAAGATCAGGGCGTTTGAGGTCGGCGGTGTCGACTACCTGACCAAGCCCTGCCATGCGGAGGAGTTGCTCGCCCGGGTGGCGACACATGTCTCGATCCGTTCGTTGCAACGTGAGCTTGGCGAGGCCAGGGCAGAGTTGGAACTGGCGTTAGCATCGGCCCAAGCCGCCGAGGAGTCGGCCTCGCGGCTTCTGGATCGCATGTTGCCCGCGTCGGTGGCGGCTCGCTTAAAGGAGGCCGACAGCCCCTTTGCGAGCCACTTCGAGGAGGTCACAGTGCTCTTTGCGGACCTCGTGGGGTTTACCCAATACGCTGCGAGCGCGACGCCCGACGAGCTGATCGACTACCTCAACCAAATCTTCTCAAATTTTGACCTGCTCACTCGCTGGCACGGCATCGAGAAGATCAAGACGATCGGCGACGCCTATATGGTGGTGGGTGGCCTGCCCGAGCCCCGCGAAGATCACTCCCAGGCGGTCGCTGACCTGGCCCTGGCGATGCTGAATGTCGCCCGTGTGCGCTCGCATCTGCCGCTGCGAATCGGCATCCATCGGGGCTCGGTCGTCGCCGGTGTGATCGGCCGCTCCAAGCCCAATTACGACCTCTGGGGCGATACTGTCAATATTGCGAGTCGGATCGAATCGTACGGCCGAGCCGACTCCATAAGTGTGAGCAAAGAGGTCCACGATGCGCTCGGTGACGATTACGAGTTTGATGATGGGCAGGTGATCGATGTTCGCGGTCGCGGGCCAGTGTTAGTATACGAACTCCGAGGTCGGCGCACACCGGGCAAGCGCGGGCCCTTGCTGCCCGGGCTCGGCAGTCTTCCGCAGAGTTGAGTTTCGGCGAGCGTTGGCATCAGCCGATGCCGCGGAGCGAGAAGGTATCGTAGACCGAAGCGAATCGTCGCTCGAGATCGAGGAGCAGGGCGAGCGCCCGAGGGCCGTCCCCCTCGGAGCACCGGGTCTCGATTGCAGTGGCCAATGCGACGATTTGTCTGAGGTTGAGGCCGCCAGCGCTGCTCTTGAGGCTGTGGGAGCTGGCCGAGGCCTCCTGCAAATCGCCGGTCTCAAGGGCGATCCGCAGGCGTGCGATCAGCTCGTCGCCTTCGTGCAGGAAGAGATCGATGATCTCCTCGCAAACCCGCTCGCCAAGGAGTTCTGTCAATCGTTTGTAGCTCTCTTCGGTCTCGAGCTCGAGATCCTCACTGTCCCAGATCGCCGCGAACATCGACTGATCGGGGGACTCGGGTCGGTCGCTAATCGCGTCGATCACCTGGGAGCGCTCGAGTGCAGCTCGGAGTTCGCTCATCTGCAGTGGCTTGCTGACAAAGTCATCCATGCCCGCCGCGAGGCAGGCTTCTTTGTCGATGGTCATCGCATTCGCTGTGATCGCGACGATCCGCGGCTGATTTTTCCCCAGCTTGCGGATCTCCGCGGTTGCCTGGATTCCGTCGAGCTCGGGCATCTGTACGTCCATTAGGATGACGTCGTAGCTGTGTTGCTTCGCGAGTTCGAGCGCCTGGGCGCCGGTGAACGCCGAGTCTGCGCGATAGCCGAAGCGGTCGAGCGCTCGGAGGATCAGCGAATGGTTGGTGGCGTTGTCCTCAGCGACGAGAATAAAGAGTGGATTACGGGTCGCGAGTTCGGGATCAAAGGGAGAGGGGGTGATCGTCGGTGCGGCTCTGGGAGTGCTTCGATGGGCCCCGCAGGCGTGCATCAGGGCCTCGCGCAGGTGTGTTCGGCGGATCGGCTTGACGAGGATATCTGCCTCGGCGTCGAGGTCGTTTGCCCGCTGGGTGTCGATCGGCGAGAGCAGGATGACCGGGATCTCGGCCCTTCGCAGGGCCGCGAGCAGCTTTTGTTCGTGCTTGTCGGTGAGCAAGACATCGACCAAGGCGACGTCAAAATGGGAGCCGGCTCGCAGAGACTCCAGGCTCTCGGTGCCGCTCTTGAACGCCTCGACGTGCATGCCTAGGGCCTCGGTGTGAGCTGTGAAGTAGCGCCGCTGGTGGTCGCTTTTATCGACGATGAGCAGTCGCTTCTCGCGAAGCACTGCGGGTATTGGCAGGTGTTTCTCGGGGGCCTCACCGATCGTGCCGACGATCGTAAATGAGAACGTCGAGCCCCGCCCAACCTCGCTCTCAACCCAGATCTTGCCGCCGAGCATCTCGGCCAAGCGGCGGGAAATCGCGAGCCCTAGGCCAGTACCGCCGTACTTACGGGTGGTCGAAGTATCGACTTGACTAAAGCTCTGAAAAAGCTGGTCGACGCGATCGGTCGGCACTCCGATACCGGTGTCTTCGACCGAAAAAAGGAAGGTACTGCGGGGGCGTCCGTCAGCCGTGGGCTCGTTCGCCTGGGCGGAGACTCGGACGATGATATCGCCGCGCGGCGTAAATTTGATCGCATTGCCAAGCAAGTTAAGGAGGATCTGTTGCAGCCGGGTCGCGTCGGTAAAGACCACCTGGGGCGTACCCTGTGCGAACTCAAGACAGAGGTTGAGCGGCCTCTGTCCGAGCTTGCTCGCGGCGACCAGGCAGAGAATCTCCTCGACAAAATCCTCGATGCGCACAGCGTCGGTCTCGAGCTGGAGCTTGCCCGCCTCGATCTTGGAGAAGTCGAGGATGTCGTTGATGATCGTCAGCAGCCACGAACAGGACGAACGCAGCACCTCGACGAAGTCGCGCTGCTCGTGGTTGAGCTCGGTATCGCATAAAAGATCGGTCATGCCGATGATGGTTGTCATCGGCGTACGAATCTCATGGCTCATATTCGACGTGTGCGCGAAACGGCCGATAGCGTCGTGTTTGCTGGGGTTTTTGTCGTTTTGGGGGGGCGGCTTTCGGTCTCGCGTTGGGGTCGATTTGGGATCGATAATTCGCTCATGTCAACGGATCGTCGAGCGAGAGAGCGTTCCGTCGCAGCAGAGGTAATCCGGGTAGTGCTACTGGTATCGCAATGATCGACCCGCCCCTGGAACTCCTGGAATTCCTGGAACTCATGGCCCCTGATCTCCAGGACTTCGTCCGTGAAGTCGTATTTGTAGAAGGAAATATTGTTCCGATGCTGCTCAAGAATATGCGAGATGATTATCTCGCTGCCTGAGCCCATTACACGCCCATTCTGTACTAGAGTGGCTCATGTGAAGCCCTCTCGTGTGTACTGGTTTGGCCTCTTTCTGGTGTTCGCTTGCAATGGGGAAGGTATGCTGTCGTCGTCGGCAAGCGTAGCTACGAGTGAGACGACGGATGGGGCAACGAATACGGTCGGTAGCGAGAGTCCCAGCACCGGTCCCAGCACCGGTACCGATACCAACATCAGCACCGGCACCGGTACCGGCACCGGTACCGGCACCGGCACCGGTAGCGATACCAACATCAGCAGCACGGGAGCTAGCGGCATCACTACCGGCACCGGCACAACTGGTGTGACTGGCGGTCAGGCGACGACCGGCGATGCGACGGATTCGGGATCCTCATCCGGGAGTTCGTCTGGGACCACCGCGGCGAACGGTATGGAGTGCGCTGCGTCGAGCGAGTGTGAGCCGTACTTTCTCGCCGATGGACTGGGAGACATTAGCGAAGTCGAGTCTGGGTGGCTGCATTGTAAGGATGGCCTTGCCAGGTACCGTGAGGCTCCCGTCGACTGTGCCGAGCCGGTCTTTTTGCCGAAATGCCAGGGCAAATGGGGGTCATGCACAGTTGATACCGACTGCGAGGGCAGCGAAGCATGCGTCGATGTCTATGGCTATTGTAGATGTATATCGCAGTGCATGTCCGATAGCGACTGTGCTGACGATGAGCTGTGCCTGTGCGCAGCCGCGACGGCGGGCTCCGACTGGATCTCGAGTCGTAATACCTGCATCAAGGCGGACTGTCGAGGTCGCGATGACTGCGATGATGAGTGCGGTTGTCAGGCCTCGCAGGATTTTTGTGGATATATAGTTTCGGCCCATTGTCATACTGAGATCGATATGTGTGTGGACAACGGTGATTGTTGGAATGGAGGCGGTGGCTGCTCCTTTGACGGTGAGCAATGGAGCTGTATGGAGTGGGGATTTTGTGAGTAGAGCGTACGCCGTCGGGAGATCCCATCGGACAGATGAAGGCGTTCTACTCGCCCTCAGAACGTGTGTTAATGGGCTCTCACAGAGGGCGGTGCAGAGCTTTGCGCTGACCCCTGCGGGCACGATCTCTACCCTCGATCCTAGGGTTTTTGCGCGGTTTCAAGGCTGATCATGCGGCGCTCGAGATCGGCGAGCTTGGTCTGCTGAGATTTCGACCTTCGCTTCGGATAACATACTGACCCCGCGGACCGTCGGGCATGGACTCGCTATGTGGAGTGGAAGATTCAAGACCGAAAGGCCAGCGGATCAGACTGGGATGCCGACGGCTCCCCTCCGGATGTGGTTCTCACACTCAATGCGCGAGGCAATACCCGGTCGTCGCCGAAACGCCAAACCTATTCGGTCGAGTGGCAGATCGATCCGCCTCTGCAAGTCGAGCCGGGAACGAGGGTTTCGCTTCACGGTATCGACCTCGATCTCGTGGCTGACGATCCCATCGATACACTCCACACAGATGTGAGTGACATCTACGAATTCGAGCACGGGCGGGCGAAAGCCTTCTTCAAGAGTGGCGGCGCCTTCATGCTCGGCACGTGCATCCGTCCGTAGCCCGGCCCTGCGACTCGGTGTTCGCGGCGGGTGCCGCTGTGCTCCGTTGAGGATATTATTGCCGCAAATGTACAAGAAGGGGTTTTCTCGGTGCAGGAACCGAGGTACCACACATGCGACAACTATCCTGAGACAGATCGTTAATGGCGGCGAAGAACAAGCTCGACCTGTCCGGTCTCGACTACCCCGGCCACCCCGGCGGTCGTCGTCACCTGGAGCTGGCGCGCGAACACGCGCGCGCGGACCTGCTGTACCTGTCCAACCATCTCGGGCGTGACCACCGTATCATCGAGGCCGTTGCTCGGACGAGAGGCATACAATTGCCCGACGGGTTGCGCACTGCGACCTATGATCAATTGAGCGCGGCGGCGGCACGGCTGCGACGCGAGCATCGTGGCCATTTATTTGCCTATCGGGCCTATTGTTTGCTGGTCACCTTGGGCTTGCCCGCGGCTTGGGTCTGGTATCTACTCAGCCTGTCGCCGGCCAGCGCTGCGCTCTTTGGCTTTTTGTTGGTGACCTACAGCTTCAATGTGTTCCATATGCGCCACCACCTAGGCGGACGTTTGTACAGCGCAGATGCCCCACGCCGGGCTGGGTGGCCTGCGTGGCTGGACCGGGTGACGGCGCCCTGGTATCGCTTCATCGATGAGACCTTCTCGGTGACGCCGGGCGCCTGGACCCGACAGCATCAGGCCTCGCACCATATCTTCACCAACCACGCGACCCTGGATTACGATGTGCGCAAGCCCTATCCGGTGCTCCGTCTGCACTCACAGCAGCCCTGGCGCCGCTATCATGCCTGGCAGCATCTCTACGTCCCGCTGGTGCTGGCAGTCAATGGCCTGAGCTTTGCCCTGGATAACTACTGGCAAAAGGGCGGGCGACTGGGTTGGCTATGGCTACACTACGCTCTGCTCTTGGTGCTGCCGGCGTACTTGCACGGCCTGGGTGCGGCATTGCTGAGCTATCTGCTGGTCGTCGCTGCGGCCTCGCTGTTGACCGGCTACCTGTTTCAGGTATCGCACAACGCCACCAGCGTGATGCGCTGTGCGGAGACCCGTCAGCCCTTGCAAATATGCTACGACGATTGGACCCGACAGCAGGTCGAAGAGAGCGTCTCTTACGGTGGTTATCTGACTACGTTGCTGTTTGGCGGGATTAATCTGCAGACTGAGCACCATGTCGCCCCGGCGATGGAGCCCTTGCTGCTCTACTTCTTTCAGCACGACCTCCGGCGTGTCTGCGCCGCACGGGGTATTGCCTATCGCCGGCTGTCGGGGTTGACGGCTGCGATCGGCGAATACCACAGGCGCCTGGCAGCGCTCGGGCGGCGGCCGTCGTCCAAACCAGAGCGCACGGGTCTGTAGATCGACCTCTCACCCATGCGTGGGTACATGTTGTGGAGATCGAGGAGTTGTGATGATGGCGACTCAGTCTGTCGTCGTCTTGTTCGTCTTGTTCGTCTTGTTCGTCTTCTGCACGCAGCACGCCGCATGACCGATGCGATCCTGAGCGACGAGGCCGGCGACGCAGCGCATCTAG
>Ga0256845_1003641_pt1 | contig 10316 bp, 6 predicted proteins | sample RiftiametaG_FD_189101 | JGI IMG/M metagenome (GOLD analysis project Ga0256845, IMG submission 189101) | Tube worm associated microbial communities from hydrothermal vent at the East Pacific Rise, Pacific Ocean - Riftia | ecosystem: Host-associated > Annelida > Integument > Unclassified ... | reverse complement strand
ATGTGAAACAGTTTTTGCCATGACCGTGCACAAAAGTCAGGGGTCTGAATTTGATGAGGTGATTGTTGTTCTGCCCGAGGAAGATAATAAAATACTCAGCCGGGAGCTTATATACACAGCCGTTACCAGAGCCAGGAAAAGTGTTAAAATCGTTGGCCAACCTGATATTTTCAGGGATGCGTTATCCCGAAATATTGAGCGTTTCAGTGGTCTTGCCGGACAGCTTGAAACAAATCTTGCCGCATGTGATAAAAAAATATATGCTGGCGGAATATATGAGTCAACCCATTAAAAATGTAAATGCAGGGATACATCGTGGGGAATATCCGGGGATTGTTTGTCACAGATTTGGACGGAACGCTCTTAACAGACGAAAAAACAATCAGTGATATTGACTTGAAAACTCTCTCCCGTTTACAGAAGAACGGGATTCGAACTGCTATTGCTACAGGAAGATCTGATTATTCTTTTTTTTCGCTTTTGGAGAGTCTGGGATTTTCTGACAAATCTGCTTCGTTGCCTGTCGATTATGTGATTTTTTCCACCGGTGCAGGTATTATGATGTATCTGGAAAAACGGCTGGAGCAAAGTTTTTCTCTTCAGCCGGAAGATGTTCGGGTTATTACGCAATATTTACAAAAGTTTTCCCTCGATTTTATGGTTCACCGGCCGGTACCGGATACAAAATATTTCCTCTACAGTTCCCACGGTCATGAAAACGACGATTTTCACAGACGGTTGAAAATTTATAGCGCATTTGCAAGGCCATTTTCCATAGAAGCTGAGAATCGCCTGGGCGGGGCGACTGAGGTGCTCTGTATTGTTCCGGGGGAAAATGGTCATGAGATCGCGGCAATGGTTGCAAAACACTTTACGCAATTCAGTGTGATCAAGGCAACATCACCGCTAGATGGAGAATCGGTCTGGATAGAAATATTTCCCCCGATGGTATCTAAAAGTCTGGCGGTACAATGGTTGATTAACACTATTGGGCTTAGCCGAGAAAATGTATGCGCAGTTGGCAACGATTACAATGATGAAGATTTACTCCACTGGGCTGGACACAGTTTTGTTGTAGCTAACAGCCCTTCAACACTGATGGTTGATTTTTGTACTGTTGCCTGCAATAATGAAAACGGTGTTAGTGAAGCTGCCCATCGCTGGCTGGACACACTCAAAGAGTAATTTTTTTGCCACTAAAGGAAAAGTATGCGAGCCCACTTTCTACAACATGTGCCGTTTGAGGGTCTTGGTGCTATTGAACCATGGCTGAAAGATGCTGGTTATATAATTTCTGCGACAAAATTTTTTGATTCTTTTCATCTTCCTGATCTATCGGACGTTGATTTGCTTATAGTGATGGGTGGGCCGATGAGCGTCAATGACGAACAGCAATATCCATGGCTGGCTCTGGAAAAAGAATTTGTACGGCAAGCAATTACTGCGGACATACCGGTTCTCGGGATTTGTCTGGGCGCACAAATAATTGCTGGTGCTCTGGGGGCAGAGATATATTCTAATCACTATAAAGAGATAGGATGGTTTCAGGTTGAAGCCTGTATGACAAATGGTGATAACCTGTTTACTTTTCCTGCTACCATCGACGTTTTCCACTGGCACGGAGAAACATTTGATCTACCAAGGGGAGCGGTTCATCTCGCCCGCAGCCGTGGATGTGAATATCAGGCGTTTCAATTTGGAAAATCGGTTATTGGTCTGCAGTTTCACCTTGAAACAACACCTGAGTCGGCAAAGGATATTATTGACCATTGTCGCGGGGAGTTGGTTGATTTGAAATATGTGCAGTCTGAGAGAACACTTCTGGCAGCGCCTGCTGCACAATATCGGGCAATTAACGCTTTGTTGTCTGATGTGCTGTTGTTTCTCACCCGTTAAAGGAGTAAGAAGTAGCAGAGAAATGGAAAAATATCATAGCGATGGGTAAAATGTTCACCTCGCGTAAGGTTCCTAGCATTTTCTTGTGGAAAATATCAATTAATGTTCGAGAGTTTTCTTGAGTTGATGTAAGATAAGATTCTGTTCCTTGAAGCGCAATTTTCAGATAAACAAAAAATGTGAGTTTGCGATGAATGAAAAAGAACTGCAAAAGCAATTACAAACCAAAGTAAAACGAAAACTTGAACCATTGTTTGCCCGTTATAAAATGGATTTTAGCGGTATTGATGCCACTTTGAAGTGGAAACCGATGGTTCTAATAATCGGTAACTATTCTTCGGGTAAATCAACACTAATTAACGAATTGGTGGGGCAGAATATTCAACGTACCGGTCAGGCCCCAACGGATGATTCTTTTACAATCATTACTTCTGATGCAGGGGTTGAAAACGTTGAGACACCAGGTTCAACGCTTGTTAATGATGAGAATTTACCGTTCAGGCATTTTAAATCTTTTGGTGAAAAACTTATCTCGCATGTCTGTTTAAAGCAGATCGTCAGCCCCATGCTCGAGAATATGGCCATTATTGACAGCCCCGGTATGCTGGATGCCACAAGTGAGAATGACCGCGGTTATGACTATATGCAGGTTTTGGGCGAGTTTGCCAAGATGGCTGATCTCATTGTTTTAATGTTTGATCCTCACAAGGCCGGTACGATTAAAGAATCGTATGAGGTGATTCGAAACACGCTACCTGAAAAATCCGGCGAGCATCGTATTGTTTTTGTTATGAGCAGAATTGACGAGTGTGACCACTTGAGCGATTTTACCCGCTCTTATGGTACTCTTTGCTGGAATATGTCGCAAATGACAGGACGTAAGGATATTCCGCATATCTATCTCACATATGCGCCGTCGGTTGTTGATCAGTCTACCGTTGCAGAGGGGTGGCCGCAGGAACGTCCTGAGTTGATCGAAAAAATAAATAAGGCTCCGAGCTTTCGGATAAATCACATACTGGAAGATATAGACCGTCAGGTCAATGAAGTACAGATTGTTGCAGAAGCTGTTATGGAGTTTATTAAACGTACAAAAAAAGTCTTTTGGAAATTTGCCAATATTTCTGTTGGTGTTGCAATCATCCTTTTCCTTTTTGGCGATGTGTTACTCAATAGTTTGATTTCCTTTCCACAGGATACCCTTATAACATCGATAAGAACCGGGGTGTTTTCTCTTACTAACCTGATTATTCCTGGCATTATGGCTGTTATAACTCTGTTTATTGGGTCTTTTGGTTTTACCAGTATTGGTTTTAAACAGCAGTTGAAAAAAGCTTTGGCCAGACCCGAAGACCTTGTTTCTTTAAAGAGTACGTACAGAAAGAATCTCTGGCAGAAAATGGAAGGAAAAGTAAGAGAGAATCTGGAGGAGTTGACTGTTGGTGATCTCTGGAGCAATTATGGCAGGAGCCTGACGAAAGTGAAGAATTTTCTCAACAATGATCTGAAAAAATACTATGAAAAGATAGTGACTTGATGATTCTAGATTGTTGAGTCGAACAGTATTTGGAAAAGTTTTAAACCAAGGATTAAAAGGTGTTGCGAAACGTCTTTTAATCCTTTTTTTATTCGAAAAAAACGCTGTTGCATCATGATCGATAGAGAATTCCTGGTAGTGTGTTTACAAATATTGAAGACTCTTGCTGGCGTAACCTCGTAGCTTTCTCTGTGGAGCTTGTGACGAAACTTTTTCAAGTGTGTTCCGGTATTTACTAAGCCCTGATGCTCCCAACGCCTTGCAGTACCAAGCCATGGTATCAGTGTGATTTTTGCCAGAGTTGACCATAAACCCTTTGAGAAGGAGTTTTTCGACTGTGTCGAGGATGACTGTGTCCGTCATTCTTTTACGCGTGATGCGTTTTGCTGCGTTTCTGTTTTCTCTGATGCTCTTTGATTTTAGCATTCTGATAAATTTGGCTTGTTTTTCTGTTAGTGCTGTTACTTGTTCCACATGGGGCTGGGATTGGGTCTCTGGTTTTTTAAGAGTAGTTTTGGTGTTTGATGTGGAATTTTTACGGGAGCTGATTGCAATCAGATGAAATGAGATTGATTTTTCCTTGTCAGGTTCAACGGTAATCCATTCTTTTACGGTTTTATAACCAGCAGAGGAAACTTCGATGTGATAGGGGCCTGGTTCGAGGATCATTCCACTGTGGTATGGTGTTGAAATGTTGAGGATACGTATCGTTGCGTTGGCAGGTGATGTCTTTACAAAGAGATGAGGTTTCTGAACTACGGTTTCCACGAGGCTTTTTACCAGTTGGCCATAACTAATGGAATCAGGGCTGGTTTCTTCAGTGATGGTTGCTTTGCATATGTTTTGCATGACGTTGGTAATGGTGATGATTCCCGTCTGAATTCGTTCCACATCAAGAACTTCACCTGTTTTTGGATGTTTGATTACCTGTCCTTCCTTAAAAACTACGAATTTCATGCCATTTTTCACACCGGTTCGAAAACCTAAGTCGAGGGTGACTGACTCTCCACTACGATTCACAACATATCCTTCAAGTGGAAAGTTTTTCATAATTTTATGTGACATTTCAATCACAAGGTCCTGCAGGTCTGCTGTTGCAGGGCCTTTAACACTCTCTGCGGCAATGATCGATGCGCTTTCGACATCAATGATTCTGGCATTTATCCCTGTGCTATTACGCAGGTTCATCAATGATCCGGTGATTATTACTTTAACACCAAGTAATTTTCCAATCTGAGTTGCACTGTTGGCATCAACTACACCGGACATGGTTAGTTTTTGTTCGTTAAGAAGCTTTTGCAGCATGCGTCTTTCGATGACATCAAATCTTCCTTCTCGAACCATTGCGGTAATAAACCATTCAGCAACGATTTTTCCCATGTCCTTATTGGCAAACTGTTCTCCTTGCAGTTGAAAATCGAGAACAGCAATTTTTGTTTTACTGAATTCAGCACAGACGGTAACGGGTATGAGCAAAAAAGCTATGAGGAGAATAAGATTGATAAAACGTTGCATATGCATACCTGGGGTGAAGAAAATAATTGTATGATCTACTGATTTCTGTAACTTCAGTGTCCAGTCAGAAGCGGCCTTTTTTTCTATCTATTTATATTCATAACATCAAGATTTGTATTATTAACAGTTTCCTGAAAAAAGGAAACAATGGTCTTAAAAAGTAACTTTTTCTGTTGGAGCGACCAGCGTTTTGAGTTCGTCCATCCACTGCTTACCACCAAGATTTTCAGCAAGGAGTACCGTGAGATGCTGTGGTTTGATGTTCAACTCCATGTTTCTGCCAAGCCCGGATAAACAGGATGGGCAGTTTGTTGCAATGATAGCAGTGGTGGCATTGTCCGGTTTGACATTTTCAATGGATGCTTTTTTTCGCTCAAGCATGGCATGGGAAATATCGGGCCGGGATATGGCCAGTGTTCCCGCTTCGGAGCAGCAGTTTGGAATGGTTTGTACATTGGTGAAAACCTGGCTGAGCAGGTTGGGGCCGGTGCCATCAAAAGAGTCGTGGCATGGCGTATGATAGTAGACATCTTTTGCACGACTTTTCCCAAAACTAAGATCACTGTTATCGAGAATAAATTGCGAAATATCTCTAATCTGGCAGTCAAATATTTCGCTGCATCCCATTCCCTGCAATGTTTCTCGACACGTGCCGCAACTGATAAGAAAGGCATCAAAAACCAGGTGGCCGAGCATTTCTCTTATTTGCGAAAGAATTATAGTGTCTCTTAGTGAGATTTCCCCGGCCATTTTCTTTTTGGCGTTGACTTTTGCCGGAAAGCCACAGCAGAGAAATGGTGGAGGGAGGATAACTCGGATTTCATTTTTTAGCAGAAGATAGATGGCTGCCATGGAAATATCAGCATAGAGTCTTTCAGATCCGCAACCAGGAAAATAAAAAACAGTTCCTTTGGTGTTGTGTTCAGGTGCTATCAGCAATGCCTCATGTTCAGAGCATTGTGGAAGCAGGCTTGCAAGGGTGTCTGTAGATGCTGGCATCATGGGAGATTTCAGCATATTTAAAATCTGCCAGTTTTTTTTCGTAATGGTCGGAGGAGCCTTTTTAAGGAGTGTGTTGCCGATTCGCTGAAGGTTGCCTCCCCATTCCAGCACTCCTTTTCGAAAGAGAGCGTTAAAATATTTATTCCGATTTTTTAGAAAGCTCAGGGAGAGTCGGGTTGCAGGGGCTGTGTGTTTATAACCGAGGTCGCTGAGGATTTCTCTTTCCAATATTGATACCTCTGCGGTATCAATATCGACCGGGCAAGGTGAGAGGCATTTGCCGCACATTGTGCAATGGTCGGCAATTTCTTCCAGATTTTTTAACTGATTGAATCGAGGCAGGTGCGAACGCTGCATATCGTAAAGCAGGGCTTCGATGAGAGATCCGATAACCATGTTTTTATTTCTTGGATGGAAGAAAAGGTTACTTCCAGGGTAATACACACAACAGACCGGCATACATTTACCGCATCGTATGCATTGTGAAATCATGGATGAGAGTTTGGCAAGAGAGCCATATTGCAGGATCTTGGCTTCCAGTTCTAAAAGGTTAAAAGACGGTGTGAAAACTTTCTCTATTATCGAAGGATCATTCAGCATACCAGGGTTCATAATTGCATGGGGATCAACCTGTTGTCTGTATTCTCTCAACTCGGTCAGTTTCTTTTTTTCAAGAAACTTCATTTTTGTGATACCGATACCATGTTCTCCACTGACAACACCACCAAGCTCCACCGCTTTGGCCATGATCGTTTCGGCCGTTTGTTCAGCACGTTTCATCATTTCACGATCATTGGAAAAAACGGGAATATTAACATGAATATTGCCGTCGCCTGCGTGCATATGGGTTGCGATGATAATTCGTCTTGCTCTGATATCCTTGTGCAGATGACCAATATTCAGGCTGACTTTTTCATAACCACTGAACAGTTGTAAAAGATCCGTCATCAGTTGTTTGATATATATTTCATTGCGCACGGACTCTATGGTTCTTTTTGAAATATTTATCAGTGCCTCCTGGCAAAGCTCCTCAGCTTTTGGCATTTTGGCCTCAAGCCAGTCGGGATCTTCAAGAGGTTCGGCTGTCTTGAGATATCCGAGGATGGCATCAATGAACTGGTTCTTATTATGATTATCCTCTTCAATATTGTATGTATCTACAAAACGAGCAAATTCAGCCAGGGCAGGCAAAGGCAAGACAATATCTTCATTAAGTTTAAAGGCATTGGTGCGGGCCGATATTGCGCCGAGTCGTTTTCTGTCCCTCCAGAATCTGGCTGCTTCATCATCATCCTGGGCGGTGAACAGTTCTGTGTTTTTATAGGGTTGAAGGAGTTTTTCCAGCCGTTCTTTACCCCGTAGAACCTGGGCTGATGTATGTCCTACCATATCTATAAGAAGAACGGCTTTGGGGCGGTTGCTTCGTGCGGCTTTATACTTGTATTTTATCGCCCCGATATACTCTTCATCAAAGTGTTCCAGAGCCATAAGGGCTTCTTGACCCTTGTTGATAAATTCTTCAGATATTTTAACAATTACCCGGCTGGCCTCGTCCATGTCATTGCCATAAAATTCGAGACAGAAGGTAATTTTTTTCTCATAGGCGGGGTAGAGGACAAATTCACCTGAGGTAATAACGCCATCGGTTCCTTCCTTTTGAAAACCTGGTAAACCTTTCAGGGCCTTATTGGTAATATCTTTCCATAGGCCCTTTTTTCGAATATCAGTGCCCGCAATTTCAATTTGCCTTAAGACATTGTTGTCATCATCTATAACGTCGAACCGGAGAATATCGTCCGGCAGAATTTTTCGCATGGGGTGTTCAATGCGACGTACTGTCAAGAGTCCGGTTCCGGGCATTGCGATAGTGTAGGAGAGGATATTGTCAATAGCCGTTCCCCAGAGTACCGCAGTTTTTCCACCGGCATTTTCGGCTATATTTCCACCAATGGTTGAGGCCCATGCACTGGTTGGATCGGTTGCAAAAACGAGGTTTTCTCTAGTCGCAAAAGTCATGGCATCGGAGGTGACAACTCCGGCTTCAACTTTTAGAACAGGAACACTACTGTTTTTGAGGTGGGCGAAAATGGTATGTCTGATCGGGTGAATACGGGTCAGTTTTTCGGTATTGATCACGACACAGCCAGCGGTGACTGGAACACTGCCACCGGTCAGACCGGTTCCCCCTCCACGTGGAATTATTTTAAGACCAAGTTTAGCGATAGCGGCCATTAATGGGGGAAGTTGTTCTTCTTTTGATGGCCTGAGAACGGCTCGGGGCAGAAACAGGCGCCAGTCAGTAGCATCTGTTGCGTGGCTTATGAGGGTAAAAGGATCAAATTTAACATTTTCCTTTCCTATGATCTGACCGAGTTTGTGTTGCAATGTGTGGCGGTGGCCGGAGGCATTGGAAATGTCATTTTTCAAGGTTGCAAGACGACTGCGACACAAGTGAACAAGGCGGTGTACTTTGTTACTTCGTGTTGAGCCGACACGTATGATTTTGGCAGCATCTTCTATTATATTAAGATCTTCTTTGGCCGTTTTAAAAAAATGTTGTCGCCTCGATCTGGAATCGATAAGCTCCTGAAAAAGAAAAGGGTTTCTGTGGAGAATAAAAAGATCACCCATAAACCGCATGACCAGTCTTGCCGAACGGCCTGTAATTCTCTGACTTCTCAGTTCTTCGAGATTGTCCCATACCTCGGGGCCAAAAAGAAGATTGATAATGAGTTTATCATCTGCAGATGTGAAATTATAGGGAATTTCCCGGTAATCTTTTGTGTTCATTTTTTGTACCAGAGCTTTTTAAAAAAGTGGGTTGTTCAGAGCGTTTTTATTTACCATTTCTGGTGATTATTACCACTGTTTTATCATGGAGATTTTTGCAGAGCATGGCATAAAGAGGTACAGTTATAGGGGGGAGGTAAGCAAACATCATGTTGGAGCAGAATGTGAAAGAGAATTGTAAAAAATGCTGTTTCTATGGTAAAGAGGGCAACTGATGTGTTGAGCGTTTTGTGATAAACAGTACTGCAGGGTAATAGGGATATAGTAATCTTATGAAAATATTAGTTATTAATTCAGGAAGTTCTTCAATTAAATTTCAACTTCTTGATATGAACGACGAATCAATTCTGGCAACGGGGTTGGTCGAGAGAATAGGGGAGCCTCAGGGGTTATTGAAGTGTGTTTTTACTCCTGGAGCGGACAATGAGCAGGAAATAGAAGAGAAAGGGATTGTTGCCGATCACAGGGCCGGTATGCATATGATTGTTGAGTGTCTCGGTTCGGAGTCTGGTGTTATTTCTGATCATACTGATATTGCCGCTGTTGGTCACCGAGTAGTTCATGGCGGTGAAGATTTTCAACAATCAACAGTTATCACAGATGAAATGATGAAGGTTGTTGAAAAAAATATACCTCTTGCCCCCCTTCATAATCCTGCAAATATAGATGGCATCCGTGTTGCTCAGGAACTTTTTCCAACGGCTTCGCAGGTGGCTGTTTTTGATACGGCTTTTCACCAGACCATTCCTGCATATGCGTATCACTATGCCTTGCCCTATAACCTGTATGAACAGCAGCGGGTTCGGCGCTATGGTTTTCACGGAACCTCACATAAATTTGTTACCAGTGAATGCGCACGTCTAATGGAAAAACCCCTAAATACAATCAATCTCATCACCATCCATTTAGGTAATGGATGTTCTATGACAGCGGTAAAAAATGGTGAAAGTGTGGATACAACACTGGGGATGACACCTCTTGAGGGACTTGTCATGGGAACGAGAAGTGGTGATGTTGATCCGGCAATTCACGCCTTTCTTGCGCGGAATTGTAATATGTCTATTGATGATATAGATACTCTTCTTAATAAGGAATCCGGGCTTAAAGGTCTCTGTGGGCTCAATGATATGCGTGACATCCATGCGGCAATAGAAGCAGGAGACAGACGGGCAGAGCTTGCTCTTGAGGTGCAGACATATCGAAATAGAAAATATATTGGTGCATTTATGGCAGTTCTTGGTCGGGTTGACGGTATTGTTTTTACGGCAGGTATTGGTGAAAATGACCCCATTGTACGACAAAAATCCCTCGAAGGATTAGGATGTTTTGGCATTGAACTCGATCCTGTTATAAACAACCAGAGGATAAAGGAACCTGTCAGGCTCAGTGCTGAAGAAAGCAAGGTTCAGATATGGGGGATTCCAACTAACGAAGAACTGGCAATTGCACGTGAAGTCAAATCTGTACCTGGATATTTCATATAAGAGGCAGCCGGGCACCTGATTATTTCAGCAAACATCATTTTTTCCCTAATAAACATGAAATTTGTCGGATCTGACGTTTTTTTCATTAGCCC
>Ga0256845_1003640_pt1 | contig 10316 bp, 11 predicted proteins | sample RiftiametaG_FD_189101 | JGI IMG/M metagenome (GOLD analysis project Ga0256845, IMG submission 189101) | Tube worm associated microbial communities from hydrothermal vent at the East Pacific Rise, Pacific Ocean - Riftia | ecosystem: Host-associated > Annelida > Integument > Unclassified ... | reverse complement strand
GTGGGGGGGTGTTCGCTGTCCATAGCGATCGGGCCAACCCTAACGCGCCTGTCTCCGCTTGTCCTGATGAACTCGTGCGGGGCCAGGGAAGGGCTCCGAACGAGCTTGCGGAGGTGGACGACCGGCCGGTGCGCGGAGGTCGAGGAATTCTGCATCAGAGCGCATCGGCCGCGGCCTGCACTCCGATGCATCCTCTAAAATAGGCGGAACAGGGATCGAACCTGCGACCAGCGCCTTGTAAGGGCGCCGCTCTACCACTGAGCTATCCGCCTAGGGGCCGCAGAGGCTAACACAGGGGTTCTTGCAGGCGCTCAAAAATTGTCCGCGTGACTGTCGGCAGTGCCTCTAGGAGTCTATCGACGCGATGGCGGCCGTCGGGTCGCAGGCCGGGGTTGAGTTCGGCGAGCGGTGCCAGCACAAAGTCGCGTTGGTGCAGGCCCGGATGCGGCAGCGTCAAGTGTTCGCTCGCCCGCTCGAGGCTCTCGCCTTCGCGGAGCACGACGAGAAGATCGAGATCAAGGGTGCGTGCGCCCCAACGGATCTCTCGGCGTCGGCCGTGTAGCGCCTCGATCCTGAGCAGGGCCTGGAGCAGCGCCTCGGGGTCGATCGATCCCCGGAGTTCGACCGCCGCGTTGAGAAATGCGTGTCGCGCAGGCCCGATCGGACGGCTCTCGTAGATCGTCGAACAGGCACTGAGTACGACCCCTGGGAGCGCTCGCTGGAGGTGTCGAGTGGCGCTTTGCAGGGTCATCAGGCGATCGCCTAGGTTGCTGCCGAGACCGACGTACGCGCGAGCGGATCGCATGACGGTTGCTTGTTCTCTTTCTCTCTTTTTCTTCTTCTCTCTGATTTACGAGAGATCGATCGACTGTTGGAGTTTTTTGCCGACGACCTTAGAGACCGTCGCCATCAGCTCGTCGCCGGTGCGGGGGGCGACCCAGAGGCCGCTTTGCTCTTGATAATCGAAGTGCCAGGCGGTTGTGCCGGCGGCCATCCAGACCTGACGAGCGGCACCGTGGGCGTTGATGACAAAACGTTGGTTGTCGCCAAAGGTGAGCGTAAGGACATCCGCGGAGAACTGCACATCGAGGTCGTCATGCTCGAGATCCCCGAGGACATCATCGATGTGCTCGAGTGCCTTAGTAGATCGGGAGCTGAAGAGCTTGGCGTCCATGGTGATGGCAGCTTGCGAGAGGCCTGGGCAGCGGTCAATCACTCGTGAGCTTCGCTTGGGGGCGGGGCTTTTGGGGCCTCTTCTGGGCTTCTCTGGGTTGTTAGGGCTTTGACGCTCTCATCAGGGGGGCTTGCGGGCAGCGCCTCGGGGGGCACGCCGTACATTCGTTCGGCTTGCTCTGGGGTGATCTCAAGCACCTCGATCGAGCGCCCGTCGGGCAGGGTGTATGCGCGTCGCGGCAGCTCGTCCTCTGCCGAAGATCCTGCCGCGCTCGCCTCGGCCTCTTGCTCGGCGAGGTAGTGGCTGACGGCTTGCCAACCGAAGTAGCCAAAGAGCAGGCCGTAGATGGCGAAGCGGATCAGGATGCCCTTGCGGGGGAGACGCATGGTCTTGAGAGTGCAGCCTTGCACCCCTCTCGGCAAGCGATCCTCTAAGGTGCAGAGGTGAAGCTCAGTGCGCGGCCGGTCGCGGCGACGAGGCGGGAGTCGGGGTGAAACGCGGCCCCACGGCTGAGCGTGAAGGGCACCTCGTCGAGGCGGATGACCTCGACAAAGGCCTTGCAGAGCGTCTTTGTGGCGATGCCAGCGGCAACGCTGAGGCTCGAGGCCGGCACTTCGAAGGCTCCGCTATCAACTGTGTCAGCGCTAAAAAGATCGGCGAGACAGGTACTGCCGCCGACCTTATCGCCGACGATCACTGTGACTTCTTCTGGTTCGCCGAGCGCTGGCTCCCAGGCGACGCTTAGCGGCTCCGCACGACTGAGTTCGCTGTCGGCGGAGGGGGCCGTGAGGCTGAGCACGGGGGCCTCTGGCTTCGCGATCAGCTCGGTCGGAGTGCCGTCGTGGTTGACGATGATCGTGTAGGTCTCGGCGGGTTCGTCCAGGTTGAGCGCGAAGATCGTGTTGCCGCTGGGACGGCGGATAAGGGCGGCCTCTTGGCCGTTGATCGTCACCGAATCGTCGGCGCAGAAGGGGCGAGGGATCGCGCTGCTCTCGGCCTCGGAGAAGGCCAGCTCGATCCGCGTACTGGTGTCGCTATCGTCGACCCGGGCCTTGAGTACGATGTCGCTATTGACGGTGCTGCAGAGCGTCGAAGCGTTGTCGCAGGCCGATCCGAGGGCGGCCGTGATGACGATCGCGAGGGCGTGGCGGAGGAGGAGGCTCATGCAGGTGCTCGAAGATCATGAAGAGCATCGCTGCCCGCGCAGCGCTCGGCAAGTGTTTGGGGCACCGGCGGTGCGGAAGCACGCGCGAGCAGATCAGGTTTTAGCCGCCGAAGAGAGCCGGCTTGACGACCGCCATGATGACGACGACGAGCAGGATAATGGTCGGCCATTCGTTGAGCATCCGGCATTGACGAGAGCTGAGCCTGCAACGACCGGCGGCGAGATCACGGCGCACTTTGCCGCTGTAAAAGTGGTACGCGAAGAGGGCGACAAGGGCCACGAGCTTGACCTGGAACCACGGCTGCGCGAGGTAATTCATGGGCATGCGAGACCACAACCACACCCCAAAAATCGTCGTGAAGATCATCGCCGGCCAGCAGATCCCTCGGTAGAGGCGGCGCTCCATTACCTCAAAGAGCGCGGTCAGCTCGGCCTTGTTTTGGTTCTCTACGTGATAGACGTAGAGCCTAAAGATGTAGAAGAGCCCGGCGAACCAGGTGACGACGCCGATGATGTGCAGCGCTCGCAGCCAGTTGTAGCTCACCGGTAAAGCCTATCGCAGTCGCGGGTGTCAGGTCCCGGGCGTGTGGCCGAAGAGTTCGATGTGCAGGCGCAGGCCCAGGCGAAAGCCGCGGGCATTGCAGATGTCGACGAGGGCGCGATAGCAGCCGGGCAACGCCTGCTCGGCGGTGGTCTCTGGCATCAGCAGCACCTGGGAGCGCTCGGCGCTGGAGATCCCGAGTTCTGTGAGCAGGCTCTCGATCTCCTCGAGTTCAGCGAAGATGCGCTCGGGATCGGGATGCACCACAAATTTTAACTGCCACGGGAAGGTATTGATCAGGCGCCGCAGGGTGCCCTTGTTGAGGCGGCGTCGTTCGTGGCGGGCGGCCGCGGAGGGGTCGCGCTGCCACGGTGTGCTGTGCGCGAGCTTGGGACTCAGAGAGAGCAGATCACAGCAGAGATCGTCGAGCCAGACCGTGCCTGCGGTCTCGACCGTGATGTGATGGCCGCCCGCGCGCAGGCGTTGGCTGAGGGTGGCGATCGCCGGGAAGAGGAGGGGTTCGCCGCCGGTGAGAACGACGTGCCTGGGCCCGTGCAGGCAGCCCTGGATCAGGTCATCGAGGTCGACGCGGGCGCCTTCGGGGGCCCACGAGGTCGCCGGAGAGTCGCACCAGACGCAGCGGAGGTTGCAGCCGCTCACCCGGATAAATGTGCTCGGCAGGCCGACCAGTGAGCCCTCGCCCTGGAGCGAGACGAAGCGCTCTTGGATCCGCAGGCCGGTCGCGTGCGGGTGGGTCTCGGGGTCGGTCATTGTCGGAGGGATTGCCACACTCGCCAGCGCTCTGCCAGAGTGGCCTGGCGAGTGCTACCCTCCGTTGCCCATGCAGACGCCGCGCACCAAGATCGTCAGCGCTCTCCGTCTCGATGCTCCGCACACCGGCCTTCGGGTCAAGGGGTGGCTGCGGACGCTGCGAAAGAGCAAGAGCGTAGTTTTCCTCGAACTCAACGATGGCTCCTGCTTCGCCAATATCCAGGTGGTATGCGGCGCTGAGGTCGACGGTTTTGAGGAGATCGCCCACCTCACGACGGGCTCCGCGATCGAGGTCTTGGGCGAGCTCATCGAGTCGCCGGCCAAGGGTCAACGCGTCGAGCTTCGTGCGAGCGAGGTGTTGGTCATCGGACGCGCAGAGTCCAGCTACCCGTTGCAAAAGAAGCGTCATAGCAACGAGTACCTCCGCACGATCGCCCACCTGCGGCCGCGGACCAACACCTACGGCGCGGTCTTTCGCATTCGCAGTGCCCTCGCTCAGGCGATCCACAGCTTCTTCGAGGCGCGGGGTTTTTTCTATATACACACGCCGATCATCACCGCCGGTGATTGCGAGGGCGCCGGCGAGATGTTCAAGGTTACGACCTTAGATATCGACGGGCCGCCGCGCAACGAGAACGGCGGCGTCGACTGGAGCGCTGATTATTTCAGCCGTCAGACTTTTCTTACGGTTTCGGGCCAGCTCAACGTCGAGGCCTTCGCGATGGGCCTGTCTGAGGTCTACACCTTTGGTCCGACCTTCCGCGCCGAGAACTCAAACACACCGCGGCACGTCGCCGAGTTTTGGATGATCGAGCCTGAGGTCGCGTGGGCGGATCTGGAGGACACCTGCGAACTCGCCGAGGCGTTTATCAAGCATCTGTTGAGCCACGCGCTCGAGGTCTGCGCCGAGGACCTCGCGTTCTTCAACAAGTGGGTGGATCGCGGGCTCATCGATCGTCTGAAGCATGTGGTCGGCGCGGGATTTGAGCGCATGGCCTATTCGGAGGCGGTTAAGCGCCTGGTCGCCAGCGGTCAGAACTTCGAGTTTCCCGTGCATTTTGGGGCCAACTTGCAGGTCGAGCACGAGCGTTACCTGACCGAAGAGCTAGTCGGACGGCCTGTCTTTGTCACCGACTACCCCAAGGAGATCAAGGCGTTCTACATGCGTCGCAACGACGACGGAAAAACCGTTGCCGCGGTCGATCTTCTGATCCCGAAGATCGGCGAGCTTATCGGTGGTTCACAGCGGGAGGAGCGACTCTCTGTTTTGGAGCGCACGGTTGCCGAAGCAGGTTTCGATCCCGCGACCTACTCTTGGTACCTCGATACTCGCCGCTTCGGCACCGCCCCCCATGCGGGCTTCGGCCTGGGCTTTGAACGCCTACTGATGTACGTCACCGGCATGGAGAACATCCGTGATGTGATCCCCTTCCCGCGGACACCTCGCAACTGCGACTTCTAAAGGGGGCCGCCAGCGTGAAATTCGACGTCGCTTGGCGTCACGGGGCTCTGCGGATGGGGCTGTTCGCGGGCCTGGAGGCCTCGCTCGAGCGCGACTGGCGCGATTGCGCGTGCTCTGGTACTAAAATTTACGTCTAGTTGCAGAGGTTTAGGGGACGCGCAGAAATCGCCTAGCGTCGCCATGGGGCAAACGCTAGCCTTCATCCAACAACATGGTGGGGGTCTCCCTTGGTCGAAAAGAGACGATTGCTAACAAAGTGCAAAGCAGTGAAGGTCTGGAATGGACCTGCGTCCAAGAGCCAGACCGATGCAGACCGACTGGTCGCCATTAACTTCGGCAAGAAAGAACTGTCTTATGTACCTGCGTAGAAACAAAGTTCGCTGTGGTGAGACTCGTCGCACCTACCTCTCCATTGCGCACAACGTCTGGTGGGCCGGCGATGGCGCTAAAAAGGCCCAGAGCCGTCCGGTCGTGGTCGCGAGTTTCGGGGTGGAAGACCGCGTCGATGTCGACCTCGCGCGAGAGCTTGTCGAAGCCGTCGAGCGTTGCGCGCCGAAGTATCCGGTGCGTCGCGGCGAGGGCAAGAAGGTGACGATGCGGATCGCTCAAGAGATCCGCAAGATCGAGCCCTTCCTCAAGGTGCTCGTCAGCCGCAAGCTCGGTCTTCGGCAGCACCTTCCGCCGGGTCCAGAGCGCGAGCTGATTCTCGATGCACTGATCCGCGATAAGCTTAGCGATCCCGACTCCATCACCCGCGACCTCCGCGAAGACGCGATCCTCTCGTCGCTCCGAGATCATCTTTCAGGGTAGAGCGAGCACTCCCAACAACAGGGAACAAAAAGAGCCCGTGCCAGTAAAATGGCCGGGCTCTTTCTCAATTGTGTCGCGGTATGTTCGCTCGCTTTGCAGCTCAGCCGAGCAGCTCAGTCGAGCAGCTTGGCGATGAACTCTGCAGGCAGTACTTCGTCGGGTCGCCGCGAGATAAAGACGTTGCTCTTGCCCCGGCGAAGCAGGCTGCCAGCGCCGAGCCTTGGGGCGAAGACCTCGAGGATGCGCACGGTCTCGCCGCCCAGGTCGTAATCTGTGGACTTGGCCTCAAAGTCAGGTCGAGTGAGGGGTCGACTGTTGAGGAAGACCTCGCTGAGGAAGTCGACCTTGATCGCGAAGTCGATCGCGCGGCCCTGAAGCTCGACGCGGAGCGAGTCGGGGATGCCCTCCGGGAGGCCGCCGTCGATCTCCTTGACCGCGAATTTGCTGAGCAGCTCGGTCTCCTCGAGTTCAGCATTGGGAGCGACGAGCAGTCCGCGATCGTCGATGGTGAAGGGCAGGTGCTGCTTGATCGCGGCGGAGCGGGCGGCGAGAGCCTCTTGCTCGATGGCACGGGCGGCGGAGCGCCGTTTGATGTCATCGTCGACCGAGACTCGCTTTGGTGCGCTCTGTGGTGCGCTCTGTGGTGCGCTCTGTGGTGCGCTCTGTGGTGCGCTCGCGGGAGCACGGCCAGGACCTGGGCCGGGTGCTTGCGCCCCTGCGTGTTGACCTTCGCCGCGTTGGGGATCCGTGTCGGCGGGCCCATCTGTTTGGCCAGCGAGTGTCATTAAGAGTTCTTGATCATCACCGATGGGCTCGGCGAGGGAGATCGATACGCGCGGTCCTTCGGGGAAGCCAGCCGCGAGTTCTGCGACCGTCAGCTGCATCTGCTCGCAGAGGCGACCGACTGGCCAGTGATCATCAGGCGTATCCTCGGGAATCGTCTCGGGCGTCGCGTCGTGGGCGACCAGGACTTCGCCGCGCTGGGCGACGACAAAACCCTCGCGGCGGTCCTCACCGCCGCGCACGTAGTAGATGAAGCATTGCCGGGGCAGTACCTGGCTGGCGTAGACGGCGAGGTCGACGTTCTCGCGCCAGAACTCGGCGGGATCATCACCGACAACGCCGCCAATAATTCGAGCGATTACGATCGGTGCGGTCGGGTGACGGGTGAACTCGAGGGTCGCGTCGAGGATGTTGCGCGCCTTGGAGACTAAACCCTCCGCGAGCACGGCCGCCATCATCGTCGGCTGGAACATCTCGAGCTGGAAGAGGATGCCGCCGTGGCTGAGCGGTGTATTCGTAGCGGTCGTGGATTCCATGGCGAAGGTCGGCGGAGGATATTAGCCCGGTCCAAGGACGACCAGCGAGAAGTGCCATTGGCCGGTGGCCAGGTCCCGCGGGAAGCGGCCGATTGCGATCACTGGTCCGCTCTCCAGGGGGCACGAGTAGAACTCTCTGTGAGCATTCTCCGAGTCTGCGGGTATTCCGGTCCAGGTTTGGGCGCAGAGTTTGGCGAGGCGGAGCAGGCCCTGCTGGAGGAGCGTTGCGCTGGTCTCGTCGTCTGTATTGGCGGCGACGAAGGCGATCACGCCGCTATCGTCGAGTTCGATATCTAGGGGTTCGCCGCCGAGGGAGATCGCCGTGGTGGGCGCGCAATGATAGATGCGTCGCCCGTCATCGCGTTTGGCCTCGGTCTCTTGACCGCAGAGGTCTGCGGCGAGGTCATCAAAGTCGACGGTGGCGATCCCCGCGGCGAGCATCTCCGCGAGTTCGTCGAGCTCCGCGCTCAGGGCTTCCCAGGACCGGAGGCTTTCGGCTTCGGCGTTGCCCTGCCCGGCGCGACCACTGTCGGGACGTTCGCCGCGTTTTTCTCGGTCGCTCTGCAACGCAGAACTCCAGGCGTCACGGGTCGCCTGCTCGGTCTTACTCGCGCAGCTGCTGGCCCCGAGGAGGATGAAGCTGAGCGCGAGGGGGAGTGAGCGTCTGGGCACTGGCTTTGGTTGTTGGATCGACCGTTCGTTCGAGCGTTCGAACGTTCGAACGTTCTGCGTAGCACTGGCGCCGGGGCGGCGAAAGCATGGGGCCCAGAGATCAGCGTCTTCGAACACCGCCGACAAAGACCTGGTCGATCGGCGCGGCGGTGCCAGCGAGCATAAGCGCGTCGAGCCTGTGGGCGCTGTCGACATCGGCGAGTTGTGGGTGGTCGAGATCGACGGTGAAGGCATCAAAGGGCGATCCAACGGCGAGTTGGCCGAGATCGGCGCGGCCGAGCGACGATGCGCCCGCCTGAGTTGCGGCTGCGAGCAGGCTGAGGCCGAGTCCCGAGGGAGGCAGCGCGAGGCAGATCCGCGCGCCGGTCCGCAGGCGTTCGTTCATTTCGAGCAAACGTGCCTCTTGGATCAGGTCGATGATCGCGTTGCTGTCGCTGCCGAGGGCCAGTCGGGCGCCTGCGCGGCGGTGTTCGATCGCCGGCACGATGCCGTCCCCCAGGTCGGCCTCGGTTGTCGGGCAGGCGCAGACATGGTGGTCGCCGAGCAGCGCGAGATCCCCCGCGCTGACATGCACCGCGTGCACTGCAGTAAAGCTGCGCGTCCGTTCGAGGCATCCGGCCTCGGCAAAGGCTGCAGTCGGGGTCATCTTCGTCGTTTTTCCCCCGTCGTCGCTGTACTCAGCAGCACACTCGGCGTTCTCGCGGGGTTGCTCGGAGACGTGGGCATGCATCACCAGGTGGTGGGCGCTGGCGTAGTCGGCGAGTTCGCGGAGCTGATTGCCGGTGACCGCCCGTATGCTGTGGGGAGCCAGGCCGACGTCGACACCGGCGCTGAGGAGATCGTCGACCCTGCGCAGGTAGGCATCGACGGAGCGATCACAGAAGCGGCGCTGCTCGGGCAGCGGCGGCTGTCCGGCACCTGCGCGCTGGTAGAGCACCTCTAAGAGCACCAAGCGGATGCCGACCTCTTGGGCTGCTCGGATCACCTGTTTGGAAAGCTCGTTGGGGTCGTCGTAGGGGGTGCCATTTGGCTGGTGGTGCAGGTAGTGAAACTCGCCGACACAGGTGATGCCGGCGGCCAGCATCTCGCGGTAGCAGGCCTTGGTGGCTCGATAGACACCCTCGGGATCGAGGCTTGTGGCGGCTCGGTACATCGCCTCGCGCCAGCTCCAAAAGTCGCTCGGGTCACCGGCCCGGCGCTGATGGGTCGCGCCGCGGATGGTCCGCTGGAAGGCGTGGCTGTGGGCGTTGACGAGGCCCGGCAGCAGCAGGCGGCGGCCGAGATCGTAGCGCAGAGGACCCGCGGGGATTGTCGCGGGATCACGATGCAGGGCGACGATTGTGCCCGCGGCGTCGACCTCGATCGTCGGTTGATCGACGAGCGCACCTTCGATCACCGCTGCGGCGGTGCTGTAGAGCCGAGTGCCCTCGGCGCGCGCTTGCTGGGGCTCCGCAGCCGAACTCATTTAGGGGTGGCCTTTGTTGCCGTGGGCCCCGCGGGTGCCGTTGTCGGTGGCTCGAGGTAGATCCGCCGCTCCGCGAAGTCGAGGGTCCAGCGACCCCCACCGAAGATGCCGAGCCCGACCATGCCGTCGATGCGAAAGTCATCGGTGCTTTTGCTCTGCTCGAAGTAGCCGTAGGCCGCGGCCAGGTTGTTTGCTTGGTAGTCGCCCATGCGCAGCTCATCGACCCGGACGATCGCAGGTTCGCCGCGGCGCAGCGGTGGGGCGCCGATCGCCGATCGTTTGTAGGCGCTGGTGGTCGCCGCCAGGTCGACGCCTTGCATGCCGGTGTTGAGAAGAAAGAGTCCCTCGGCGCCGTTGAGTGTTGCTGGCAGATAGATGAAGTGGGTCTCGTGCACCCAAAAGGGCGAACTTTTGCCGCTGCGCTGCTTGGCGAGTTCTTTGCGGCATTTTTTTTGCATCTTTTTGGAGCTGCTGTCGACCAGCGTGAGGGTCGTGGCTTCGGGGTCGACAGATACCTGGAAGAGTTCGAGGAAGCGGACGCCGAGCACCGCCCGGGCGACCTTGGAGTTGCTGCCGGACATCGCTGCGATCGTCGCCACCGAAAAGATGTCCACAGGGACAGATTGAACCGTGATGTCGCCGATCGTCAGGGACTCGACTTGGCCGTGGCCGATGCTGTCGCCCTGCTGGTTGACGGGCGTGCGCGAGCGGATCGGTACCTTTAGCTGGGCCGCGAGTTCGTCGTCGAGGATCACATCGGTGGCCCCGGTATCGATCATCGCCATCACCTCGATGCCGCCGAGTTCGATCTCGACGAGCGGCAGGCTGCTCGCCGCTTGGCTGATGGGCACAAGTGCCGTGCAGCCGTCGCCCTCGTGTTTGGTCACCAGGGGTTTGCCGGCGAAGGAGCGGTAGCGAGTGACGAGCAATTTTTGGC
>Ga0256845_1003639_pt1 | contig 10317 bp, 6 predicted proteins | sample RiftiametaG_FD_189101 | JGI IMG/M metagenome (GOLD analysis project Ga0256845, IMG submission 189101) | Tube worm associated microbial communities from hydrothermal vent at the East Pacific Rise, Pacific Ocean - Riftia | ecosystem: Host-associated > Annelida > Integument > Unclassified ... | reverse complement strand
AGAGTTTTTTGCAAAAAGTGTCTAGTTTGAGTACTTCGTCTCGAGTGAAGAGACGGAGGCTGGCTCCGACGCAGAGGGGGGAAAGTAGCTCCCAAAGGCTGATGCTAAATGTAAATCGTGCGGTGGACGAGAAGACGTCTGTGGGTCCAAACCCGTATGCTTTGCGGGCTGAGTCAAGGTAGTGGGCCAGGTTTTGATGAGTGGCCAAGACTCCTTTGGGGTTACCTGTCGTTCCAGAGGTAAAGATGATGTAGGCGGGGCAATCAAGGGTAAAGCTGGCGTCCAAATTTTCGCTGTTTTGGGCGCTTAGGATAGTTTTTTCTTCGTCGAGAAAAACGGTCTCCAGGGAGTTGCTTATGTCTTGATGGGTCAGGTTGCCCTCGGTAATTAGTAAGACTGGCGAGCACTCCTTTAGGATGTTCTTTGTATGGGAAAGAGGGTGAGTTGGGTCGAGAGGTACGTAAGTTGCACCCAACTTGAAAAGTGCGAGAAGAGAGATGACTTGAGTACATGCTGGACTGAGACAAAGAGCTATGAGATCGCCCTGAGCGACGCCCTTTTGCCTGAGGTACCAAGCAAGCTGATTGCTCTGGCGATTGAGCTCGCCATAGGACATGGTGGTCCCCGCCGTTTTGAGGGCGATCCTTTCAGGGTTGAGGGCGCATTGTTCCTCAAAGAGCTTATGAGTAAGCCTTTTGTCAGAGTTCTGCTCCATTGGACTGACTTAGGCTGATTTTGCTGGTGTAAAGTTGCGCCCTTGTTCTTGTTGTGAGCGTTCGATGCTTTCAAAGAGTGAGCGAAAATTGCCGGCCCCGAAGCCGCGATCGCCTTTTCTTTCTATGAGTTCCAAAAAGAAGGGTCCGGCTTGGGTGTCCTGAAATTGTGTGGAAGCTTCTTTTAGAAATATTTGCATCAAGTAGCGCTTCTCTGCGCTGCCATCGACCAATATATCCAGGCTGCGTAAATCGGAGATGCTTTCATCGATTGTGATGACCCCATTTTTTTCTAGGGTTTCTTCTAAGAAATCATAATAGGGCCCTGGGGTGTTCATGAATTGAATCTCGGTTTTTTGTAAATCTCGCACCGTTTGCACTAAGTCAGGGCAGGCAATGGCCGCGTGCTGTATTCCTGGCCCATTGTTGTCTTCACAATAGAGAAATATTTGAGAAGACTCGAAAAAGGGGGCGATGGGTTCGTTGTTGGCGAGCTTAAACCCGGACTCGGGGTCTTTCATGACCACAGAATGAAGCCCCGAGCCTTCAAAGTTTCCCACTGAAACATCTTGAGTGTGAAAGTTTACATCCCAATATTCTTCGAAGCCCATGATTTCTTTAAGCCATGAAATGGCGGGCTGTAGTGTGAGAAAATTGCTTGTTAGGTGATCGATATGAGAAAACTTATGGCGATTGGTGTTGTCATTGGCTGGGGAAACCCTCTCTAGCTCGGGCATGATTGGGGTTTTTCCCTGATGCTCGACAAATCGAAAAAGGGTGTCACCTATTGCAGTGGCTATATCGAACCAAAGTACTGTGCCCCCTTCGACCACGCGTCGATTGATGCCGGTGATGCAATTCCCCCCTCGTTTTCGAATGGTTTTAAAGGCAAACTCTACGTCTTTTACGTCAAAAACAACTCGCCCAATACCTTCGGGGTGTTTTCGTAGCCAGCGAAAGCTCTCGCCTTTTGAGCCAAGGGGCTCCATAAATACGAAACGAACAGCTCCTGCTTCTACGACACTGGCGCGCGCGCGATGCTGGGTTTCAAATTCTTTTGTGCTGACGCCAATCTCTGCGAAGTCTAATTGATCGGTATAAAACTTTTGACTTCGTTCCAGATCTCTCACAAATACGTGCAGGGCCGCGACACGTCGAATACCCAGGTTGCGTTCGCTTTTTGAATCGCTCATAGTCGCTCAATATCTTTCTTTTCTGCAGAGCTGAGCCCAAAGAGCAAAGAGCGCCTCTGGTTACCCTGAACTCTCTTTACCAATGTTGGCTATTTCTCTTTGGCCCAAAGCGTCCATACGGTTGCAGGCTCTAGAGTATGAATTTTGAGGGCCTGGTGGTGCCGCAAGTGGCTAATTGTGTGTAAGCGATGTTCCCAGATAAAAACGGGCGTCAAAAAGAAAGCGCAGATAAAATAGGTACGATTGTCCCAGCCCTTCGGTTGAAAAATCGATGGCGGAGCCCGCTTGAAAGAGTAGAGAGCTGGTGAGACTTGATTGAAAAGATCGAACGGGTCGATATTCTAAAAGGGGTAGGTCAAGTTGAATTGTGCGAAAGGAAATCACCTCAATTTGACCTTGGCTGGGGGGGGCTTTGATAAATACTGTCGGATCGCCCGGCCAATCAAAGAGGGTGAGCCCGACTTCTCTTCCCAGGATGGCCTGAAAGTCCCCCACCCCTGTAACCAATACCCGTTGCCAGGGAATAATTCCTCCGCCAGCGGCTGTGAGACCTACGTGGCTGAGAGCCTGGGGCGCTAGAGCCAAAAGCACCGGGGCAATCAATAAGGTGTCTCCAGGAATGAGATAGAAGGGCAAGCGCACCCGAAAATTGGTGCCACTGCGCGAGGGAACTCGTGGCAGGGCAGGGTTGTGGCGAATATCGTCCGGGCATTCTAAACAAGGTCCGTCAACTTGAGCGAATTCCGAGTTGAGCCCATATTGGAGAAAAATTTGTCCGTCGAGGGAGCGCGAAGTAACGCCTTCTACGCCCATGCCGAGGCGTACGGCGATGGACATGGCGCCATAGGCGCGTGGAGTGGAGGGTTGAGGGGTTAGATAGCCCGCAAAGGCCATACCGCCCCGGACGCCAGCGTTGACGCCGATGTAGGGGCCTAGCTCCATGCGAAATCGCGGACGATGTACGTCACGGGGCCCGCGAGTTGGACGGGGTGTTTTTGCAGCAACGGGCCGAATGAGCTCCAATAAGCTCTGGCTGATTTTACCCGGAGGCATGTGCTCTTTGCCGCAGGCTCGGGCCCTCTCGTAGTTTTCTGCCTGGTAAAGAGGAAGGTCGAGGAGGAGTTGGGTGAGCTGTTCATCGCCGGCTGCTGCGGCCAAAAATTGTTTGAGACTTGTGTTGAGAACGTCAGAGCTTTGATGCAGGTCGGTCGGACGCAAGAAGGCATCTCCGTAAGCTTTGTGCCCTTGATGATTCCAGTTGATGGCATAGAGACCATTTTCGCTATAATAGTCGTGGGTTCCTTTGGCCCAGGCGGAGCCGCCCCAATTTCCAACGATATGACCAGCCGAAAAGGCGTCTTGTAGAAAGTGAAGGGCGAACATTTCGCTCCAGAGGCCCCGAGCGCGGTAGGACTTTCGTTCGTTAGGAGAAGACGTTTCGTTGGAAGAGAGAGCTGCGAACTTGAGGGCCGCTAGATGAAATATGGTGTAATAACCGAGAGAATTAGCCTCTGCATCAGGGTTGAGAACTTGCCTGAGATAGGGGTTGAGTTGGTCGCCTTGTCGCGGCAAAGGAAAATGAGCTCGGGTGCCTGATGCTCTGCCGAGATAGTCGACATTTTCGCTTTGCATCTTAATATGTGAGCGATCGCGTAATTCGACACGCTCTGAGGGGGTCTCGGCCCCCTGCAAGTCATGACGTAATTCGTCTGCGACGCGCAAAATTCCAGAAACCCAATTAGTTGAAACGACTTTGCGCAGCTCGTCTGGGGAGCAGGAGTGATCTCCCGCTAGGGCGGGCAGGCTTTCTAGCTTGATGCAACGACTGAGGGCGCCAGAACCATCGGGGGAAGAGCAAAGGTGGTCCTGACTTGTTTTGATGGAGGACCAGAGGAGGGCAAGAATTTGTCTTTCTTGAGGGGAGATATTGGCGGCGCCTGCCTGAGCTATAGATTCGTGCTCAGGGAAAACCCACGCGAGGGCCTTTGTTTGGCAAAGCAACAGTGTCGCAAAAATTGCCCCGGCCCTGAGAAAGTGCCGGACTGTGGGCAGCTGTTGTGGCGGAATCATGAAGAGCTTTAAATAGTAGGTAGAGTACTTTTGCTCCCTCTTGGGGAGTGGGCATCGCGGTGAAGTTGCGTGATGGTGCTTGAGTCACCTTGGGGGGCGTTTGAGTTTACGTCCGGCGAAAGATCGAGGAAGCTCGCGCGCAATGTCATACGCTATCATACCGAAAAGGTGGATACCTCGCCTTTCTCACGGGCGACCATGGATTTTATTGGGTCTCGCGGGCGGCCTCTTTTTTTCGCCCGAGGCAGCCTTGGCTCAGACCAAGAGCGCGAAGGTGGGGGTGGTGATTGATGGCACAAACGAGTTTTACGAGAACCTAGGAAAGCTTTTTCGTGAGGAGGTAATGGCTCTTACTTCTGGTGAATTTGAGATTCAAGTTGATGACGACAAGGTAATCTTGTGTGATTTTACAGAGAAGTGCGTTGACGATGCGCTGGACTCTTTGCTTGCCGATAAAGATTTGGACATTGTGATAGGTCATGGCTTCATCGCGTCGTCTAAACTTTTACGGCGAAAGAACTTGGAGAAGCCCGCCCTGGCTCCTTTTGTGATTGACCCGCGCGCCCAGGGTCTCGACCCTACCGCCAAGCGCAAAAACCTGGCCTATATTATGTGGTCTGCGGATATTTCCAGTGACCTACGCGCTTTTGGTCAGGTTGTTGAGTTTTCGAATATCGCCATGCTTGTTGACAACAACGGGTGGAAAGTGATGCCCAAAGAATTGGGTCTCTATTTGAAAGCTGCGGCAAAGAAGCAGGGTAAGAACCTTGTTATTGTCCAGGTGGACGATACTGCCAAAAAAGCTCTGGGGGTGATTCCCGAAGGAATCGACTCGATATTTGTTGGGCCGATGCTCAGCATGAACTTAAACGAGCGTAAGAAGCTTGCTGAAGGTCTTACAAAAAAGGGGTTACCTTCGTTTACGTGGGCTGGTGAAGAAGGGGTAAAAGAGGGCTTTTTAGCCGGCACCACGTCTGCTTCTGACGCAAAACGTTTGGCACTTCGATTTGCTTTGAGCATTCAATCTCTATTGGTGGGGGAGAAGCCCTCTGACGTGCGTGCGTCTGCTCCTGAAGGAAAACGTTTGTACCTGAACGGACAAGTAGCGCGGAGTTTAGGTATTACCCCCAATGTGAGAAGCTTGTTGGAGACGAGCATTATTGGAGGGCCATTGACCGCCTCTGGTATTCAAGAAAACCCCGACGGGTCACCCTTGGCGGTGCTTTCGTTGCGTGATGTGATTGAGATGGCGAGCAAAGCCAACCTGAGCATCAATGCAGCCAAGCAATCTGTGCTGGTGAAGAAAGAAGAAGCAAAACAGTCGCGCTCGTCCCTTTTGCCTCAATTTGGCCTCAGTATTGGCGGTAGAATGATCGATAGAGACCGCGCCTTGCCGGGCAATGCCGAGTTACAAGCCAATTGGTCTGCGCGCCTTCATCAATCGATATTTAGCGAGCGAAGTTGGGGTGATTATTCAAGTGCGCAAGATAGGGCAGAGGCTCAAAATCAGCAGCGAGCGGGCACCCAGCTGAATGTAATTTTGGATGTCTCGAGCTCCTATTTTGGACTCTTGGCCGCCGCAACGAACTTACGCATCGAAAAAGAAGATCTCTCTCTTTCGCGAGATAACTTAGACTTGGCGAGAATGCGCCATCGTGTGGGTCAGGCGGGGCTGGAAGAGGTTTTTCGTTGGGAGTCACGCATTGCTCAGGGGCGCATTAAGGTATTGGACGCCGGAGCCCGGCTCTCGATGAGCCGAGTGGAGCTCAATACCCTTCTCAATCGTCCCGCCGAAACGGCGATTGTTCCGGAAGATTTGGGGGTGGACAGTTCGGGGTTGCTCTCCAGCAACTCAATCTATCGAGGTTATTTGGAGAGTCCCAAACACTTTTCATCGCTCCTCGACTTTTCGGTAAAAGAAGGCAAAAGCCGGGCGCCCGAGTTGAGGGAATTGGACTCTCAAATGCAGGGGATTCGACGCCAAGTAAATGCCGAGAAACGCTCCTATTTTCTCCCCAATATAGGAATTGATGCGAGCTTCAATCACCGATTTGCCCAGGGGGGCACCCAAGTTGATTTTCCTCCGGAATTTGGTGGCGGCCAAGACAACATTGATTGGCAGGTAGGGATTAGCGCAGATTTACCACTCTTTGAGGGGGCGTTGAAGGATGCCGCTATTGGGCGTGGTAACGCCCAATATGGTGAACTTTCGTTTCAGAAACAGGACGTGGCTTTACGCATTGAGTCAAATGTTCGCCAGGCCCTGTATCAAACGGTAGCTTCCTATGCCGCGATTGCCCTGACTACGGACGCCGAGAAGGCTGCGGCAGGAAACCTAAAGATTGTCCAAGACAAGTACCAGAGGGGCCGATCGACAATTATTAACCTGATTGACGCCCAAACTCAGAGTATTGTGGCGCAAAATGAGGCTGCGAATGCAGTATTTCGTTTTTTGAACGATCTAATGAAGGTGGAGCGCGCCATGGGCCGATCGGAGTTTTTCACCTCGGAGGATATGCAGGATGATTTCGTGCAACGTCTTGAAAAGTTTAATGCGGATCAAGGTTTGAATACACCTCCACGTCCGCCTATCCCCGAAGGGGCAGCTACCTCGAGCAAAAAGTAGAGGAACAATATGTTAGCTCAACTCAAAGGACTATTTTCTGCAACCGAGGCCGCCGAATTTCGTCAGGCGTTAAGAGACGCTCCGTTTGAAGACGGAAAAAATACGGCTCGTGGTTCCGCAAAAGCGATTAAAAACAATTTGCAGCTCAATAGTCGCCATGAGCTGGCCAAAGAGTTGAGTTCACGTGTTCGGGAGCGCTTAGACGAGTCCGAAGCATTTCAACGCCTCACCTGGCCCGCCCAAATGCAGGTGCCACGCTTTTGTAAGTACGAAGTGGGCATGGGTTATGGAGAGCACGTAGATTTACCCACGATGGGAGGACGAGCGTCTCATATGATGCGTACGGACATCTCCATGACCATGTTTTTTACCCCATTGGACGAGTACGAGGGGGGCGAACTGGTTTTTCAGTCCGATTACGGCTCTCAATCGATTCGCGGGGCAGCGGGTGACGCGGTGATCTATCCCTCGACCATGGTGCATCGCGTGGCCCCGGTGACCAAGGGCGAGCGCTTGGTGGCGATAACATGGATAGAGAGCAAGGTACGGGACGCGGGGGATAGAAAAATGCTTTATGATATGGGGCGCGCCCTGGCCGTACTCGAAAAAAAGCACGGCCAAGATGCACAATCGGCAGCGGAAATTTTGCGTCTCCGAGCCTGTTTATATCAACTCACTCGTCGTTGGTTGGAGTGAGTTGAGGGGAGCCGCCTTAGTCCGGGTAGGCGGTGCACTGACTTGTCGAGTAATTGTCGGTTGAGGGGCAGACTAGACCTGTCCCAGCCCAACGCTCGCAGGTGTTATTACCTTGGCATTGAGGCGCTGCGGCGTCGTAGTAGAGTTCTTGAGATACGTCGCAACGTTGCCCTCCCGGAAGCTGGGCCGTGCAGGTGCCGGTCCAAGGTCCCAGGTTTGCCCAGGGGGAATCGAGGTGACAATAATTGCCTTCTTGGCAGGGGTCGACAGTGATGTCTCCCCCGATTGCTACGCTGCAGCTTTCTCCAGCACTGAGTCCTGTTTGACAGATACGTGTGCCGTTGGTGATGGGAAGGCAGCGATTGCTTTCGCACTCGGCGCCGTCACTTTCTCCACAGAAAGTGTCGAGGGGGAGCTCCCCCTCATCGGCAGTAATGGGTAGACATTGCAAGGTGGTGCCCCCCGCCTCATTCATCCAACTAATGCACGAGGTGCCCTCGTCACAAAATGTGCTTTCGCCCGAGCAATCAGCAAATTTGTCTAAAGTGGTTCTACAACCGCCCCCGATGCATTGCCTGCCGGTGCCACATTCGTAATTTTCGATGCAATTACTTGTAGCGCTTTGAGAAGTGCAGGTGCCATTGGGGGCGCAATAATACAGGTCAGGGCAGAGATCCATGAGGCGGTTGAGCGTAGCTGGTGTCTCGGTGTTCACTCTTCTGTCTACAGTGCAGGTTTCTCCCGCGCTGACGATTGGGTGGCAGGTGTTGAGGCGGCAGAGGCTGCTAGAAGAGCACTCTTGATCGTCGCCACAGAGGGCTCCGTCGCCTTTGAGGGGCTTGCAGACGTTGAGAGCGCAGTAGGTGGCGGCATCGCAGGCGTTGTCATTTGCAATATCGCAGGGGGCGTCGCACTTGAGGTTGGAGCATGAGCTGGTCTTGCAGTCTTCACCGCTCGCGCAATCGTCTCCAGCATCTTTTAGGGTAATATTGCAGATGCCCGGACTTCCGGTTTCACCCGAGTATTCGTGGCTGGCGCAATCGTCCCCATGATTGGAGGTTGCTCCGTCTTGTAGGGGTGGCGTGCACAGGCCATCTCCCGTTTCTCCATCGCGATATTCTAAATTTTCGAAAGCGGTTTCATTGCAGATCAAATCACCTTCACAGTTCCTGTCGAACCTGCAAAGAGTGTCTTCGCTACATGTTGCGGCGCATTTATTCGTAAGAGGATTGCACTCGAGATCGGGGTAGCAACCTTGAGAAACGGAATTGATAGTTGCTTGAAAAGTGGGGTCAATCCAAGCGCAGTCTTCGTCAATTTTTCCTAGTTCTTTGCAAGTATCGCTTACGCTATCGCAATAATACTGCTCTAGATCACCGCCTTGGGGGCATTCGGAGTTGAGAGTACAATGGGAGCCCTCCACTTGAACGCATACTTTGTTGAAGTCGTCGCCCTGACAAACCATGCCGCCAACGCAGGAGTTGATTTGACTGTCGTTTCGACAAGGTTCGCCTTCTGTTTTGAGGCCCGTTACCAACGTGCCGTTGTCGCAAGCTCGCGTGCCGGGATGGTACTCCGAACAACTGCCTTCGTCTTCGCGGCAACCTTGGGCATCGATCATGAGGATGCAATCGTCCAATGCACCCACGTTGAGCTCGTAGTCCCCGCTCTCTATTCCGGCGGTGATTTCCGGAATATTGAGAAAGTCGATGTCAAAGTCGCTTTCTAGATCGAAGAATTTGGATACATTCGGCGTGCCTGCGTGCAAGGAGTATTGCGCGAGGGTAGCTTTACAATCGGCAGCGGTATTGACGCTAGGGCCAAAAGCGGTGCGGGCTTCGTTCTCGTTGCAGCAACCAAAAATCCAATCGCAAACCGAGTCATTGATGCGCTGAATTTGAGCGGAGATGTTGGCGAACTCTGTACAGGTTCCACCATTGCGGCAAGTCTGCAAGTCTTTTAGATCTTGAGTTGCCTTTGCAAGTTCTGTTTTGAGAGCGTCGAGTTCGCTTGTATCGGCAGGCGCTGGTTTTGTGTCCGCTAATTTCTTTTCTAGTTCAACGAGTCTGTCTTCAAGAGCTTTGATGAGAGCGTCTGTCGTTGTTGAATTGGATGAGTTAGCGCTTGAAGAGTTGTCCGCCGAGCCGCCAGTGCCTCCCATGGGCTCAATTGTAGCGTCGTTAGAAGAGCAGGCTGCCATGGTGACTATGGCGGTAAGGATTAGTGTCGGGGCTAAGGTTCGTCTCATCAATTCGTCTCCTTTGATCTAAAACAGATCTTGAATCGGGTAGGGTAGAGGAGTTTTTTGAAAAGACGCACCTCTTTTTACCACGGGTGTATTGAGCGCGCATTGAAGGGCCTACAGATGATTTTATGGGGTCGGCGAGGAATGACGGGCAGCCCAGTGCCATAAAAAAAGCACAGAGACCGAGAGGTCGCTGCGCTTTATATTGCTCGGGTGAACGAGGCTTTAGTCGATGGTGTCGGCCTTGGCGATCCATTCTTTGATTTCGATTTCTACCACCTTGAGGGCTTTGCCTTGAAAGGGTTTCATCAAGAAAGGTACGTTTTTAAGCTCCATAATGATGGCGCTATCGGTGACTTCGACGGCGCCTCGGAGCTCGATGCCTTTTACTTTAAAAGAGAGATCGGCCAAGTCCTCAGTTTTCCAAATGGTTTGAGGGCTGTATTCAGAAAACCGCTGAGCATAGGCGTCAAAAGCGGCGCAAGCTACTTTGCGGGCTTTGTCGCGACCTAAAGAGTGGGATACAGAATGCTTCATTATCTCTGACCTATGAGGAGAGGGCGGTTTCGTCAAGTTTCCGGCTCTTGAGGGTAGGACTCTGTACTTCTTGTCCAAAGTGCGCATTTCTATAAAGAGTGTCTGCTTCAAAAACTTATCGTATTTTGGCTTTTTTGGCCCTGGTGGTCTGTGTCTTTACCTTGGTGGAGACGGTTGAGTTTCTCTTGCTTTTTTCTGCGCAAGTGTCCCCTATCGCCCGAGAGGGGAGATGTGCCA
>Ga0256845_1003638_pt1 | contig 10318 bp, 1 predicted proteins | sample RiftiametaG_FD_189101 | JGI IMG/M metagenome (GOLD analysis project Ga0256845, IMG submission 189101) | Tube worm associated microbial communities from hydrothermal vent at the East Pacific Rise, Pacific Ocean - Riftia | ecosystem: Host-associated > Annelida > Integument > Unclassified ... | reverse complement strand
ATCACCCAGGATGGAACGACCTTTAATGGCCCCGAACATACGTTCCACTTCACGCGCAGCGACGATCCAAATGTAGCCCGTCCGCTGCCGCCACAGATCCGCGCGACCGTCGATAGCTTCGAGCAAAACAACGTCACCTCACTCTCCGGCGGAACTGCGGTCCTGGACGGGGTGAGCTTTACCGCGATCGCAGCCGCCCCTGTGCCCCAAGAGGAGAAGGACCGATGGATCTGGCTCTTAGAGCATGGTGGTCGCGCCCATAATGGCCTCGGAGACACCTTTACTCCGCAGATCGATTGGCAACCTGGCCGCTATCGACTCACGCTCACCGATCACGTCGGCCAAACCCGCTACTTAGAGATCGAGATCTTCGACTCGACCACAGCTCAACTCGTGGCCGGCTCTGCTGCCGGAGTCAACGCCAAAGATGGTACGTCTCTCACAATCTCCCAACTCGAAGGCAGCTACAGCCTCGACAGCTTCCACCGGGCGGGCTTACGAATCGCGACTGATGCCGCGGCGACGCTCAGCGGCGGTGTACTCACCGTACCACCCGGCACCCTCGCCGAGGTCGCCCTGGACCTCCGCAATACAAACCCTGGCGGCGAAGTTGTTCAACCACCGCCGCCACGACGTACCCGCCACGTCCGCCTCTTAATGGAGTTTGACCGCACCGAGCCGCTCGCACTGCGGCGATTCCCCGAGGTGCTCGAGGGTGCTGGTGATGGTGACTCCTGGGGACACGACGAACCATATCCCTACGTCGACGGCGATGGTCGCGAGACCGCAAATGCGGCCGCAGACACCAGTCTCGAAAGTTGGTCGAGTGGCTCCCTGGCGGCCTGGACCGCGTCTCTACCGGCGAATACCAAGTTTATCGTCATCGGCCGCTGTTGTGATGTCGGCAGCGAAAGCCACAACGAGGCGCTGGCCCGCGATCGTGCCGCCCAGGGCAGAGTCCTACTCCTAGGAATGCCGCTACAGGCCGGCACAGTCACCGATCTTGCGGTCCAAAGCCGCGGCGAGCAAAGCGTTTCGAGCACCGGTACGCCGCCCAACAACAACGATTTTACGCCCGGAACCGAGGCCGAACTCGCTCCTCGAATCGACAAAGAATGGCGGATCAAAACCGTTTACGGCACAAAAACCCAGAGTTTTCACGGCAACGACCAGGCCGAGCGCAAAGAGTACCGCGGTGTCGATATCTTCGCAGTCTTTCCGACCCCCGCAAACCAGGCGAGCACCCCAGATGACCACGATGGACTCGCCGCAGGCCGCCGCCGCGCGCTCGTGCCCGGCGCCGATACGCCAAAGTCTGTAGTCATACCACCACGCGAGCCCGAGCTCGGCTTCCGCCTTCAGGTGCTCGCAAAATGGGATAGCCCGACGTTCATCGACAGTCGTGATGCCATCCCGACAATGGTGCAGCTGACTCTCGACTGGGAAAAAGAGAATCTGCCGGTCTCGACAACACCGGGCAGCGTTGTTCCACAGGCGACCGCTGGCAATACACCGATCATCTATCAGCTGATCGGTCGACTGAGCTACGATCCGCGCAGTGGTGATACGACTATTTCGATCGCCATCGATACCCCTGGAGACGATCGCGGCCTCTTTGATCTCGTCAAGGCCTCGGACAGCGATGATGACTCAACGGCAGCCAAGGTCTTCGCTACCGCCCTTGCGATAGGTCCCGCCCTTCTCGGCGGCATCAGCCCGGCCGATCCCGGGGGTGCAGCAGTGCGTACGGGGGCCCTGCTCGCGGCCTGTGGCTTTGTCGTCGCCACAGATCTCATCAGCGACGGCGTCGCCACCCTGCAGCGTTTTGAGATCGAGCAGCAGCTCCACTCTCCCAGTGAGGGAGCCGGCGGCAAGACAAAGATCGTCGTCGACTACACCGTAAGCCTGTCGATTAGCAACGATTTTGTCCAAAGTGCAGACCCGATCAAGGTCCGCTACAAAAATGTGGGCATCCTTATCGACAATGATCTCTCGGGCCTCGATGCCCTCGAGTTTATCTATGAGGATACCGACTTCGAGATCGTCGACCCCGGACGTTGGACGATGCAGGGCGTACTCGGCGACCTCCTAGGCGTCACCGAGGTGCGGATCGGTGCCGGCTCGGTCTGGTTTGAGGTCGACCTCGCCTTTGCCCTCGACCTCGGAGTCGTCGAGGTCACAAAAGCAACCGTACGTCTGGTGATCGAGAATGGCAGCGTCTCCGTCGAGCTCCGGGGCCTCGCCGCAAATGTCGATGTGCCCGGTGTTGTCAAGGGTGGCGGTCAGCTCAAGGTCGGCACTACCGGAGAACTCTCCGCGGCCATTGATCTCACAATTATTCCCGCCAACATCAGCGCCTGGGCGGCATTGGTGCACAAAAAGCCGATGACCCAGATCGCGGCGGGCGTGACCTTTGCTACCCCCATTCCGCTGGCCAGTAGCGGCCTGGGCATCATCGGCTTCCTCGGACGCTTTGTCTCCAACGGCACCCGACAGATGGCTGCGATCGCGGATCCCGTCGAGCGCGAACTAGCCTGGTACCGGGCCGACGAACTCGACAAATACACCCCCCAGGCGGGCCAATTTGCCCTCGGTCTCGGGGCCATTGTCGGCACATTGCCTGACGCGGGATTCTCGTTCAATGCCGTCGGCATGTTGGCCATCGAGTTCCCGGATCCCTCTGTCGTCTTTGCGATCGATGCCTCATTCATCGCAAAACCCGAGATCCAACCCAAAGAAAAAGGTGACGTCAATAACAGTGCGATGAAAATGCTCGGCATCATCGCGGTGGATGAGGACGCCCTCGTCATTGGCATTCGCGGCAGCTACGGGATCCCAAAACTTCTCGATGTACAGATCCCCGTGGGAGCCTACTTCCCCTTTGGAAATGGCCCTGGCGATGCCTACGTCCGCATCGGTTGCGACGGAGCCGGCGGACGCAGTGGCCAGCCGGTCACCATGACAGTGCTGCCCGGAATCCTCGACCAAAAATGCTGGTCCTACTTCATGGTCGAAGAGAAACAGCTCCACAATCTCGGCGGCGACCCCAACTTCAATCTAGATGGTTTTTCCCTCGGATTTGGCGCTGGCTGGGGCTTTAAGTGGGGCGGCGGACCGATTTACCTCCGCGCATCGGCGATGCTTATGATCGGCATCGGCACACGACCCTTTGCGCTTATGGGCCAGGCCAAAGTCGAGGGCGAGCTGCGCCTCATCATCGTCAGTATTTCGATCTCCGGAAAAGTGACAATCCGTATCGCCGACAATGGCAGCTATCTGCACGGAGAATTCTGCGGCAAGGTCAGCTTTCTCTTCTTCGACATCGAAGGTTGTGTCGAGTTTACGATTGACGGCAACGGCAACCCACCGCCGCCAAATCCTGGGCCCCTTGTCTCGAAGCTCTCGCTCGCCGATCCCTACGCCAGAATCACCGCAAGGGGTACTTCTGGAGTCCCAGGAGTAGACAATACATGTTGGCCCGATACCTGTCCCGTGCTCCGATTTGACCACCGCGTGGGCGTCGATCTCGCGGCCGATAGCTTCCAGCCAACACCCAGCAATGGCTGGCCAGGAAACAACTGGTCGGGCTCAACCCGCCTCAAATACCTCTATCGTCTCGAATCCGTCCGCCTCCTCAAGAATGGGGCCCCTGTGGGCACCGAGGACTGGGTCTCGGTGTGGTGGCTACCCACCTTCCGCCCCGGCCTGCCCGAAGCCAACCAGCCACTGAGCTCCGAACACGAAGGCTGGGACCTCGCGCTGCTCCATTGGGATCTCGCGCCCTGGTCACGCAACCTGCCCTCCGGTGCAACTGAGATCCCGGCGAGCCCAGCCTCGACCATCAGCCAACTCTGCGATCCCACGGCACCACCTGTTCGAGGTTGTATCTTTGGCGAAATGATGACCCGCCTGCAGGTCGACCGCGTTCGCCTTGCACCTTTTCAAATCGGACCTCCTCCCTTCCCCTCCAACTTTCTCTATTATGCTGTCGAAGGGCTTTATCCCAACTCCCTCGAATCTGCGGTCATTCAGGCGATCAACAAGGGCCGACAATTCACGCCCGGTCAGGTAAGGCTGCTGCCGAGTCCCTTCGAACCCGCCGGTGAGTCGCCGATGAAGTTCGCCTACCGGCTGCCGTACACCAGTAGTGCCGGAATGAGCTTCGCTTGCCTCAGTATCGACGGTACTTTTGATCACAACATCTCGAAACCTGTGGCCTACCTAGGCCTTGAGCTCTTGATGCCGGCTCCGCACACGATTCACGATCGCTGCATCACCTTTGGCGGTTTCAAAATCAACACAAAAACCCCGTACAACTTTACCGTCGAAGATGTCAATTTCACCGACGTAGGTGCCACCGCGACCTTCGTCGACGTCCATCCAAAGGGCGCTGTGGATGGCATTGCCGAGGTCCGATTCTCGGCGAAGGGGATCAAGGCTGTGCTGCCAACGCTCACCGACCACGTCGCTGTATATGTCGGTCTCGTCAAGCCGCCGTACAACTACGATGACAACTACATCGTTCAGGTCTACGCCTACGATAAGAATGGTAACTATCTCGCAAGTACGAGCACAAACAATACCTCCGGCGAGCTTACAAAACTCGAAATTAGCGCCAAGGGCATCGCTCATATACTCGTCTTCAGAGGCTCAGAGCAGGGTTACTTGCAAAAAATCTGCTTTTGGGAGGCGACCCCAAACAAACCTGACTACGAGTCGATCGCGACCTCCTACTTCGACGCCCTCACGGACCTGCCGGTCGTGCAAGGTGTTTTCCCCGACGCTAGTACCGAGACCTGGGTCGGCAAAAAGACAGACCTCCTGCTCAAGGACAACCTGGCGGTGCTCGTGCTTCGCTACATTCCCGCGAACAAGCAGGGCCCCTACTCGGGTCTCCGAGTGCTCCCTTACAGTGCCGGGCCTCGCGTTCTTATGCTCAGCACCTGCGCCTATACACAAAAGGCCATCAACGATCAGGCTAACGGCGAGCAGACCAAAAGCGACCTCATTGATCTCATCGATGAATCCGTCAACGGTCCCGAGGAGGTTCGTCACCGTCTGCTCGACGCGGATTCTGAGTACACGATCGAAGTCGGCTACAGCGTCGCCGCCTGGCAACCCACCGATAACAACGAGACAAACCCGCCCGACGTCAATACCTTTGACTGGAATGCGGGCGGCAGCATCCATATCTTCTCCAACCAGACCAATAGCTTCAAGTTCCGAACGGCCGCGGCCGCGACCCTCGCCGATGAGGATATCCTGAGCCCCGAGGTGCAATCAGGCTTCGATCCGCGCTCGCTCGCCCGCTACCTCCGCGGCTTTGACCCGGCAACAACCCAACCGAGTCACTTTCTCGCGGACGAATTGCGCGTATTCTTTGATGTCGAGTGGATACCGACCCTGCTCGAACGCTACGGTCGCACTCTGGAGCTACGGGTGCAACGCACAAACCCTGCACCTGGCAGCACTCAAGGCCTCTTTCACGCGATTCAGGTCTCTCCCCTGGTGATCGAGTGGGGCCCAATGCCCGGAGATATGTTGCCACTCTCGGATCAGTACATCGACCTGGCAATTGTCGAAGCGCCCTGCCTGCCCTCTGAGACACCCATGCAGGGCTCCACCGGAGCGGTCAAGGGGCTGCTCGAACCGAATGTTGACTACGACTTCATCGCCGGGGCTCTGTCTATCAATGACCCCGATGACGAGATCATCATCGGTCGCAGTCACCTCCACACCTCGCACTACGAGGATCCCGCCGGACTCATCGATGCGATCGGATTCACCGAACCACATACCAATACATCAACGCCCATCGATGCACTTCTTCCCGGGGGCGCGACAATCCCCTCAACCATCACCCTTGTCAGCGACAGCGATCTCGATGCAGCCCTGACAGACCTGGGGCTCGACCCCTGGCCCCTGCCTCGCCAGCCCCGAACCTGCCTCCTATGGATGCTTGTAGCGAATCAATGGAGACTCGCAGGAGTGCTGCTCGATAGTGATGAATCGATGGTACGGGCTCGCCGCCCCGGCGACGATGCCGAACGCATGACCCTGGTGCGCTGCCAAATCCACGGCACCAACCTAGAGCTCACCCCTCGACGCAGCAACGTCGCCGGAACCCGAGTGCTCTTCGCCCCGACCAACTCAAACAACCCCTTGGCCCTTCCTGGAGGCGATCTCCAGCTCGATCTCATCTTCACCGACATGGGCGTCACACGGACCCACAGCCGCAGCCTCAGCGCCACACCAAGCCTCATCCTTAAGGAGATCCAGTCATGAGCTATCTACCCCCCGCTTGGATCATCGGCGCTCAGGCGCTCGACTCGACCGGCGATCCAACCATCGCCTCTGGCGCTCACTTCCGAATCCTCACCCATCCCCTGGTCGGCCTCCCCCTGCGTCCGCTTTTGGTCTATCGGGTGAATCTCGGACCCTCCGCCAATCAGTTTGCCCAGCGCCAAGACATCACTTGGACCGATGAGGATGGGGCGATCCTTGCGGCTCCCTTTGCCCTGACCAAGGGAAAACGCGTCTTCGGTTGGCTGCCGATCGATGCATCGACCCGCTGTCTCTGGATCAAGACTCTTGTCAGCAACCCGGCAAATATGCGTATGGACGCATTTGTAGAGTCCGCCTACGGTCGAGTCATTGTCGGCTCGCGAACCCAGGAGCCCTTCGAACTCGGTGCAAGCGCGATCCAGGGAATCGTTCTTACCGGTGAAGATACGACCGTGTACGGGGTTCGCTGGCTCGATCTCAACTCCTTGCCAAAGAACAAAGAATACTTCCAGATCCTTAATCTGCCCGTAAAGGACGCCCCACGCTACCTCAGCGGCCTCGCGAACCCGGCGGATACATCGATGAACCGAGCCATCGATGCCGCACCTCAACGCTTTGGGCTCCATGATGAGCCGGATTCTGCGACGGCACTTGCAACCTCCCCAAGCGGACCTGCCGAGGAAAAGCAGCGTCTCTTCGAGATCACCCCCGACCTCCAACTTTCTTTGGAAATGCTGACCCAAGACATGGGAGAGAGCCAACAAAAGCTGCGCTACGATCAGGCCCTGCCCAACGGGCTGCCACAGGCGGGCAATGCCAGCGTCGGCTGCCTAGGTGCGGTGCTCACCGCCGCTGCCGACCCCGGAGTCGCCCGCTGGCTCGGCTTTCTCGGCCATGACAAGAACCCTCCCGGCGCCCCGGGTGACGTCATTGTCTATCTATTTAGAGGGTTTTGGCAAGTGCATACGAGCAAGCTTAACCAAGCTCAGCAGCTCGGGCTCGCGGCTGCAAACTCAGCCCAAATCACCCCCGATACAATTCCCGATCCGAGCCTGCCCTTTCCCTGGCCCAAAACCCCGGTGGACGACGGCTACGTCCTCTACGACTTTCGCATCCCTGCCGCGCTCACCCTGGGGGCGCCTCCACTGCACCCCGAGGCCCCCCTCCTGGGCCCAGAGACTGCAGGCGCAGGTCCTTGGATCCCAGCGCCCCCTCCCCTTGCAATCCGCGAACTCAAGCTACAAGTGGGCGGCCTTGTGCCCGGCGCCAACCTGGGCTTTGCCCGCGATGAGGGCGGCCAAATCTTTCCCCTCAATGAATTCACAGAGAGCACCAAGCGAGCCCTACCTCTTCTCGTCGCTCACCCGGCCAATGCGCCCGCGAGCAACCTTGGACATATCTTCGATCGCGAGGCCCCAGAAAACGCCTTTCTCCACCGAGTTGCACAGGCTGATTGGTTTGGCCGCTGGAGCACCTGGGCGACCATCGGCGTACCCGCAAGTGCGCGACCTCTGCCCCCAGTCCCGGTACTCGAGCCCAACTACACGGTGGCGACCTACGGGTCTCCTCCGCCTCCAGGGGCCCTTTGGGGCTCGCTCGAGGTTCGCGTTCCGGTGCCGCCGGCAGCAGAGCTACCACCCGCTTCGCGACTTCTAAAGACACTCGAGCTCACCGGCAAAATCGCCGGCCAGGTCTTCAACATCAGTACAGCTCTTCCGCCAGCGGTCGATCACCTCACGGTCACTCTACCGGCCCCCGTAGGTGTGCTGATGCCCTGCACCCAGGACGTGGCGACGATCAAGGGTCGATGGATCAATACTTCCAATGTTCAAGGTCATTTCTCTGCAATCCGCACAGTACAGCTCGTCGATCCTCGCCCACCACCAGCAGTCGTGATCGATCCGACTCTCAAGTACAGCGCCCGCCCAGATGCCACCGGTCGCGCCCGCGTGACTCTCGAGTGGTCGGTCTCTCCCGCCCAAAATCGCTTCCGCGTCTACACCTGCGATGAGACCCGCCTGCTGGCGATTCTCGCGGGCAAGCCTGGCACCGCGGCCTTCTTCGCCGCCTATAATGCCGCAACCTCAGCCGCCGCCCGCGGCCAGGCCTTCACCGACCACGAAGATCTCTTTATCCGCGATTACTTCGAGAATCTCTCAGGGGAAGCGCTGACCATCCCACCTGGCGCGACCACGATTCGCTTTCAACATGTGCTCTCAGGTTCGCTTCGCGTGCTCACATTCTATCGCGTCGTGGCTCTTAGCGAACTCAATGTCGAGACTCCGTGGTCACAAACTTCTCTCGTTCCCTTTGGCGTACCCAACAGTGGAGCACCGCCACAACCAATGCTCGAGGTCGTCGCCCCAGGATCCATCGGTGACGATGATCCGCCCCTCGCACAGGGTGCAGTCCGCCTGCGCGTGCGAGTGATCCGCGGCAGCATGCCCGCAACTCGCTATCGCCTGCGTCGGAGCAATACAACAAGCAGCGACCCACTACGCATGCTTATCGTCTCCGAGGGCCCAATTATCTTAGACCCGGGGGGTCCAAATGATCCGCCAAGCTTTCATGTCGATGATCTAGGCGCCATACCTGGGCTTCCGGCCGCAACGCTGAGCCCGTGGACCCGCTACTCCTGGCGCATCGAGGTTCAGGCACCCAATGAGCCCGGAAGCAGCGTGCCCGGCGAATGGAGCCATGCGAGCGATGCCGCAAGTACCAGCATTGTCCTACCGGCTGCAATCGCCGCGGATACGCTATCCTTGGAAGATGTGATCGATGGTCGCCGAATCCACTGGCACCACGCCGAGGAGCTGCAAGGAGGCCCGCTTGGCGCCTACTTCTTCGAGGTTTATCGGCGCCTGCCGGGTGACGCGATCGAGCGCAAGATCGGCGAGGTCGCGGTCGATGCCCCTGCCAATGCCGGCGGCAGAGCCCCCGGTAATACATTTTATTTCATAGACACGGACTCTGTCGACCCAGGCACCCTTTACCGCGTCGTCACCCGCGATCCCGCCGGCCGGCGCAGCCCACCTAGCCCCGCCATCAGCACCTAATGGTCAGGAGAAACAACTGTGCCCAACCTCAATCCTGCCCCTACTAGCCTAGGTCTCTTCTCCCCGGCGATCGGCCCCTGGTTCGACACCAACCCGACCCTTGGAGACCCTTCGGCGGATCTTTCAACCAGCCTTGTCAACCTGAGCGCGCGCGCTCTCCCCCCCGCAGCCGGCACTTTAGCCCTCTATATCGCCACAGCGACCCGCCCCGTGGAACTCGCCGGCCTGCGACAGGCTAACGGATCCTCGGCTTTCACAACCGGCAATATGATCGCACTCTTCCGCCTCCTTCCAGAGGTCGAGAGCCGGTTACACGCCCTTTGCGCCAATATTCCCGGCGCCTCGGGCAGCCCCCCCGGAGCCCAGCCGACACGGCCACGTATTCGCTATTTCGCCTACGAATTTACAGCGCCGACACTCCCTAACCTGGTGACGATGATGCACACAGGTTTTGCTTTTCCCGTCACGGTCGACACGCCCAGCAAGCAGGCCCAGCACCTCGGGCTCACCCTCAATGCGGGCGTATGGGGCAACCACACAACGCCGATGAACGATCTGCTGCGACCGGCAAAACTCCTCGGAGTGTTGGCAGATCTACTCATTTTTAACAACCAGAGTTTGAGCCTCTGGTGTTTTGATAGTCGCGGCCGTCCAGTCGATCCTGCTGCGGTCGCCGATTGGTGGCGCTTTCTTACCGCTCCTGCACCTGGTTTCAACGCGCAAAACCTCTGGGAGCCGAGCCTCGCAGTCGCCGATCAGCGTACTGCTACAGTCACGAGTCGAACGATCCTTCACCTGGTCAATGCCCATGAGGGTCCGCTCGATCCGACGACCCGGGCCAGGGCAAACCCGACTAATGTAGCTTCGATCGGCGGTAGCGACCACGTCTACATCGCCAATGCAAACCCGAGTATTGGCTTTACAGCAGCCCCTCCTGCTCCGGCTGCCGACGATTTACCGACACCCCGCGCCGCCGT
>Ga0256845_1003637_pt1 | contig 10322 bp, 9 predicted proteins | sample RiftiametaG_FD_189101 | JGI IMG/M metagenome (GOLD analysis project Ga0256845, IMG submission 189101) | Tube worm associated microbial communities from hydrothermal vent at the East Pacific Rise, Pacific Ocean - Riftia | ecosystem: Host-associated > Annelida > Integument > Unclassified ... | reverse complement strand
GAAATCAAGTAATTCTTTTTTTAGATAATCAAATCTGGAAAGAAAAAGAATTTGAGAAAATACTCTTAGATAATTTTCAAATTATTAAACCCGATTTTTCGGGTTCCTATGTGTAGTGAGTATATAAAGCTAGATTAATAATTATTCTAATATCAAAGGCGTTAAAACACAAGGAAATCATTCAATTCAGCAAAAACAATACGACAATCAGCAATTAGCATACAACTTCAAATCAGTTCTAGATAGAAATTTGCAACGCAATACTTTGTAAACTTTTAAAACAAGAAAAATGACTGAAGCAGAAAAAGAAGGCCTAGCACAATTAGAAATGATGGCAAATTCGTTTTTATATGTAAGTAAACAACCGCTCGTTAAAAAACCATCCGATTACGGAATGGAATATGAAGATCTCAACTTTAAAACAGAAGACGGAGTAAACATAGCCGCTTGGTTAATAAAAGGAACCAAAAACAAAACCATAATTCTAAGTCACCCTGCTGTTTTTACCAAATATGGTTATTCATTAGAAAATGAAGGTCCAGCAAAATCGGGATATGCAAAAGATGTAGAATTTTTGCCAGCAGTAAAACACTTGGTAAATGCTGGTTACTCGGTTTTGATGTACGACCAACGTAATCACGGGGAAAGTGGATTAGACCCAAACAATGGTATTCACGATGCATACAAAGCAAGTTTAGATAATGTTGCTGCGGTAGAATTCGCTTCTAATCACACCGATTTAAAAGGAAATGATATTGGCTTATACAGCATTTGTCAATCCGGACTGGTTTCTACTATTGGAATGAGCAGATATCCTGAGATCTACAAAAATGCGAATGTAAAAGCGATGGTTGCTCCGCAAATGATGAGCTTCGATATTTTTTATAAAAAATTTGGTGTACCTGAAGAAGGAATAAAAGCGTTGAAGAACATTTATATAGAAAAAGGGGTAGATTTAGACAATCAAAATCCGATGCGATTTGTAAAGGACATAACAGTACCAACGTTATTTATGCAAAACTTAAATGATCCTTGGACAGAAATTGAACATACTAAAGATATTTACAATGCCATTCCTACAGAAAAAGATGCCATTTGGTACGAAGGTGAAGCACATCGTTTTGATGCATACAATTGGTTTAATGACAATCCAGAGAAGTTAATTGCTTTTTTTGATAAATATTTAAGCTAAAAAATACCATTTTCATTTTAATGAAAAATATGAAAGATTTCAAAAACATAGATTCTATTGTTGAAGCGCATCAAGTTCTGGGGTTAGAAAGTCCAGATCATCCGCTTATTTCACTTATTAATATGAATAATCCAAGATTAAGAAAGAATTTTGGAGGGCAGAATTATGTTTTGAATTTATATCATATCGGGTTAAAAATGGGAGATATAAATGCGTTTGGCTACGGAAGAAATTCATACGATTTTCAAGATGGTGCCATGGCATTTATTGCACCTGGGCAAGTAATAAGCCCTGGCGACCAAGAAGAAGGAGGTAATATTTCAGGATGGATGCTTTTATTCCATCCTGATTTACTTCGTCAATCCAATTTAAGTGATAAAATGGACACCTATAATTTCTTTTCATACAGTTTAAATGAAGCTTTGCATTTATCCAGAAAAGAAAAAAACAGCGTTACGGAATTAGTCCATAAAATTGAAGAAGAGTACAATCAAAATATCGACAAGCATAGCCAAATCGTTATCATATCTACTTTAGAGCTTTTATTAAATTACGCTACCCGTTATTACGACCGACAGTTTAGTACCCGAACCAACAATAATAAAAAGTACATCAATCGGTTTGAAGAACTGCTAAAGGATTATTACAAATCGAATAAACACATTGAAATAGGAATTCCTACAGTTGCTTATTGTGGCGAAACACTCCATATAAGTCCTAAGTATTTAAGTGATTTATTGCGGAAAGAAACAGGCAGAAATACCCAAGATCATATTCACTCTTTTATTATAGAAAAAGCAAAAAACAAATTGCTAAACTCCAGTATTCCTGTTAGTAAAATAGCCTACGAATTGGGTTTTGTATACCCACAGTATTTTAGTAAATTATTTAAAAAAACAACGGATTTAAGTCCTAGTGAATATAGAAACTTGAATTAAAATCATTAGTGTCCGATTAAAATATTGCAAAATTCTGTTGGGGTCAAATATAACAGGCATTTTAAGCATTTTTATAAAGTAACAACTTGCTATTAAGTTTCTTCTTAAAATTTAACAATTAAAAAGTGTGTTTAATCAATTTAACCTAATTACCAACCCATTAAGAAACAAGTCTTACGTCTTTCAGCGCAGCGGTCTTATCTCTTAGTCGGACACGACTATTATAAAAATAGAATAAAACTCATTGTTCAATATTTAGTCTTAATTTTTCCATACTTTCGCGCCACATTTGGTTTGTATCTGAAAAATTTCAGAACAATTAAAAGGGAAATAGGTGAATATAGCTGAAGCCGTTAGTTTGTAAATTAACAATCGGTTTTCAAAAAATATAATTCCTATGCTGTTCCCGCAACTGTAAGCTTTGTCCCGTTTTTCGGGATGCCTGTAATTAAATCTTCAACAAAATCCACTGTCGGCCTTGGTTGATGGGAAGGAAAATTACAGGACGTGAGCCAGGAGACCTGCCAAGTATTGAACAATTTAAAACAATGGCTTTCGGGTAAAAGGCTTAGGGTTTATGAAACATTTTTTCTGTATATCATTATTTTGCATTGCCTTTGGCCAAGCGGTAAATTCTCAAACGGATTCTATTACTGTATTGGGCGATGTTTATATTAATTATAGTAGTATAAAAGATTCTGTTTATACTACAAATGTGGTGGTCCTTAAAGACAGTGTACTTAAGCAAAATCAGGCCTCACTTACCAATCTTTTAAATTACAACAGCTCAGTTTATTTTAAAGAAAACGGCCTAGGGATGGTTTCTTCTCCTTCTTTCCGAGGTACTACTGCTTCCCAAACTGCAGTGCATTGGAATGGTATAAATATTAATTCGCAAACTACTGGGCAAACAGATTTCAATACTGTAAATATTCGTGGTTATAACAAAATAGAAATAAAACCAGGGGGTTCCAGCGTAAAGGATGGTAGTGGTGCTATTGGCGGAACCATCAATTTGGTGAATCAACTTGAATACAATTCAGGATTTACAAATGTAATCGCAGTCAATTATGGCGAATTTAACACCTACGGCATAGATTATCGAACAAGTTATTCTTCTGAAAAATTGAGCATCATGCTCGGAATTGCCCGAAATGAATCTGATAATGATTATCCATATCCAGAAACTGACCGCATAAATATAAACGGCCAATATCAAAATACAAACCTGAGTTTTGCGTCTAGCATAAAACTGAATAAAAACAATACACTCAAAGTATTCGCTAATGTTTACGATGGTCGAAGAAACTTCTCTGTGCCAACACCAAATGCATTAAAAACAAAATATACAGACTTCAATACCCGCGGGCTTGTAGAATGGGAAAGTGTGCTGAAAAAATTTGTCTCTACTATAAAAGTTGCAACTACAACTGAAGAGTATAGCTATTTTGGTAATATTTATAGCAATTTTTATACGTATGGAAATGTGAACAGCCTTATTGCAAAGTATAACTTAGATTATTCCTTATCGCGAAAAGCACTAATTTCCACAGGTATCAACTACACTAGAAATAATGGTAAGGGTTCCGATATTGGTTCGGAAATTCGAAACCTTGCTTCGGCTTTTATTAGCTTAAAGCACAGTCTTTCAAAATCGCTTTTGTATGAAATAAGTTTGCGTCAGGAAGCTAATAAAGATTATGGAAATCCACTCCTATATTCCGCAGGAATTAGCACTCAGCTAACAAACTTCTATCAGCTAAAATTAAATACTTCAAAAAACTTCAGAATACCAACCTATAACGATTTGTATTGGCAAGGTTTGGGTAATCCAAATTTAAAACCCGAAGAATCCTATCAAGGTGAAATAAGCAATAATTTTCATATTAAAAACATATCGTTTTCGGTTACCGGATATTACAATTGGGTGAAAAATCTATTGCGCTGGGTACCGGGAACTGATGGTGTTTTCAGACCTGAAAATACCAATCAAGTAGAAATCTACGGAATTGAATCTATACTTTCTTTAAATAAAAAAGTTAACAATCACATTTTCAATGTTACAGCTACGTATGCGTATACGGTTTCAGAAAACGAAGAAACGGGCAAACAACTTATTTATGTACCCTTCCATAAGTTTACGGCTTCCGTTGGTTATGGGTATAAAAACTTTTCGGCCTATTATCAATACCTCAATAACGGTGAGGTTTTTACCACAACAGACAATGCTACAGAGCACATTTTAGATAGCTATATGGTAGCAAATCTTGGAGCTGAATACGCTATCGGAAAACAAAAAAAATACAAAGTGGGCGCTCAGGTATTAAACCTCTGGGGAGAAGTTTATGAAAGTGTTGAAAATCGCCCAATGCCTGGTAAAAATTTTAATGCATACATCAATTTAATTTTTTAAAATATGAATAAATCTTTTTATAAAATAAGTGCTCTTTTAGTAGTGCTCTCGCTTTTTGCGATTTCTTGCACTAGCGACGATAGAGATACTCCTGTAGTAGAAATACCAGTAGCCGATTATGCCAATGGAATCTTTATTTTAAATGAAGGCGGATTTGGATATTCTAATGCATCGGTATCTTTTTTAGATAACGATGGGCAGGTTTACAATGCAGTTTATTCAACTGTAAACAATATGAATTTGGGCGATACAGCCCAAAGCATGGGCTTTCACGACGATAATGCTTATGTCGTTGTAAACAACTCGGCTGTAATTGAAGTTGTAAACCGAAATACTTTTAAGCATATCGCAACGGTTACAGATAAAATAGTAAATCCGCGTTATATTGTTTTTGAAACTACCAAAGGATATATCAGTAATTGGGGCGATCCCAACGATAGTACCGATGATTATATAGCCGTTCTTAACTTAGAAACCAATCAGGTTGATTTGAGAATCCCTGTGGTTGAAGGTCCTGAAAAATTATTAATAAACAACGGAAAAATTTACGTTGCACACAAAGGAGGGTATGGTTACGGGAACACAATTTCTGTAATTGATATTGCCTCAAAAACTGTAATAGCTAGTATTCCAGTTGCCGATGTTGTTGATGGAATGGTGTTAAACAATGGTTTTTTATATGTTATGTGTTCTGGAAAAGCTCCTTTTACACAAGACGAAACCGTTGCAGAACTTTTTAAAATAAACATTACAAATAACACTGTAGAAACAGCACTAACATTTGAAGAAGGAAAACACCCTAGCTTTTTAGAGTTTGAAAACAACTCGCTTTATTTCATAATGGAAAATGCTGTTTATACTATAAATAGCAACAATTTTCAGCTTCCGCAAAATCCTATTTTTTCTCCTTCGGAAGATGGAGTTGAAATTCTGTATGGTTTTGAAGTGAACAACGGCAACATATACATTGCCGATGCCAAAGATTATGTTTCAAACGGAGAAGTTTTTATCTACAATCTTACCGGCGAACTTAAAGAGAAATTTTCAGTACAAATAATCCCCAACTCATTTTATTTCAATAATTAATAAATATAAAACTATGAAAAATAATTACAAAAAATCACTTACAATTATTGCAGCATTCCTTTTTACAGCTATCGGATTTTCGCAAGATTATTCAAACGGAGTTTTTATTCTGAATGAAGGCTTAATTGGAACCGAAACATCTTCAGTTTCTTTTATTGATGAAAACGGATTGTTGGAAAATAATATTTTCGCAACCCAAAATACTGGCATGGTACTTGGCGATACAGGCCAAGGAATGGGTCTTTTAGAAGAATTGGCTTATGTAGTAATGAATAATAGTAGCGAAGTTAAAGTAGTAAACAGAACTACTTTTGAATTTGTAGCGAGTATTACAGACCAAATTCAAAACCCGCGCTACATCGCTTTTTATGAAGATAAGGCATTTGTTACTAATTGGGGAGACCCAGTTGATACTTCAGACGATTATGTGGCCGTTATCGATTTGGCTACAAATGCAGTTATTAATACAATTCCCGTAGCAGAAGGCCCAGAGGAAATTCTTCAAAAAGATGGGGTGCTTTTCGTTGCGCATCAAGGTGGTTATGGTTTTGGAAATTCCATTTCAATAATAGATATTGCAACCAATGACGTTACCTCGATTGCTGTTGGTGATATTCCTTCCGCCTTAAAAATGGATGCTAATTATCTTTATGTACTGTGTAGTGGTAGTCCATATTATTCAGGAAACGAAACCCCTGGAAAACTACTAAAAATAGACTTAAACGATTACAGTACTGCTGCTGAATATACTTTCCCAGATCTTGAACATCCATCATTTTTAGCATTAGACGAAGCAGATGTTTACTATGTTTTGAATGCCAATATTTATAAAATGGACTTAACAGCTACCAGTTTACCAACAGATCCTTTTATTACTACAACCTCAAACAGTATCTCAATTCCTTACGGATTCGATAAAATTGATGATAAATTATACATTTCAGATGCTGTAGATTATGTGAGCGATGGAAAAGTATACGTTTATAATGAAGATGGAACTTTTAATATAGATTATACTGTTGGACCATTACCAAACGGCTTTTATAAATTTGAAGATGAAACAGCATCTGTCTCTGATTTTGCAACAACTTCAATTTTGCTATATCCAAATCCAACTTCAGAAAATTTCAATTTAAATATTACAGAAAAAGCAACAATAAAAATGTTTGATGTTTCTGGAAGAATGGTAAAAATTATTGATTACAACAACGAAACTATTTCAGTAGCAGCTATAAAACCTGGGGTTTATTTGGTGCAGATCGAAATGGAAGGCGTATCGACCACTCAAAAATTAATAGTTCAATGAAAAAAATAGCTTTACTATTTACCATAACATCAATTGCGTTGCAGGCTCAAAACTATCCTCCAGCAGCGGGCCAGTCTGGCTCAACCGCTATTCCGGCAGATAGTCAATTTTTTGTAGCTTGGGCAACTGGAGTTGAAATAACACGGGGTCATGTAGATGTTTCGAACCCCGATTTTGAAGATGACGGGAGCAATTTTGCAACCTATGGAGAACCTGAAAATGCAATGGGACCCGCAACAAATAGCGCGGTTAGTTTAGGAGATGCGGGTGAGGCAATTTTAACGTTTAATAAGCCAATTGTTGATGGTGCTGGCTTTGATTTTGCTGTTTTCGAAAATAGTTTTAGCGACACCTTTTTAGAATTAGCTTTCGTAGAGGTAAGCTCAAACGGTGTAGATTATTTTAGGTTTCCATCGCATAGCCAAACACAAACAGACACTCAAGTTGGTGGATTTGGAAATTTAGATTGCACTTATCTTAATAATTTTGCAGGAAAATATCGAGGATTATTTGGAACTCCTTTTGATATTTCAGAATTGGAAAGCAACCCTTTACTAAACAAAAACAGCATTACACATATAAAAATTATAGATGTAGTGGGCAGTATAAACGCTACTTATGCAAGATATGATAGTTTTGGAAATGCAATAAACGACCCATTTGCGACGCCTTTTTATTCGAGTGGTTTTGATCTAGATGCAGTAGGTGTAATTAATGAGCAGATTTTAGGAATTAATCAAAATGAAAGCTTGCCCATTACTATTTATCCAAACCCTGTGTTACATGAACTGTTTGTTAAAACATCGCAGCCTGTGCTAACAAGTGTTTATGATATGTATGGTAAATTGGTTTTATCAGAACAAAATACAGAAATAGAACCATTAAATGTTTCTGAACTTCAAGCAGGGGTTTATATTTTGAATGTAAATTCTGAAGGAAATACGAGTCAACATAGATTTGTAAAACAATAGTAATAAAACTTTAAAAAACTGCTTTTGCTTTATTCAAAAGCAGTTTTTTTAAACATATAATTATGGCGAAAAATAATTTATGGAATATGGCTGGATTAGATATTTTCTTACAGTCCTTAAATGAAAAAGACCTAAAAAAATACACTAAATTAATTGTGCCAAAACCAAACGTATCACCCTTAATAAGCTTGGGGGTTCCCTCAGAATTTTTTGCGCCAAGGGTACCTTTGAAATCGAAAGAAAAAGATAAAAATACATTAAAACTAATGGAAAGTCAATTTCTGTGGAAGACAGATCTTACCAAAATATTGTCTAATCCTTACGACGCATTGGTGGTTACTGATGCTGCACAAACAATAATTTGGACCAATCCTGGATTCTTTGAAATGACCGGTTATTATGGAAGTTATGCAATTGGAAAACAACCTTCTTTTCTACAAGGGGCAGCAACTTCAACCGAAACAAAACGTGCAATTAAAAATCAACTTTTAAAAGAAAAATCTTTCACCGAAAAAATACTGAATTACAAGAAAAGTGAAGAAGAATATTGGTGCGAAATTATGATTTTCCCACTTAAACATAAAGGAAAAACAATTCATTTTTTGGCCTTAGAAACAGAACTATTATGACTATTGAAAAAAGAATTTCAAATTCAGAAACCCGTATTTTTAAAGCGGTATTTCCGAATACAACCAATCATTATGACACTCTTTTTGGAGGAACAGCCATGCTATTAATGGACGAGGTTGCTTTTATTACAGCTACGCGTTTTAGCAAACAAAGAATGGTAACCGTTTCATCAGACCGTATAGATTTTACAAAACCCATTCCTGCAGGAACCATTGTAGAATTGGTGGGTAATGTTATTTATTTGGGAACGACGAGTCTAAAGGTGAGCGTTGAAATATTTGTTGAGGAGATGTATTCTTATAGTCGCGAAAAGGCGGTAACCGGAGTGTTCACATTTGTTGCAATGGATGTAAATAAATCGCCTATTCCAGTATTAAAATAAACCGCTTATTGAAGTAGTATGGTTGCTTAATAACAATCCATTTTTAACTGATCATTATTTATTAATAAATCTAAAGTTCTATCAGACCCTTTTAGTATTTCTTCCAAAACTTCCAACACACCATGCTGCATTGCTAATGAGCCGCAAATTAAAACCGTACCTCCCGAAGCAAAGTTTTCAAGAATAAAATCGTTTTGCTGAATTACAAGATCCTGCACATATTGTTTGTTCTGTTCTCTTGAAAAACATTTCTGTATTGTTATATCGTGGTTTTTTAAGTTTTCAATTTCTAAAATGCTGTCGTAAATAGTTGACGACTCTTTTGAGCGCCCACCCCAAAACAATTTTATGGAAGTGTTTTTGTTCTCGGCCATCATCCCCAAAAATGGCGCTATTCCTGTTCCGTTTGCTATTAAAATTGCAGAATTCACGTTATTCGGAAAGTGGAAATCTGGGTTTGCTTCAATAGCAGCCTTAAATAGATCACCTTTCTTTAATTCAAAAAGGAAGGAAGAGCCTTTGCCGAACTCGTGCTTCTTAATGCTCAGCAAAATCTCATCACCCATTTTTGCGATGGAATATTGACGGGCAATTTCACTGCCGTTTGGGAAAACGGAAAGTAAATCTCCAGATGTAAACTTCACTTTCCGTTTCGGCTTTAGCCTAAGTAAAAAAGTGTCGTCAATATTTAGTTGGGTTCGCTGCGTAACTTCAAAAGCGATTTTTTTTAATTTTTTCTTTCTTTTTGGGGGCGCAATTTGTAATGTAACTTTCGTTTTTTCACTCCATTTTTTCACCCATTTTTTAAAATCAGTAAAATCTGCATTGTCTATTTTATAAAGAGGCAACACAGCCTGAAATTCTTCTTTGTTTTGTAAAAGTGAATCTACATCAATTGCAAACTGGCAATAGTCAGGATATTCCAAAGACCCAAAACCAATAACGGAATAATTGATTTTATTGGGTTGTTTAACAGTTTTTAAAAGAGATTCAAACTTTCTCGCATTCGTTGGCGATTCGCCTTCGCCATAAGTTGCAGTTAATAGTATAAATTGTTTTGCTTTGGCGTAGGTTGTATAATTGTTTAATTCAGTTAAGAAAACTCGCTTTCCTGAATTGGTTAACGCATTGAAAAGGTGAGTCGCAAAATCAAAAGTTGTTCCTGTTTCCGAACCTACTAGAATTACAAATTCACAGTCGTCTTTATCGGGCATAATGGAAGCGGCACTGACTTTTTTCCTTCTTTTTAAAGTCATCACAAACCCCGAATACATAAAATAATATGCTTATCCGTAAGGTTCCCGAAGATAATTCCATCTATGTGATACAGCAGCCACTAACAGTCTATCGAAGAGGTTGTCAAAGTATCGTCTGTTGAATTTATAACAGAATTCGTTCAGGTAA
>Ga0256845_1003636_pt1 | contig 10326 bp, 4 predicted proteins | sample RiftiametaG_FD_189101 | JGI IMG/M metagenome (GOLD analysis project Ga0256845, IMG submission 189101) | Tube worm associated microbial communities from hydrothermal vent at the East Pacific Rise, Pacific Ocean - Riftia | ecosystem: Host-associated > Annelida > Integument > Unclassified ... | reverse complement strand
CCCGAGCCGATTGAAATCGATCATTGGATTCGACGGAGAGCGCCCGTGCGATAATGTCCGCGAGGTCCGGAGCGACCGGTACGACAAGATCCAGACGCGGGGCCTCGCTCCGAAATCGAGCGGCGAGCAGGCTCGCAGGATCGTCGCCCTCAAAAGGCCAGCGGCCAGCGAGCGCCTCGTACATGAGCACCCCCACGCTGAACACGTCGCTGGCTGGCGCCGGCTGAGCACCGCGAGCGACCTCGGGTGAGATGTAACCCGGAGTTCCCCAAGCGACAGCTTTCGTGCGGATACCCGTTCCAGAGCTCGTCGCGGGGGACCCGACAACTCCGTAGTCAATGAGCTTGACCTGGTCTCGAAGCCCCCCGCCGCGAGCCAGCATCACATTTTCGGGCTTGATATCCCCGTGAACTAAGCCCTGGGTGTGGGCTTCCTCCAGCCCCGCGAGGATCTGCCGCGCGATCGACAAGACTCGCTGCCCGGACAGCCGGCGGACCGAGCGGACAAGCTCACGCAGCGTCGGTCCATCAACATGCTCAACGATGAGATACGGACGATTTCTACCTTCGATAGGCAACGATCCTGCATCCAGAATCTGTATATTTGTGGGATGCCTGAGCCTTCGTAAAATCGACACCTCATGATCGATCGAACTGCCAAACTCGACAGTTCGAGCCAGCTTTACCACCGCCCAGTACCCTAGCGTTGAGTGCTGGGCGAGATACAGCTCTGAGCGAGCAGTCTGTTGCAAAAATCGAACGATCGAGAACTGACCAACAATGACTTCGCTTGCGATCTGCATCCGGCCGATCCAGATCGAAGTATCAACAAGCGGGTCCACAATTGCAACCAACAATTGAGTTTAGCCTTGTTCAATGTGAGCCGGAAAACACAGGACCGACAACCAAAAAGGGCCGTAAAAAAAATCGCGTCGTTGTGAACGAGTTCAACGCCAATCCCCACGCTCCGGCCCCGACGAACGTGGCTTGTTTTTTGACATGACGTGACATAGCGCACGGTTGAAGAGCCGACGCCGTCGCCCAATCGCTGTAAACAGAAGCATGTTCTCGCTGACCGATGTCCTCAAGCGCTCCGTCCCGTCCGACGAGCTTCGTACGCGCACCCTCCGGTATCTCGATTTTCATGGCGAGCGCGATGGCGGCACGGTTGAAGATCGAAAGCGGGACTACACAACGATGGTCAACCACTACTACGACCTCGTCACAGACTTCTACGAGTACGGATGGGGACAATCCTTCCACTTTGCGACCCGGTACGAAGGCGAGTCACTCAAGGCTTCAATCGCCCGCCACGAAATGTACTTGGCCCATCGCCTCGGACTCCGACCCGGTACGCGATGCCTCGACATCGGATGCGGCGTGGGGGGCCCGATGCGGACCATCGCCCGCTTTTCGGGCGCAGCGGTCCTCGGCATCAACAACAATGCCTACCAAATCGAACGCGGGCGCAAGCAGGTGCAAGACGCGCGGCTCACCGACCTCTGTGCATTCAAGAAATCGGACTTCATGAAAATCGATGAACCCGATGAAAGCTTCGATTCGGCCTACGCGATCGAGGCGACCTGTCACGCGCCCGACCAACGAGCTTGCTACGCCGAGGTCCTACGGCTGCTGAAGCCCGGTGGAACCTTCTGTGGCTACGAATGGTGCATGACCGACCGCTACGATTCAAAGGACCGGGAGCATCGCGCTATCAAGAAAGGCATCGAAGAAGGCGACGGTCTTCCCGATCTCTCGCAAACCCACGAGATTGACGAAGCGCTGGCAGGCGCCGGATTTACAAACATTGAGTCGAGTGACGTCGCGCTCGACTCGGATGCCAAGACCCCTTGGTATCTACCGCTCAAGGGCGACTCCCTCTCTCTCACGAGCCTGCGCTCATCACGAGCTGGCCGTAGAATCACTCACGGCGCGGTTGCACTCCTCGAAACGTTCAACGTGGCGCCGAAGGGCTCTCAGACCGTGCACAAGTTTCTCATCGCCGCTGCCGACGCGCTTATTGCGGGCGGCGAACTGGGTATTTTTACGCCCATGTATTTTTTCAAAGCCACAAAGCCGAAGGCGTAACGATGCCCGCGTCGCCTTCCCTCGATCATCCTGCGTTACGTCGTCCGCGGTCCCCCCTCCCCAACATCACAGCCGCCGAGAACCCATGAAACGACGAGGCAGTGAAGCCCGGGAGCCAACCGCAGCGAACGCAAAAATCGTCGACCGAAACATGAAGTGGTCGAGGCTGCTTTGTATCGCTGGCCTGCGGCTAAAGAGTCCGACGACGTGGAGCGGTCAAGAACAGCTGCCTCGCTCTGGCGGCGTGCTGATCGTCTCCAATCACGTCAGCCTCACCGACCCATTCACGACCGTGCTCGCGGCCAACCGAACAATCCACTACCTCGCTACCCAATCGGCTCTGTCCCAACCCATTCTTGGTCGTGTATTGCGCGCTTACGGGGCCGTGCCCAAGAGAAAATTTACAACCGACGTTCAAGCAATTCGAAAACTGAAGCGCTGGCGGGATCTGGGCCGCATGATCGGAATCTTTCCCGAGGGCCAACGCAGCTGGGATGGTCGCTTGCTCGAATTCATCCCCGGCATCGACGCTTTGGTTCGGATGATGAAGGTTCCAGTGATCACGGTGCGTATCTATAATGCAGATCGCCAATGGCCACGTTGGGCAGAATCCATGCGTCGAGGTCGTGTGCACTTTGAATTTGATGCCCCTGTTGAGTTCAGCCGTCAGGACTCTGGCGTCGACATCCACAGGCACCTTCGCGAGCGGCTGACAATCGACCTCAACCAGTGTCCGCGCTGGCCGGTGCGGGGCAAGAACCTGGCACTTGGCGTCGAGAATCCAGTCTTTGCGTGTCCTCGCTGCTACATGATCGACGGGCTTCGGCCGCATAAAGACGAGATTGAGTGCCAGGGCTGCGGCAGCCGATGGCGCATGGACACCCTCAATCTCATGCATGGGCTCGGCGGTGCCCCGAGCTTCTCCGTGATCGAATCCATCGACCGAGTGCGCGAATATTTCTCTCAACGATGGGTCGCTCACGACACACGATACGGAGCCGAGGGCGTAATCCTCGAGAGCGCAGCGACGACACTGCTCGACACCAGCCCAGGGAACGAGTCCGTCAGCCTCGGCACGGGATACCTACAGCTTCGCAGCGACACGTTGCGGCTGCTCGCCCCCTCCTCTCGAGCCACTCTCTGGTCGATCCCTCTGACTGAGCTCACTTCAGTCAGTGTCGAAATGCGCCGACGGCTCCAATTCGGCACCGAGAAGCAGAGAATCGAAGCGGTCATGCCCGCCGAGTCCGTCGTGAAATGGGAATGGTTCCTTGAGCACTGGCGCCTTGAGGCTCAGCCTGAGCAACGAGCAAAAATCGACGAATACCGCGCCCGATATCGCGCACCGGCGTGAGCTTCGCGCGATGGCCGATGAGCGATCCGAGTCGCTATTTGAAGACCGCAAATCACGCAAACGGCGTAATACGCACTAAAGCGGAAGCTTCCTTTATCGTCGCCGCACACGGCGGATTTCCGGTCGTCTTCGCTGCCAGCAGCCAACGTGGAGCTGTCCGCAATTTGTGTTAAACACGGGCATGCTTCGACTTCGCGGGACTCCCGCTCTCTCGGACCCGCGCCGAACGAGACTCCTGCGACAGCTTCAGGGCGTCGTTCCCGACATCAACCACGTCTACGCCGAGTTCGTGCACTTCGTATGTGTTGAACAAGATAGCTCCGACGAGCTCAAGCCCGATGCACGCGCGACGCTCAAACGTCTCTTGACCTACGGTCCCCGTGCGAACCGCGAACCGCTCGACCCTTCCCACATCGAACGGCTCGTCATCCCCCGCATCGGCACTATCTCTCCGTGGTCATCCAAAGCCACGGACATCGTGCATCTCTGCGGGCTGACTGAAGTCAACAGAGTAGAGCGCGGGATCGTCTACCGACTCGGCGGAGTGCATGCCCAAGCGATGCCAAAAATCTCGCATCTATTGCACGACCGGATGACGCAAGAAATAGTCCCTAATACGGCCAACGTCGAAGCCTTGTTTCACCGCGCATCACCTGCGCCACTCTCAACCATTGACCTTTTGAACCATGGGGCCGAGGCTCTAGAAAGGGCAAACATCGACCTGGGACTCGCACTTGCGCCCGATGAGATCGAGTATCTCGCTACCAATTTCCGCGACCTCAATCGCAACCCAACCGACATCGAGCTTTACATGTTTGCTCAGGCAAACTCGGAGCACTGTCGTCACAAAATATTCAACGCTGACTGGATCCTCGACGGGCACGAACAAGACCTGAGCCTGTTCGCCATGATTCGCAACACGAGTACCTGTAGCCCCGAAGGGGTACTCTCGGCCTACTCCGACAATTCCTCAGTCATCGAGGGCTCCCTCGCCACACGTTTCTTTCCGGCCCCAGAGACTTCGCTCGTCCCCGGCATCTACAAGGCCCATACCGAACGGGTAGAGATCTTGATGAAGGTCGAGACCCACAATCATCCGACCGCGATCTCACCTCATCCCGGCGCCGCAACCGGCTCCGGCGGAGAGATTCGCGATGAGGGAGCTACGGGGCGCGGCTCCAAACCTAAGGCCGGGCTAAGTGGATTTTCAGTCTCAAATCTTCGCCTCCCCCAGCTCCCCCAGCCGTGGGAGACGGACTTTGGGCGTCCAAAGCGAATCGTCTCGGCGCTCGATATCATGCTCGAAGGTCCCGTCGGAGCAGCGGCGTTCAACAACGAATTCGGACGCCCCAACCTCTGCGGTTACTTTCGCTGCTTCGAAGAAAGGGTCGTTGGTCCCAACGGCCGTGAGGTTCGCGGCTACCACAAGCCCATCATGATCGCCGGCGGCCTCGGAAACATTCGGCCCGTGCATGTACAGAAAGGTACGATCCCGGCCGGCGCGAAGATCATTGTCCTCGGTGGCCCTGCCATGTTGATCGGACTCGGGGGTGGTGCGGCATCATCCGTCGACTCGGGCCGCAGCCACGAAGACCTCGATTTTGCGTCGGTCCAACGCGGGAACCCGGAGATGGAGCGTCGCTGCCAAGAAGTCATCGACCGTTGCTGCGCGCTCGGAACCAACAGCCCTATCATCTCGGTTCACGACGTGGGCGCCGGCGGGCTTTCCAACGCCTTGCCCGAGCTGGTCAACGACAGTGGGCGGGGAGCACGATTTGAGCTACGAGCGATCGACAACGACGACCTCGGCATGAGCCCGCTCGCTATTTGGTGCAACGAGGCTCAAGAACGCTACGTATTGGCGATCGCACCAGCCTCTCTCAAACAATTTGAAGCGCTCTGCCGTCGCGAGCGAGCTCCCTATGCGGTGGTCGGTGAGGCCACGGCATCCCGCGATTTGCTCGTCGACGACCGTCACTTCGGAAACCGACCGGTCGAACTTCCGCTCTCTTTGTTGCTCGGTAAGCCACCAAAAATGACTCGGCACGCCCGGCACATCCCATTCTCACGCGAGGCCTTCGATACAACGGACATCACTATCGAAGATGCCTGCCAGCGAGTGCTTCAGCTACCAAGCGTCGCAGACAAGACATTTTTGATTACCATCGGCGACCGAACGATCACCGGAATGGTGGCACGTGACCAGATGGTCGGCCCGTGGCAGGTTCCTGTCGCCGACGCGGCCGTTACCCTCGCCGATTTTGACGGCTACGCTGGGGAGGCAATGGCGATGGGGGAACGTAGCCCAATCGCGCTGGTGGACCCTGCCGCATCGGCACGCATGGCCATCGGGGAGGCCCTGACAAATCTCGCCTGCGCTCCGATTTTGGCGATTGGCCAAGTAAAACTCTCCGCAAACTGGATGGCCCCCGCCGGTCACCCAGGGGAAGATGCGGGGCTCTTCGATATGGTTCGCGCCGTCGGAATGGAGCTTTGCCCTGCCTTGGGCATCGCTATTCCGGTCGGGAAAGACTCGATGTCCATGCGCACGATTTGGCGCGAAAAGGGTGAGGACCGCAGCGTCGTCTCCCCGGTCTCGTTAGTGGTCTCCGCCTTCGCTCCAGTTGATGATGCCCGACGATCACTCACCCCACAGCTAATTGGTCCGGCGCACCATGACGAGAAATCGACGTTGCTGTTGATCGATTTAGGGGCGGGAAAAAATCGTCTCGGCGGCTCCGCGATCGCTCAGGTCTACAAGCAGGTTGGCGACGAGGCGCCGGACGTCGATGATTCAGAAGCCCTGAAAAACTTTTTCTCCGCGATTCAACAACTGAACCGAGCGTCAAAGATCTTAGCTTACCATGACCGCTCCGATGGAGGACTTTTCACGCTCCTTGTTGAGATGGCGTTCGCAGGAGGGTGCGGGCTCGAGATCGCTATCGACAGCCTCACGGATCGAAACGAAGATGTGCTCGCAGCTCTATTTTGTGAAGAACTCGGTGGCGTCATTGAGATTCTCGACAACGATCTCAAACAGGTCTACGCGGTCCTTGCCAAGCACGGTCTCGACCAGTGCACTCACGCGATCGGCAGGCCGATCGCCAACCGTGAAATCCAGTTCTCCCAGAACGGGACTGTCCTGTTCAAGGCCCCGTCAGCCGATCTTCGTGCGCTCTGGTCGAGCACCACTCATCAGATTCAACGCATGCGCGACGACCCGCACGGGGCCGATCAAGAACATGCGCAGCGACTCGATCCTGAAGACCCGGGTCTGTGGCCCAAATTAACCTTTGCGGTCGGAAGCCCGCCGTCGAATTTTACGACGCTCGTTGCGCGGTCGCGGCCACGAGTTGCCATTTTGCGTGAACAGGGCGTCAATGGCCAAATTGAAATGGCAGCAGCCTTCGATCGAGCCGGATTCGAGGCAGTTGACGTTCACATGAGCGACATTCTTCACGGTCGACGCTCGCTCGCCGATTTTCGCGGCCTCGTCGCCTGCGGAGGATTTTCCTACGGCGATGTACTCGGCGCCGGCGGAGGATGGGCCAAAAACATTTTGTTTCACCCGCGAACGCGCGCACAGTTTTCTGAGTTTTTCGCCGACAAGAATCGGTTTGCCCTCGGCGTCTGCAATGGCTGCCAGATGCTCTCAACGCTCCGCGCACTCATCCCTGGGTCTGAAGACTGGCCACGATTTGTACGCAACGCATCCGAGCAGTTTGAGGCCCGACTCAGCACGGTCGAAATTTCCGAAAGTCCCTCGATATTTCTCAGTGGAATGGCAGGCTCGCGCATTCCCGTCGCGGTCGCTCACGGAGAAGGACGCGCAGAATTTCGTGATGAAGATCACAAACTTCGTCTGATTGACTCTGGGCTCGTCTCGGCTCGCTTTGTGGACAACAATGGAAAAATTGCCACCCGCTATCCAAGCAATCCAAATGGATCGCCCGACGGTGTGACTGCGATCACTACGCCCGACGGCCGAGTTACACTCATGATGCCACACCCGGAGCGTGTCTTTCGCAGCGTTCAATACTCATGGGCTCCTGGCAGTTGGCCAGAAGACTCTCCATGGCTACGCATGTTCCAAAATGCACGTGTTTGGCTCGCGGACTAGCCACATCCACTTTCCCGATGCCTGGCAACAACGATCAAAACGGAGATCGAGACCCCACGAGAAACACCCCGAACGGTGATCCCGATAGGGCCGCGCCACGCCCGGGACTCGGCCGCCCCCTGGACGTTCAGAGCATCCTGGCTTCGGTCGAGTCGAAGCTCTTCGGAAGTTCTCCACAATTTAGCATCGGCCGTTACACGGTCGAACGCGAGTTGGGTCGAGGTGCTATGGGTGTCGTCTACCTGGCAACGGACCCGGAACTCGAGCGGCAGGTCGCCATCAAAGTTCTGAGAACCAACCCATTCGGCGATATCCACGGCGCCCCTCATCGTTTGCGGCGGGAGGCCCAAGCGATGGCTCGACTCAGTCATCCCAACGTCGTCTCAGTGTTCGATGTAGGCAGCCATCAGTCGCAAGTTTACATCGCCATGGAGTACGTTGATGGCCAGACTCTAACGCGCTGGCTCGGCGACAGTTCACACTCTTGGAAGCAAATCTTGGAAATTTTTGTCCGAGCTGGACGGGGCCTCGCAGCCGCACACAAGGCCGGAATCGTTCACCGGGATTTCAAACCGGACAACATACTTCTAGGCGATGACCAGCGCCCCCGTGTGCTCGACTTTGGACTCGCCGCGGCGACCGCGAATGACGATGGTGAAAAAGATCGCGCCCCCCCATTGTCGGACTCGCTCCCATCGTCGCTCACACAAACCGGCGCAGTGATGGGCACCCCAGCCTACATGTCGCCAGAACCGCACCAAGGTCTGGTGGCGGATGCGCGCTCAGATCAATTCAGCGACTGCGTTGCGCTTTGGATCGCTCTGTATCGGCAACCGCCCTTCGTATCTACGGACCTCGCAACGTTACGTGAGAATGTACTCGCCGGAAAAATAGTCTCCGCACCGAAATCAAGGGGTGTTCCACCCGAGTTGGCTCACCATCTATGCCGTGGACTCGCGCTCGATCCCCGCGATCGCTTCCGTCAGATGAGCGAGTTGCTTGATGCTCTTGAGCGTCATCTTTTGCCCTCCCGATCTCGACGACGTGGGGCCCTCGTCGTCGCATTGGTCGCCGCCGTATCCGGAATCGTCGGAATCACCCTCCAGGACCCCTCTCCAGGACTGTGTGCAGACGGTGAGCAACGAATTGCCGCTGGCTGGAACGACGATGTCCGAGCGGCCGTTCGTAAACGCGCAAAATCCGCCCTCCTCGGGACAGCCACAGTCGAGGATGACTGGAGTGCCGAGGTGATCACTGCGCTCAATCAATACGCCCGCAGTTGGACGGAAGTGACAAGGACGAGCTGTGCGCAGTCTTCAGGTTCGAACGATTCGGTCCACCTACGGCTATCGTGCCTCGAATGGCGCCTGCAAGAGTTCGAAGGGCTCACGTCCTTGCTGGCGAACGGCACCAAGCTCGGTGACTCGTCCACCAGGCACCGCGACCACGAAAAAACTTTTCACGGCCGCACGAGCCTCGATGGGCTCGATGCCAGAACCGCGGTCGCCTCGATCGCGTCTCCCTATGACTGCATCGACGAAGGCCGTCTACGCTCGACCCCAGCGCCTCCCGACGATCGGCAGGCTGCCCGCGCGGTCCAAGCGCTCCGGTTGCAGCTCGCCCGCATCCGACCGCTCTTCAACCTCGGACAGGTCGACGAAGCCCACCGACGGACTCGAACTCTGATGAACAAGTCCGAGGAGACCGGCTATCGACCGCTCGAAGCCGAAGTGAAACTGTTTTTGGGTGAATTATTGGTCGCACAGGGGCAACGGGACCTCGCCGTCTCAACCCTCATGAAGGCCGTTTTTGCCGGCGAAGCGAGCAACCACCAACGCATCGTAGCGATCGCCTCAGCGCAGCTTGTGGGTGCGATTGGCCTGCTCAGTGGGGAATCATCGCGGGCGCAAGACTGGGCGCAGCGCTCGGCTGCAGCCCTTGAGCGTATTGACGGCGATGCAGAAGCATCGGCCCTGCTCGCGCTCGGACTCAGCCAGAGCGAGATGACCCATGGCCGCCTCCCCGAGGCCCTCGCCAATGCTCAGCGGGCCGTGGATCTCACGCAATCTGGTTCGCGTAATTCGCTGGCACCGCGTGCCCAGCTTGCCTACGTGCTGACCCTGCTCGGTCGCTACCGAGAAGCGCGAAAACACGCGATCCTCGCTACCCAGGGCGGAAATCCGCAGCGGGTGAGGGTCGTAATGGCCACGGGAACCCTTGGGATTTTGGAGCTCCTCAGCGGAAATGCCGAACGTGCGCTCCCCTATTTCAGCGACTGTATCCGATCGGCGGCCCCTCATCGGCCCCACCACGGGGCCTACTGCCTCAGCTATCAAGGCGGTCGCTAAAGGGCGCCTCGTCAGGACCACGACAAGGCTCGTCAGGACCATGACAAAGCTCTTGCGACTCTCGCCAACATCTACGGCACCGCGAACACAGTCTACGGACAGGCCCTACACAATCGTGCAAGCTCGATCTTACTGTCCGGAGACAAATTACAAGATGCGATCGCCGACTGGGAGTTGGTGCTACAAATTTGGGCGCGTGAACTGGGAGAAAACCGTGCGAGCCTTGCGCTCCCCCACACTGGCATCGGACGAATCGAGCTTTCGCTCGGACACCCCAAGTCCGCACGGACCCCAGGGCAATCGCATGCTTATACGCTCGTACCGGCAAGCACGGCCTCCCTGGCCGCATCGCTGTAGCAGCACTTCATCCGTCGGCCGTCGATGCCTCCGCGCATCTTCTTGGCCTGTCGTAGCAAG
>Ga0256845_1003634_pt1 | contig 10334 bp, 3 predicted proteins | sample RiftiametaG_FD_189101 | JGI IMG/M metagenome (GOLD analysis project Ga0256845, IMG submission 189101) | Tube worm associated microbial communities from hydrothermal vent at the East Pacific Rise, Pacific Ocean - Riftia | ecosystem: Host-associated > Annelida > Integument > Unclassified ... | reverse complement strand
CCATCTGCGAAGAATTCAAATGTTTTAATGGCATAATTTACTGTATTTGAGCTTGCTTCTGCCTCAGGATATAGAATATCAATATCTCCATCTAAATCATAATCTATGAACTGAGTTTGTTGAACGCGTGCACATGCTCTATTGTGTACACTTATATCATAATCATCAGGTGCTAGTTGACTATGACATGAACCAGTTACATCAAAAAGACCAATTGACTGGACATCAGAAAACATAATATTATCAAAAGAGAATCCAGCCAAAGTATAATTACCATAGACTTGATCTGGATATGTTGTTAACTCAATTTTTCCTTGATTTAGCGTATACTCATATTGAAAGTCATTCGTCATATACAGATAATCAGCTAAACCATCTGCATTTAAATCTATTGATTGTGAGCTTTTATATCTGAGGTGTGAATTTCCATGTTTGCAATCTTCAATTCCATTACCAGTTGAACACCCAACTAACAAAAGCTCATCATTTGGAACAGCTGAAAGTCTACCACCAAACTTAAACTCTAAAGTACCATCACTCGTAATATGAGAAAGCATTTTAGCTTCAAAGAGTTGAGGACAGATTGGAATTTCTATCCCTCTCGCAACTTGGCTAGCACTTTCTGCGGTGCTATATTCACCTAAAGGAATATTAACAGAATTTTGAGAACTTGTTTCACTATTGGTATCACCAAAAAAACTTAAACCACATGCGTCTATCCCATAAAGATAAGCATATCTTAAAATTGCATCGTTATAGCCATCACCATTGAAATCTGTAGATACAGGGTTTATATTTTGAACAAATAAATAACCAGGGCTAGTATAGACAATTTCCCCACTTATTATATTTTCTCCTTTGGATACTACACATGGTCGTGTTTCAATCTCACCATCAAGTTCAAATTCACAAATCATATCAATAGGTGCAAGTTTACTAACATCAATATCAATGAATTTTGCCAAATCAGGAGACGTTGCAAATTGATATACTCCATTTATTTTGACCATAGGGTATAGTTTATATTGATATAACACTTCATTATCAACAGTTTTTTCATCAAAAGTAAGTAAATCAGGCAAACCATCAGCAGTATAATCAACCAGATTAGAGCCTGCATACCTGTTGTAATATATTATATTTGTATCTACAGGAGCATAATTACTACAACTACCAATGTTGGACGAACATAACTTGTTTCCATTTGATAGTAATACCACCCAATGATCATTATTATTGTTACCATTTAATTTGTATAAAGGCGATAATACATCTTGAAACCCATCTCCATTATAATCTAGCGTAAACCATTTTTCTGAATTGAAACGAGCTGATACACTGTTGCCACTATCATCTTCTGCATCAAATGGTTCTATTCCTGTATCACATATATAGTTATAGTAACCAGCTTGCTGTAATCCACAGCCAGATACCCCAGTAGGGACTCCACCATTGGTATGGTATGCTACATAATACCTTGCTTGAAGACTTTCAATGATAAAAAAGCCATCATCATAACCTGCAACAAATATCAACTCCATTTGTCCGTCACCATTTACATCTATGGGTTTAAATGAACCATAACCCATTTTATCAAAATCTCCAATATTAGAAGAGCTAGATGTACTTAAAAAATCAACTTGTGTATTGTTATTATCCCACTCAAACTCAACAGGTTGCAAACAGGTACCAAATTGGTTTAAACATTGTTCAATTGATGCCAGTCTCAGCATGCCACTTGGGGCTGTGCCTTGTAAGTCTTCATAATTCAAATTTATTCTTCTGACTTCTTGCATATCTGCTGTTAGGGTGGGTCGAATAGATGTTGAGATGTGCTCAAGGTTTCTAAATGATTTGTACTCTGTGCCTATGCTATAATGATGTCTGGCATCTGGCCTTGTGTTTGAGTATTCAAAATCAATTTGATAATGGTGCTGTCCTGAATCTGGGTTTGTCCATTTGACATGGGACAGGTAGTTTTCTCCTGCATAGGTGTCCCAGATAAAGTAGATTTTATTTGTGGTTGTTGACCTATCTTGGATTTCGTTCAACAACCAGGTGTGAACTGTCTCGCCATCGTTGGAGATGATTTGTGCGCCTGTACCATTGGAAAACATGTTGCCTTTAAACATACTACCATTAGATCCATAAATCCGTTTTTCGCCACTCTTGGTTACTACTTCAAATTTATTAGGGCCATTTCCTGCTATTCCAAATGCGGTGATTTTACTAAAACTGTCTAACTCTGTTCGGTAGGTGCCGTCACCCAGTTTAAACATACGTTGCCCGTCAATACACAGGGCATCATCGTCTGTTAATTGAATAGCGGGATAAAAATCTAGTCCTGGGTCATGTTCTGGTGATTTTAGACATCTGGTAATCGATGAAATACCTGAGATATTCCAACCCACACCTGCAATGCCATTGCCTGCACTTGAGTTGTAACTCAACGCCAGTTGTGGTGCGAGCCCACCTGTGCCTTTTGGCGCAAAAATAGGTATGCTGTAATTGGCTGAGCCTGATTCGTCTATATCAAAGGCACCAGAGGTAACACCAACTGTATCACTGGCGGGATCAGCAATAATTGAGTTAATAAAATTTGTAGGATTAGGTGCTGTCGCAGGTGGTAATAATACTTCTTCACAAATAGCTGTAGTACATTCTAATATGTTTAAGGTTTTAGATTCTGCAATAGCGATGGAATTAGTGCTGTTCAAATAATCGGTTTTGCGCAGTTCAAATTTATAAACCCCTGCACCTAAAATCAAACATTGGTAATTGAACTCGTTGTATTTATCTGTATCATTATAAGTTGCCCCACATAAATTAGCCAATGGTGTTAAACTTCCACCATCTTTTGTGTAATAGGCTTCAACGCTTGGAAAGTCGTCGGTTGTAAACCAGTTAAAGTGAATGAGACATTCTCCACCCATTGCAGCTGCATTTGGATCACATGTGTCACTTTGAATTATTTGGCTGCCATTAGCATTGGTTATAAAATATTCTATGCTATGAATATTGGCAACCTTGTTAAGTGTAATTGGATCTTGCCAAAAATCAATATTGGTTTTTCTGTTCTTTAAGTCAACATCATTGGATGTTCCATCGAGTGCGATTTTAAATTTAAGTTGCATTAGGTTGAATATCGAACCTGTTTCTGTGGTTTCGTGGTTTAGCTTTCTTTGTGCGTGTGCCAAAGTTTCAACATTTTCAGAAACATTATAATCAAGGTCTGCATAACCCAAAGGGTTAAAACCTTTGGTCACTGTGTAGTGGTTTGGTGTGAGATTATCAGTTGCTGGAAACCAATCTGAAACCGGCTGGTTGCACGGAATACCACAAGATTGGGACTGAACCCACAAGGGTTCTCCACGATCATCTCCTGCTAAATCATCGTCATAGAAAAGTACGTCTGTGAGTTCTAGGTTTTTTTCTATCCAGGTCAACACAGTTATGTTGTTTTGTTTGTTTTCCCAAGCCCCCGTGTAATGGTCAATATTGTTGTCATTGCCAAATATTGTACCATTAGGATCATTGTCTATAATCTTGACTGCAAAATCTTCGATGGGAATAATGATTTTACCTTCTGAAACAATGGTATAATCACTGGGTACATTTAAATCAACACTGTCATAATTTACTTGGTTTTGGGAAAACAAGTTGCCTTCATAGTTTACATCTAAAATAAGTGTCGCTCGGGTGTTTGTGTTTGGATCAAACTCTAGTTCTATTGCTCCTGCATTTTCACTAACGAGTACTCCATTTTCTATATAGCTGTAGACCAAATCACCTTTGTAGTATTTTTCCAACTCTCCAAACTCATCGGTTTTTTGAATTAAATTTGATGTCAGCCAAATGGGTGACCATTGGCCTTGTATTTCTTTATAAGTTAACCAATAGGCTTTTAAATCAAACGGGCTAGCTAAGGTGGCTTCATCCGATAAACCGATGATTTGATTGGTCCAATAAAAATGCCATCCTGTTCCTGCTTGGTACGGATTCCACCATACTCCAGGTTTCATGTCTGCGGGTCCTCCTGCTGCATGAAATTGAAAGTTGAGAGGATTGTTTATTGTCGGGATGGTTGTAGATTCATCACCTGATAAATCTAAATCAACAATTGCTGGAGCACTACAACCTTTGCCGTTTTGACAGGCATATACATTCCATTTGTTGTCTTGACTGTTGGTATTTAAATGAATACCATCCGAACACAAGCCTCGAGTACTCCAATATTCTGGATCATCAAACAAGACTGTTACATTGGTTAAGTTATGTTCTTCATTGGATAAATAATGTGCAAACTCAAACTTTGAGTAAGTGGTTGGAGTTGTCGTTGTAGAACCTTGTGTTTGATACACATCGCGCTCATCCACACAAGCATTTATTTGGGCTCCTGATTGGTTTGCTTGATTGTTAATGTTTACTGATTGTTTTTTGATATAAAAATAATCGGGTTTTACTGCTCCTGTATAATTCCATTTGATAACTTTTTTGGATGTGTCGCCGCTGTTTAAATCATACCATTTTAGGTTGCTCACTGATGAGACTGAAGCTATATTTCTGTTAATTGTACACTGGTACGCAGTCCCACCAGGAACACTAATGCCTGCAGAAACAAATGCAGAACAAGCATCTCCGTTTTTACGGTCTCGGTGGCATGCCGCAACTTTAAAGCTATATTCTCCATTGGCCATTCTTTTAAGGTTTATTGTGGCTTGGTTTTGATTATCGACTTGTAAATAATATTCTAGGCTTTTCGCGCCAATTGTGGTGTCGGTCAATGGCTCAAATATTGGTTGTTGTTCTAACACCTTAAAATAATCGATTTTATCTCCGTTTTGTGACGATCCGAAATAAAATGCTGACAACGTAAAGTCTCCCGTTGTTTCGTCACAACTGAAATCTGCTGAAGGGATTGCAAATTGTTCTGTAAACACTACGGGTCTATCGCTAACAGGTATTGAGTTAGTTCCGCTACATATTTCCTCACCAGAAAGGCTATCATAGATACAGGTTTGTACATAAAAAGTATTTCTGTTGTATAGCGTTAACCAGTTATTTGGATTGTTAGGGCTTTGATAGTTCAAAAACTCATCACTGTTCCATGTTATCAAGGTTTCTGAACCAATAGTTACTGATATGCCTTCACTATAATTAATTGGATCAAAAACTACTCCATTACTTCTTTGTAATGAAAGTTTAAAATAGGCATTCAACTGTGTATTGTTGTCGGTATATTCATTGGGGTATTTAAATTTCAAATAATGTCCGTTATGATTAGCAACGTTTGTACTTGTTGGATTGGCTACACTCCACAAACTTTCCAGATAAATAACTCTAGCTGGTAGAAAACTTGGTGTGATAACCTCGCTCCACTGACCACAAAGACCCGATGGTACTGCCACTGAAAAAATACAGGCTCTAAGTTTAAATTTGCTGGGTTGTATGTTTTCAGCGTCATAAGAAACATTCATTGGAAGAAAAGCCGATTTGCCAAATTGTTTAATCTCACCAATTTCAGTATCATTAAAATCAAGTGCCTGAATTTGAAAATCAGTTACAGCAGCTTGATTATCAATCCAATTAAACCTAAATGAATTTCTATATGGATCTTTATAGATGGATATATTACTCGTTGAAAGAGTGTTTGGCTGTACAGGGCAGCCGCCTTCACATTGGGTAGCTGCCGACTTCCAAGCACTACAAGAAACCAAAGGACTCAACGGATCATCTGATACCACCGATGCACAAGCCCGCACTTCAAAACTCGCCAAATCACCTGGTTCGTCTATTGAAATAGGTAAAACCATAGAATAATCATAAGTCCGTATAGCTGTACCATTAACCCTAACGTCATAACTGGCAATATTCCAGAGACTATGTTCCTCTTTGGACCAATTGAGTGTATAAATGCTGGAGTTTATCGCATTAACAGCACTAAACCCCGAAACAAGCAAGGGCTTACACAAAACAGGTTTTGCATAAGCCACCGTATATTCTGACATGATCATGGTTGTTTCTACGCTTTTAACACCAGAGACACAATCTAATACTTGCGCATTAGACTGATGGGCAAAAAGAGAGAACAACAATGACAGTATTATTGATGGTTTTTTCATGAGGGTTTTCCTTGGTTTTATTCTTAGAACATATGATGTGTTATATGGTTTTTCTTAAGTTTTCTTAGAAAGGCAAGTATTGATTCTTTAAATAATTTGGATAAATTGGCTTTTAACTGCCTTTTTTCAAAATTTTTATTCGTTAAGAATGCTTACATTTTTAATATCCTCTCCAATTTTAGTACCACCATTAACCATTCGAATACACGACCCTAATCCGGGAAACCCATCAATTTCAACAGTTTTTCCTGAGACTTGAGCTGTTAATATTAATGACAATTGTGCTTTCCCTGCAGTACTGTTTTCATCTTTAATAACCCACCAGTCTTTTGTTCTACAGCTGGTGTTCTCCCATGCTGTATCTAGCTCCACTTTTATTACTCCATTCGCTCTAATTTTAATAGATACAATTTTTCCTGTATGAACATATGCAAAAACAGAAGATAGGTTTAGAGCTAATAATATAAATATGATTTTTTTCATGGTTTTTTCCTAATTTAATAATTGATAAATAGTTTAATTTATACGAGTTTTTTCGTAAAAATTTATCTGCTTACCCTATTACGCGTAAAACGATTAAAAAAAAATTAAATAGACATAAAAAACCCTAATTCAATGACTTTAAATCAGGGTTTTAATTTTGAATTTTATTGATTAGTGATTAAAACAAATTCTTTTTAGTTTCATAGCTCAAATAAGCCATATATATAATAAATTATTTATTGTAATTATCTGGGTGATGTAATTCTACTTCGTCACCTTGTTTTACATAGTGAGTCCTTTATAGTTTGTTTTTAATAAAACCTGTCTTTTATATTTTTCATTGTATTGCTTTCTTCTCTTCAAGCTTCATATCTAACTCTTCTTTAATACTTTCAACTGTCATCATATGTGGATGCCTTTTAGGTAATTTTGGAGTTTGATTAATAATAATTTCATAAGAGCTATTAAATAACAGTTTTGCTTTTTCCTGATTTCCTTTCTCCATATATATATATGCAATAAAGCTATCTCTTATTGCATATTGTGAGCTTTGGGGGCTTATTCCACGAGCGACAAGTAAGTTTTTGCTTTTATTATATGCCGCTTCCGCTTTCTCCCAATGGCTATTATTTAAGTAAAATGACCCTAACCCAAGATAAAAATAGGTTAGTTTTGGTTGGTTTTTATTGTATGCCTCCAGAATACTAATGGACTTAAGAAAGTTTTTCAATGCTTCATCATTCATCCCTAAAGCTTCTAGTTGAACTCCTAAATTAAATATTGACGCAGCTAACTTAATGTTTTCAGGTCCTAAATGTTTTTCTATTATTTGAATATTTAATTTTGTATATTTTGTTGCTTCTTCTACATCACCTAACTCGAATAAAATGCTGGAATACGTTCTGTATAGCTCAATATTGTTTATGTGGTATTTATTGAAAGTTTTTATTCTAAATTCAATAGCTTTTTTGGCAATTTGTTTTGCTTTTTCTAAATTCCTTGCTTTAAATTCTATATCTACCTGTACTTCTTTAATTAAATTTATACCCCACAAATCTTCTATATTATTTGAATCTGTCTTATTGTATAAACATGTATTTAGGATTTTTCTGGTTTCTTCTAATTTGTTCAACGTTGATTTAATTATGGCTAATTTTGAACAGATTTCTAAGTAATCAAGATCTATCTTTTGTGTTTTTTCAAAAACAACATCTAATAGTGTCTCCGCATTTTTATATTTTCCAAGAGAGTATTCAATAGCAAATTTAGATAAAAACAGCTCCTTATTAAATATACTAAAATCATAATTACTGTTTATATACTCAAGAGCCTCTTTAGGTTTTCCTAATGAATTTATTGCCTTTGATTTTTCAGATATATAATCTATTTTTTGATGTTTATCCAAATTATTGTAAGACTTCTTATTAACTGATTCTAATAACTTAATAACGGATTTATAACTTGCCATGTTATTATAAATTTTAGCTATTAAAATAATGACACTTCCAGTATGGGAGCTTCGCTCAACTGTGTTATTCATTATAATTTTTGCTGCTTCATCTATTACTTGAGACGCTTTTAAGTTATTTGTTAATACTTTTGTTGGATCGGCATTTTTAAATGATTGTACTAATAAGTTGGAAAAATACTCTGCTGCTTTTTTCTCCTCAATGGCTTTATCTCGTTCTTGGGAGACAAGATACGTAGAAGCACTGAGTATTGTTCCCAATAATACTATGGCAAATACAGGCATCCAGTTTCTTCGAATGTATTTTTCGATTCTGTAACCCTGTTGATTGTCGCGAACAGTTATGGGTTTGTATTGCAGGTGGTTTTTGATATCACCCGACATATCGGCGACACTTTTGTAGCGTTTTTCGGGTTCTTTTTTTATTGCTTTGTTAATAATGGCGTCCAAGTCGCCTTTGAGTAGGTTTTTTAATTGCTTGTTGTTGTTGAGTTTAAAGTCTTTGGCATCTACATTTTGCTGTGTGGCTTGTTTGCTTGCGTTTTGTGTGATTTTATTGCTGATGGCTTTTTCTATTTCTGCCAGTGATAAGCCTGTTAAATCTTGTGCTAAGGTTGTAGTTAATAGTTCATACATCAGTAACCCCAATGCATAAATATCACAAGCAGTACCAATAACGCCTTCTTTGAATTGTTCGGGGGCTGCGTATTGTGGAGTTAGTGCATACAGTCCTTGCATGGTTTGTGGGACCTCTTCAATGCCTGGTATTTCTTGCAGGGGCTTGGCAATGCCGAAATCGACCAGCTTGATTTCGCCTGATTCTGAAACCAAGATATTGCCTGGTTTTAGATCGCGGTGAATAATCAAGTTGGCGTGAGCATAACTGACAACTTCACAGACTTGCATAAATAGTTTAAGCCTTTGTTTGACGGTTAATTGTTGCTCTTGGCAATAACGGTCTATGGCAGTGCCTTGTATGTATTCCATTACATAGTAAGTGAAACCATCTTGTTCACCCGCATCGATAAAACGGGCAATGCCTGAATGCTCAAGGTGTGCGAGTACGCGTTTTTCTATCTGGAATCTCTCTAGTGCGGATTTGTTCAGTTTGTTTTTTAGGATTTTTATCGCAACTTTTTGTTGTACTTGTTGATCTTGACGATTGGCCAGATAGACATCACCCATGCCGCCTGAACCGATGTGTTTTTCTATTTTAAATTTGCCGATTTTGTGGCCTTGGTGAAGTTTGTTGTCTTTTTGTAACAATGATGTGGCTGGTTGTTTGGGTTTGATGGTAGCACCTTTGCTGTCTAGGTGCATACCAATCAAAGCTTTTACTGCTATCAGTAGCTCACTATTATCTTGGCATTCTCTTTCAATAAAATCATTGATAACAGAAGCATCAAGCTCAATGGCTTGAGTAAATATCTTTTTTGCTTTGAGGTAGTCTTGTTGGCTTAAGTTTTCTAGATTTGACATGGTTTAATTTGTTTTAAGGTTTTTAAGATGTTAATTGGTTGAGCAACCAACTGCGAGCAAAGTGCCAATTACTTACCACCGCCGCTAAGGTGATATCACAGGCTTGCGCGGTTTCTTCTTGAGTTAAACCGCCAAAAAACCGCAGTTCGACTACTTTGGCTGCTTCTTTGTCTAAAGATTGTAACTTATTAAGCAAAGAGTCAAACTCGAGCAGATCAAAATCTATATCAATTTCTCCTACTATCAAGCTTGAAATCCTATCGATGGTGATGTTGTTTTGCCCTTCGCCTCTTTTTTGACTTCTTTTGGCTCGGTAATCGTCTATCAGGATTCGGCGAATGATTTGTGCAGATATAGCAAAAAACTGGTTGCGGTTTTTCCATTCAATTGCGTTTTGGTTCTGAAGTTTGATAAATGCTTCGTGGACTATTTCTGTGGTTTCAAATGCGTTGCTGTGGTCATGAATATTTAATTGTTTTTGTGCTACTACATGTATCATCGGATAAATATGTTGAATTAGCTTTTCTTCAATTGATTTATCGCCTGCACTCCATTGGTTTAATAGTGCGGTCAGGTTATTATTGGTTTCATTGTCGATGACTTTTATTTCCGAATTTAAATTCGATAGGTATTATACAATGAGCTGTACTGTCTTGTATATTTAGAGTCTCCTCAAAAAACATAACACATTGATATATAACAATATAATTGATACATGTGGTATAATAATGCAAGGTTTTCATTAAGAAACAACCCAAAAGGCTTGCACATGATTCATTACA
>Ga0256845_1003633_pt1 | contig 10336 bp, 5 predicted proteins | sample RiftiametaG_FD_189101 | JGI IMG/M metagenome (GOLD analysis project Ga0256845, IMG submission 189101) | Tube worm associated microbial communities from hydrothermal vent at the East Pacific Rise, Pacific Ocean - Riftia | ecosystem: Host-associated > Annelida > Integument > Unclassified ... | reverse complement strand
TCTCACCTAAAAAAACTCTGAATGTATGGCATTTATGCTGGCGTTTTTATCGTTTGACGATACCACAAAATAGGTGGCAACGGGCGACGCCCCCGAAGCAATCATCCTTACATTTATGTTTTTGTTTGCCAATGCCATAAACATGCGGCCTGCAATACCGGGTTTTTCTAAAATTCCTTCGCCAACCACCGCAATAGTTGTTAAATTACTGATAGCCTGCAATTCGGTAACGGTAGGCAGTTGCAATTCATCAATTATATTATATGCCTTTTTTAGGTTTTTTACCGACAGCAGCAGGTTTATGGCAATTTGGCTTGTTATTACCGATTTAATATTAATACCCGCCCTATCGAGTGCATTTGTGGTTTTTGCCAAAACTCCCTTTTTCATTCCCACACCCGCGCCTTTTAATGTAAGGATACAAAAATCGTTGCTGTATGTAACACTTTTAACAATATTATCTGAAATTATTTCGCCTGCATGCACTATTGTGCCGGGCTCAATTGTTTTATCAAAAGTATCGATATTTAAAATGCGGATAGGAATTTTCGCACTCCTTAAAGGCTCTACGGTACGCGGATGCAAAATACCCGCCCCAAAATACGAGAGTTCGGCAGCCTCGGTGTATGACAAATGTGTTATGCGTATTGGGTTTGCAATCAGTTTTGGGTCGGCGCTCATAAAACCGTCAACATCTTTCCAAACATCGAGCGACTCGGCTTTTAAACAGTGCGCAATGGCTGCCGCCGAATAGTCGCTTCCACCTCGTCCAAGCAGAGTGATTTTTCCTTCGGGCGACACCCCGTAAAACCCGGGCACAACATATATTTTATCATCATTAAGGCGGTTTTGAACACCCTTTGCCGATTTTGATAAGTTTATTGTTGCATTGCCAAATTCGCCATCGGTAATTAATTGCATCTGCTCAGGCAGGGCTTCTTCGGAATTTAAGCCATGACTTTTCAAAATAGCATTCAAAATTAATGATGAAAAACGCTCTCCGTAACTCAATACCACATCTTCAACAAATTCGGAAATTTCGCCAATGTAATGAATGCCTGTAAGGTAACGCTCCAACTCAAGCATAAGCTTTTCAACCTGTTTAAGCGTTTGCTTTGCAAGGGTTTTGTCGGTAAAATTATCGTTAACAACATCTTCTTTAAGTGAAATTAGCGATTGAGAAAGGTTTTTAATTTGGGATTCATCATTTTTTACCAAACCCATTGCATTTATAAGGTGATTTGTAATTCCGTAAAAAGCCGACACAACAATTACCATAGGGCGGTCATATGCTTTTATAACCCGAACCAGCTTAAGTATATCTTCCTTTTTTTTAAGGTTGGAACCTCCGAATTTTGCTACTATCTTTTCCATTGAACGGTGTTTAGCCAAAAAAACGATATTTATAAAACGGCAGCAAAACTACTATAAAGTGTTTGTTAATGCAATTGTAATTATTGAATTACTGTTAAAACAGGAAAAAAAACGGGGCAGCCACTTTATTAATAAAGAAAATTCTTAAAATTGACTATCCCCGCAACTGAACCAAGGAGTATTACGCCAACATTATTTCAGCCCAAAAGCTGAAAATCAAATTTTCATTATTTTATCCCTCTATCAAACAATTGCCGGTTAATATCTCCCCTAAAAATTAGAGGAGAATATATGAAACCCCGAAGCAAAACCTCAAGGAATTCTTTTGATTCAATACCCGTATCGCTTTAACGGATTAGTGGTTAAACCTAAAGTTTTTATATATTTACCATATTATAACCAATACGTATTTATTATGCCTGAAATTTTAAAACCCACAACCCAAAAAGACCGCATTGTTGTGTTAGATGTTTTGCGGGGATTCGCACTTGTAGGGATTTTATTTGCCAACATATTGAGCTGGAGCGGTTTGAAATTTATGCCTATTGCTCATATTGAGGCTTTGGGCGATTTTCATGTTGATGTGATTTTATACAAGTTGCTGAAATTTTTTGTTGACACTAAATTTTATACCATTTTTTCTATTTTATTCGGAATTGGGTTTAGCCTGCAATTTGCGCGCAATAAAAATACAGCAGGTTTTATTCCTATGTACATCCGCCGTTTGGGCATTTTGCTTGTGATAGGTATGATACATGCCTTTTTCTGGTCGGGCGATATTTTAACGCTTTATGCCATTATGGGGTTTTTGTTGATTCTGTTTAGGAATGTTGAGCCAAGCAATTTATTGAAATATTCAGTTGTTTTGCTTGCACTGCCAATAGTGTTTGATATTATTTTTATGTTTACCGTAAATCATGAAACCGCCCACGCCACAAAAACAGCTTTAACGGTTTATAACGATATGACACCTGACGAGGTTGTTGCAGGATTTCAATCGGGCAACTGGGCTACAACTATAAAAACCAACCTACACAATTTAAAATGGCGTTGGTTTGCCTTTATTCCGTCAGGCAGGCCATTTAAAGTTTTAGGTTTGTTTATTTTAGGGTTTTATTTATACAGCACCGGCTTTTTTAATAAAATAGGCAAACAGTGGAAAGCATTTTTTGTGTTTATGATAATTGGTACAGTATTTACAACTTTGTCGATATTAATTGGCGGGAGTGTTGCAAAATTCCCTACCGAGTGGAAAAATATAGGGCATAATATTTTGCATGAAATTGGGCAGGTATCACTAAGCTTATCGTATATGGTTTTATTGACAATTTTGGTAAATAGGTTTAAAAACTTTTTTGTTTGGGATTTATTAAAAAACTATGGGCGTAAATCAATGTCGAGCTATTTGGGGCATACTTTTATAAATATTTTGATATTCTATCCTGTAATTGCATGGGGCTTGTTTGCTACACAGTCGTTAAAAAATGTTTATTTAATTGCGGTGGGCGTATTAACGTTTCAGCTTGTTTTTAGTTGGGTTTGGCTTAAGTTTTTTGCTTTTGGCCCTATTGAATGGCTATGGAAATGTTTAACCTACGGCAAATGGTTTCCTATTTTGAAAAAATAGACATACACTAATTTAATGTCTGTTCATAAAAACCAATAGTATGTACTATTATTAAGTTAGCTTGCGGTTTCAAGGTTACCTGCCTTTTTTCTTATTAGGTTTTTTTTGGGTTTTCAAAAACTCCTCGTTCTCTTTTATCAAAGCTTTCCAGTTGTCGTCGGTGTCTTCGGTAAAGTCGAGGGTTTCGTGATAATCTGATTTTTCAATCTCCATTACCGTAACTTTTTTACCCATAAATTCCTCAATCTCTTCCAATATAATTTTCTCCTCTTTGCTGCAAAATGTTACGGCATATCCTTTTTGCTTTCCCCTGCCTGTTCTACCCACGCGGTGTACATAGTTTTCCGACTGCTCGGGCAAATCATAGTTTACCACATAATCGACATTAGGAATATCAATGCCTCGGGCGCTAACGTCGGTAGCAATAAGCATTTTGACATTGCCACTTTTAAACTGCCCCATTACGTCAAACCTGTCATTTTGGTCTTTACCGCTATGAATTGTCAAGCTTTTTATACCAACCCTCTCCATAGCTTTAAAAACCCGTTCGGCCCTTACTTTTGTGCGCACAAAAACCAATATTTTGCTGTCGGGGTTTTCGTTTACCAGCCTTTCAAGAAAAAAACGTTTGTCGTCCATTTCAATATATGCTACCGAGTGGTTTACGTTTCGCGCAACAGGATCTTTTGGCGAAATTTGAATCCTGATAGGGTTTTCAACCAACGAGTACGCCAATCTTTTTATGGTTTCATTAATTGTAGCCGAAAAAAACAGGGTTTGGTGTTTTTTTGGCAGCTTCTTTTTTATATCCTTAATATCTTTAATAAACCCTAAATCGAGCATATGGTCGGCCTCATCAAGTATTAACGTACTAATTCGGGCTAAATTAAGATGCCCTTGACTAATTAAATCGAACATCCGCCCGGGTGTTGCAATAAGTATATCAAGACTTTTTTCAAGACGTGCAATTTGTGTATCTTGCTCAACACCACCATACAAACAAAATGATTTTACGCGGGTATGGCGACTTAATTTCTCAAATACCTCGCTAATTTGTTGTGCAAGCTCGCGGGTTGGCACCATTACCAAACATTTAATCCCCTCGTTGCGTCGCAAGTTTTTTTGCCTATGCAATTTATCGATTATCGGAATTGCAAAAGCCGCAGTTTTTCCTGTTCCGGTTTGAGCTATGGCAAGCACATCTTCGCCCTTTAAAATTGGCGGAATTGATTTAAACTGTATGTCGGTGGGCTTTTTAAAACCTAACTTGCCAAGGTTTTTCTTTATCTCAAAAGAGATATGGTAATCATCAAATCGCATCTGTTTATAGTTTAACCAATACCTTTTATTAAGGCATATGAATAATTAATTGGCACAAAGATAGCATATCAATTAAACAATTACAGAGAAATAGTTTGGCAAATAAAAAGTTCGACTTGTTACGTATCTGTAATTTAGATATTAAAACTACAGTTTAAACAGGGTATAGCCGAACACCAATTTTTTAAACACCAAACTACCCGACCAAATAGTTATTCCACAAATACCAATAATTATTTCTATTAAAGGTAATTTTTTTCCTTTATCATTATCAGAATTTTATAATTGTCAAAGGTTGATAAGAACAATTGAACTTACACCGATTATAATGGCTCCTAATATCTTCCAATGGAGTCGTTCCTTAAAAATAGCCCATGCACAAATTGAACTTAAACTTACCACTGCAATACTGATTGTTGGAAAGAGTTGTGAGCTTTGCCAGCCTGCTATGCTTAGTGCTCTTAATAGGAAATAGACAGATCCATAATTGGTGCAACCGAGAATAAGCCCAAATAACAGATCCTTCCACTTTCCAAAATGTCGCCGACTAAAGATTCTCCATACAAGAACTAATCCACTGAGCAAGAATGCCGATAAAAAGGAAGCCATCACATATATATGATAAGATGTACTTACCAAGAATTGTGCCTGAACGAACTTGATTAGTGTAGAATGTATTCCAAATACCACAAAAAGCAAAAAAGGAAATATATTAATTGCTTGCCGTTGATGTGATACACCTTTGAACTCAAAACCATTTAAGAAAAGAGCTATAAGAGCAGTAAATATCCCTATTAGCTTAAGTACTGTAACTGTATCATCATAAAGTAAGAAAGCTATAAAAGTCGGGATAGCTACTGAAAGTCGGCTAGAAAGACTGGCGATTGCGACACCATGCTTTTCGGTTGTCCACCCCATCAAGAAAAAACAAGCAACAAATATCCCCCCTTGTAAAACCGATAAAGGGTACCAGCTTTGACCAAACATGGAACTTATATCTATTGACTCAACTGAAGAACTAAAGCCAATAACTACACACACAGCATAATTGGTTACTATAGCACTTAAAAGATTAATACGAAAATGTGCAAATGCTTTGAACAAAAGGTGATTCAATGAAGAAAAGATAATAGCGAGAATTAAAAATATCATATATTAATTTGTAAAATTCTAACTAATGTCAAAAACAAACTCTGATTATCAACGGTTTATATTTATAATAATTTTCTCATTTTAAGCTCAAATTTTTATTATTTTACCCCTCTATCAACCGGCAATTGCCGGTTGATATCTCCCCTGAAAATTATAAGAGAATATATGAAACCCCGAGGCAAAGCCTCGAGGAATTCTTTTGATTAAAAGGATGCAGAAATAGGTTTATCAAAAAAATTATATTTTTAATAATTAAAAACCTCATTTAAGGTTAGCTCTTTTATAGGACCTAAGCCTTTAAGCACATTAAAGTCAACCATATTTTTGTTGCCAATTACTAAATATATGTACTCTTTATTGCTTATATGTTTATTGAAAAAACCTGTAAAATCATCCATAGTTGCCACTTTCATATAATCATACACATCTTTTCTGCTGTCGTAATCGAGCCCTCTGTCTTTTGCGCTTAAATAGCTCCAAAAAATACGGTCTTTAATTATCCGTTCGGTTTCAATATTCTTCTTTATTGATTCCTTTGAAAGCTCAAATTGGTTTTCGGCCTCGGGTATCTCATTCAACAGTGTTATCATTGCATCTGATGCAGCTTTTAACTTATCGGGCTGCGTGGCAATGTATGAGTAGTTATAGTGCGATTTGCCAATACGGTTAGGAGTTGTAAAATATGAAAAAGCCGAATATGCCAAAGCCCTCGATTCGCGAATCTCCTGAAAAACTATTGACGACAAGCCTCCGCCATAAAACTCGTTAAACAGACGCGCATTTGGTGTAAGTTTATTATTTAACACCTCGTCTTTTGATAATATTATCATTTGTGTTTGCACCATATCATAATCAATAAAATATACAATAGGCTTATCAATAGGCAGCTCGGTATATTTTACAGGCTCGGGAATTGTCTCTAATTTTTTAGGTATGGCATGGTTTTTCTTAAGTATTGCCATTACCTCATCGACTGATTTTTGTCCATAATAAAATAGTTGGTGCTCTTTTTTTGTAATACCCTTTATCAAGTTTGTCAGCTCCTCAGGATTTATATTTTCCATATCTTCTTGCGACAAGATATTGCGATAGCCTGAATTTTCGCCATATATACCATAATTATACATTGCGTAAAAAAGTATCTCTCTTTTGTCCAATTTTTTGTCGGCACGTTTTTTTGCAATGCCTTCAATATATTTGTTATACGACTCTTGATTGGGAACAACATTGGCAAGCATATGCTCTAACAGTTCTGCAGCTTTTTCGGCATTTTCTTCAAGCCCACTTATGTAAACATACGAACGGTCGTTTCCGGTTGACACACCAAAATTTAGGGCATATTTAAAAAACTCTTGTTGCAACTCGGCAGGTGTGTATTTATCGGTGCCAAGGTATGGCAGATACTTAACTGCCAGTGCAAGTTTTTTGTCATGGTCTTTGCCCATATCAATAATATAAATAAGCTTAAAAAGTTCGTTTGTATTGTTTTTTATATAGCTGAATTTTACACCGGTGGCAAACTCTTTTGTTGTTATTTTTTTATTAAAATCAATAAATACCGGATTAATAGGCTCTGTTTCTTGCGCTGTTAATATTTTAAAAAATTCCGACTCATTTTCGCGCTTTAAATCAACGGGTGTAATTTCCGGTTTGTCAACCTTAACCACATTGGCATCTTCGCCCTTGCGTTTATACACAATCACATAATTTTTATCGGTGTATTTTTCGTTGGCAAACTGCATTATCTGCTCGCGGGTAACCTTTTCCATATCATCAAAAACCTTAAGCTCGTTTTCCCACGAAACCTCATTTGCAAAGGCTATGGCAAATTTATGCGCCCTAAAGTTGTTTTCCTGTCCACGAATATCGTCTAACTTCATATTGTTTATCGATGCCTGAATAAGCCAGTCGTCAAATTCACCTTTTTTAATATGGTCAATCTCACCCAACAATAAATCGCGTACCTCCTCTAAGCTTTGCCCTTCGCGAGGAGTACCTTTAAAAATATGCATGCCGTAATCTTTCATAAAATTGTATCCGCAACCGGCGTGCAGTACTTTTTGCTGTTGGTTTAGGTTTAGGTCAATTAGCCCTGCGTTCGAGTTGCTAAGCATATAATCAATTAAAGTTATCATTAATTCATCGTTTGAGTTTGTTCCGTTAAAACGAAATGCAAATATTAACGACTCTTTTTCGGGGCCAAACACCTCGGCCTCTTTAACTTCGGTAATAGGATCTTCTTTAGGATTTACTTTAGGCTCAATGGCTTTGCTCTCGACAGAACCAAAATATTTATCAATGAGCTGGATGGTTTCTTCAGGGTCAAAATCGCCCGAAAGGCATATGGCAATATTGTTTGGCACATAATATTTTGAGTAGTATTTTTTTATATTTACCATCGACGGGTTTTTCAGATGCTCGGCTTTGCCAATTGTGGTTTGTTGTCCGTATGGATGGTTGGGAAAAAGCAAATCGAGCATTTTATAATACAGCTTATTACCGTCCCTGTCTTGTCCCATATTAAACTCCTCGTAAACTGTTTCAAGCTCGGTATGAAATACGCGCAATACCAAATTAAAAAACCGCTCCGACTCCAACTGCAACCACTTGTCAAGCTCGTTGCTCGGAATATTGTTCATAAAAACCGTACGCTCGTTGGTAGTATAGGCATTTGTGTATTTGCCTCCTATTGCGCTAATTGTGCGGTCGTATTCATTTGGGGCAACATACATTGCGGCTTCTTGCGAAACACGGTCAATCTCTTTGTAAATCTCTCTCTTTTTTTCGGGGTCTTTTTCTGCTTTATGCTGCTCAAACAAATCAGATAATTCGTCTATCAACACTTTCTCTTTATCCCAATTAATTGTACCTAATTTGGGAGTACCTTTAAACATCATATGCTCTAAATAGTGAGCTAACCCCGTATTATCTTGCGGGTCGTAAGTTGAACCGGCTTTAACAGGAATAAATGTTTGAATCCTTGGTTCATCTTTATTTACGCTTAAATACGCTTTAAGACCGTTTTTCAGCGTGTAAATTCTAAGGTTGTAAGGGTCGTTGGTTACCGTTTCGTAAGTGTAACCGTTAACGTCGGTTTTTACCTCGGTTTTGTATCCTGTTTGGGTACAACCCGATAAAATTGCAAAAACAGATGCTAAAATAATCAATGCATAATTTTTCATAATGAGTTTAATTAGTTGATAATAATAATTAATGACTTTTGGTATAAAAGAATAAAAATACTCATGTTTATTGAACCATTTTAAATAAAACGAAAAAATATAAACTATTGTATTATGTTGTGTAGCACCAAAATACAGTTTTTTACTAATTAGTGCTTGCACGAAAGCTCTACAAAATTATAAATGTTTCTTTTGGCAATATTTTACTTTTCTCAATAAGCTGATACACAGGCATCAATTCATCTCAAAAAAATAAAAAAAGCTGTTCTAATTTACTCAGAACAGCTTTCAATATGTTTATAATTTTAAATGCTTACCCGCACACTTAACCAATCAACTCTTCCGCCCTTACAGGGCTTGGGTTTTACAAAAAAACTACAATAAAGAAAATTTTTAATTTTCATTATTTTACCCCTCTATCAACCAGCAATTGCTGGTTGATATCTCCCCTAAAAATTAGGGGAGAATATATAGACCCCCGAGGCAAAGCCTCGAGGAATTTTTTTGATTAAATACAGGGCGTTGCCCTGTACTAATGCTTTAAAGGCTTTCAGCCTCAAATTTTCAAACTTGAGGCAAACAAGCAGATAAGCATATTATTTTATATTATCTCCTATCGGGTTTTGGCAACAATGCTTTACGCGAAAGTTTTAATTTTCCGGTTTTATCAACGTCAATTAATTTAACCTCAACAATATCACCCTCTTTTAAAACATCCTCTACTTTTGCTATGCGACGCCACTCAATTTCCGATATATGCAGCAGCCCGTCTTTTCCGGGAAGTATTTCAATAAAAGCACCAAAAGCCACAATAGACTTAACCTTGCCTTTGTAAATTTCACCTACCTCAGGTACTGCAATAATACCTTTAATACGTGCCAAGGCTGCTTCAATATTGTCTTTATTGTTTGCAACAACTTCAACTTTTCCTACATTATCAACCTCTTCAATAATAATAGTTGTTTCTGTTGATGCCTGTATCTCCTGAATAATTTTTCCTCCGGGACCAATTAGCGAGCCAATAGTATCTTTCGGGATAGTTAATTTAACTACTCTTGGAGCGTATGGCTTAAGCTCTGGCCTTGGGGCTTCGAGTGTTTTCGATATCTCATCTAAAATATGCAAACGACCGGTTTTTGCCTGCTCAAGTGCTTCGGCCAAAACTTCATAAGGTAGTCCGTCAACTTTAATGTCCATTTGTGTGGCGGTAATCCCGTCGCGCGTGCCTGTAACTTTAAAGTCCATATCACCTAAGTGGTCTTCATCGCCAAGTATATCACTTAAAACAGCATATTTATCATCTTTGGTAATTAACCCCATGGCAATGCCGGTTACAGGTTTTTTAATTTGGATACCTGCATCCATAAGTGCCAAAGTACCTGCACAAACAGTAGCCATTGACGACGATCCGTTTGATTCCAGAATATCAGAAACTATACGTATTGAATATGGATTTTCGTCGCCTTGCGGAAGCATATTTTTTAGTGCGCGGTGCGCAAGGTTTCCGTGTCCAATCTCGCGACGTCCTGTTCCTCGCTGCGGCCTTGCATCGCCAGTTGAAAATGGCGGAAAGTTATAATGCAGCAAAAAGTTGTCTTTGCCTTGGCGAAGAACCTCGTCAATTAATTTATTATCGAGCTTGGTGCCTAAGGTAACCGTAGTTAGCGATTGAGTTTCGCCG
>Ga0256845_1003632_pt1 | contig 10337 bp, 7 predicted proteins | sample RiftiametaG_FD_189101 | JGI IMG/M metagenome (GOLD analysis project Ga0256845, IMG submission 189101) | Tube worm associated microbial communities from hydrothermal vent at the East Pacific Rise, Pacific Ocean - Riftia | ecosystem: Host-associated > Annelida > Integument > Unclassified ... | reverse complement strand
CTACTGGCAAAGAAAAAAACGAGGGAAAACGCGGTCAAGGCGCCAAGAAAAGCTGCAAACGGTACCGTCCAGAAAAGATAATAACCCGAGATACCAGATAACAGTACCAGAGCGGCTCCGGTGGAGGCTCCGGAGGAAAGGCCGAGGATATATGGATCGGCCATGGGGTTGCGAACAACAGCCTGCATAACAGCTCCGGTGATGGCCAGTCCGCCCCCCACCAGTACGGTAAAGAGGATGCGAGGAGTGCGGATCAACCAGATAATCTGTTCGGTGGCAAAATTCCAGTCACCATACTTGATTGAAGTCGTCTTAAAGAGGAGAATACGCCAGATATCGTCGATGGCGACACTGACTGATCCAAAGGCCAGTGAGGTTATGATACAGGCAAGAAGGAGGGTTGACAGTATCAGAAGATGTTGTCTGTGCCTTTTGTTATCGGCTGCGATCGTGCATCGAAGGTCTTTGTTCGTAGTCTGTATTGTCATTGTCTTTTTAATGCAGCAGCAAGTTTTTTTATGGCCGACACCGTTCTTATCCCTCCTGTGGATGCGCTGAATTCGATATCCACATATTTCTTGTTTTTCACTGCCACAAGTTGCGAGTAGATCGGATCCTTATCGAGTGTTTTTCTCTTTTTGGCAGATGAGCTCCATACCGCCTCGGTGAGGACGATATAATCAATGGGACGGCTGATAATTTCTTCCTGGTTAACAGTTGCCAGGGTCTTGCCGATAAGGGTGTCAGAAAAGCTGTTTTTGCCGCCGGCAAGAGTGATAATGGCATGAATCGGGCCACTGCCGCTGCCCACAAAGGGTCCCTGATTACTGAAATAATCGAGCCAGAGGATCCACGGCTTTTGGTCGTCCGGGGCTTGCTCTCTCTGAATTCTGCTTATCTCTTTTTCCATGGTGGCAATTAGTTGTTCAGCACGCGCTTCGACCCTGAATATTTTAGCAACCTCCCTCAACTCTTTGTAAAGAATCGCCATTGACCAAGGTGACTTGCCGGTAACCATACCCTTGCATGTGATGGGAGCGAGATAGAAGTTTATGCCCATATCGAGGAGTTCGTGGCGGGTGGGCATACCGCGTCTGTCTGAGAATGCGCTGGGATAGCCTGCATAAATAAAGTCCGGCGCTACGTTGAGGAGTATTTCTTTGGATGGATATTTTTTGGCAAGTATCGGGATTGTACGATAGATTTCAGCGAATTCGGGCAGGATTTTATCATCCAGATACGCTGTGCCCACCATATGATCCGCAAGTCCCAGGGCTAGCATAATTTCAGTTTGGGTTTGATTCAGGGTAACTGCCCGCTCTGGTATCTCTTTGAATTTGAGAATAAAACCATCATTTGAGATGGTTGCCGTTGTTAATGTTGAGGCTTCGACATGAGCTAATTTTTCCTGTGCGGAGGCATGGACAGCGGACATAATAACTAAAATGGTGAGTATACTTATCCGTTGAAAAAGAGATAACATATTGGAGGCCTTATAAGAATTTATTGCGAATACGTGTAGGGGGGCGCATGTTAATCTTCTCCGGCTACCAGCTGCTGCGCTCCCCCTGAACTCTATCAGTACGGGTTAAAAGGTAAACTTATAGCTCAGCATGACTGTCCGGGGAGCACCTCTGAAACCGTAGAGAAATTTTTCTTCGGTGTAGGAGTCGGTAGCTCTTGAATGACCATAGGTGACATATTGGTCATCAAAGAGGTTATTTAATCTCAGGGTAAACATATGAGCAAGATCCTGCCCAAAACGATAAAAGAAGGAAACATCAGTCAGCCAGTTTTCGCCGTAGTAGGTATCGTAGCGCTCACTGTAGAAACTACCGCTGGCAATTTTTCCAATATAACGACTGGCAATATCGCCACCGAAGGTCTTTGCAGGGGCTTCGTAACGGAGAAGTGGCTTAATTTTGGTGATTATATTGATGACCCCTGCCACACCGTCTGTTCCGTAAAAAAGTCCTTCACCATTTTTCAGAATTTCGATTCGTTCAATCATGGCTGTTGAGAGGGTATCGAGATTACCATCACCGTAGAGACGGTTATTGATCCTTACTCCGTCCAGTAAAAAGACAATTTGATTGATTCCTCCACCGTTAAGGCTCATTCTCGTTCTATCTGCCCGCTCAGTCTTTGTGCTGACGTAGAGACCTGGAACCAGCGATTCCAGAATCTGGTTGACATCGGCAAATCCGCCCCTTTTTATCTCCTTTGCGGTATCATTTTTTACGGTTTGTCTCATTTTTTTCTCTTCCCTTCGCATTTCATTGCTGTAATGAGTTTATCGCTTAAAGTGCGGACATAAAAAAACCCGAACCAATTTGAACATTGATTCGGGATGCCCTGATATTTCCACGAATAAGAAGAGTCTTCCACCCCATGTCCTCGGGGGTAAAATCATTCTGTTGAACCATTTCTCCGATCCATACAGACACTATCAGACAGGTCTTCTGACTTCCGGTTCTCTCTACTTATTGCGCCTTCCCGTCCTTAAAGTGACAGTGGCATATATGCAATGTTCGTCCCCGGTTACAGCGGCGGGCCCGTTCCGGATTTACACCGGATTCCCTATTAAGCTCTATTGCGAGCATCTGAATAATATCGAGAACATCTACAAATAAACAGAGTTAAAGTCAAGTGCGTTACATCTAACAGCGCCTATTTTTAACGTTTATAGCCGGTTTTATAAAAATGGTTACACTGCTGCTGCCACTTTGGGTTAGAAGTGCCGGTTCTCTTCAGAGAACACCATCTTTCATGGTTAATACACGGTGACAAATTGCGTTAAGAATCGCTTTATCATGACTAACGATTACAATGGAGGTTCCTCTTCTGGCAATATCTGCAAAAAGAGAGAGTACTGTGGCTGCGATGGATGCATCTAGTGCGGATGTCGGTTCGTCGGCAACAAGTAAGGCCGGATTTGCTATAATGGCACGCAAAATCGAGATTCTCTGGCATTGTCCCACTGATAATTCATATGGTCTGGCATTGATATCGATATTGCCAAGGCCAACTTCTGATAATTTTTCTGCTGCAATAGATTGTCTGGTAGCTCTGCTCAGGGATTGCTTTGCCGTAAGTGGTTCGGCAATAGTTCTCCATATGGGCCAGCGGGGGTCAAGGCTACCGACAGGATCCTGAAAAACCGGCATGACATAACCTTTTCTTGAGCAACCATGGTTCAATCTTTTAATCCGTTGGTTAACTGGTTGACCGTTTAAGTAAATGACACCGCAATCCGGATAATCAATGGTTGATAATATTCTTAGAAAAGTAGATTTGCCGCAACCGGATGCACCGCAGATACCAATTACTTCCCCTTTTCTAACCTGTAGGGATGCCTTCGAAATTGCCAATACTGATTTTTTACCTTTGCCGTAAACTTTTGCGATATTATGCGCCTCTGCCACTAATACTGGTCTGTTCGAGGTGATATGCTTTTGAAAAAGGACTTTAGAACTTTTATTGCCATCTGGGGAGCATGGTTTGTTTTTCCACTTTGGAGATATCACAACAGGACAGGCAAGCCCGTTGTACAATTCGGGGATTTTGGTAAGACAAGACGGTTGTTGAGATCCACAACGGGGGGCAAAAGCACAGCCGTTGATGGTAATTGATAATTTAGGTGGCGTACCTGGAAGTGGTTGAGGTAACCCTTTTCCGGCCTGTGGCATTGCATTGAATAGACCGACAGTGTAGGGATGTCTTGGGTGTAATCTAAGGGAGCGGGTATTTGTCAATTCCACAATCCTGCCTGCGTAGATAATGGCAACTCTGTCGGCATGGCGGCTAACCAGAGTAATATCATGACTGATTAATAGAATTGCTGCTTTTGATTGCTTAAGTAATGACAACGTGGTGTCTGCAATATCAGCATCCAATGCACTGGTTGGTTCATCTGCAACAACCAGAGGCGGACGATGAGCTATGGCTGCCGCTATTGTTGCTCGCTGGAGCATCCCTCCACTCCATTGGTGTGGAAAACTTTTCACCATCGAAGAGACATTTTTGATTTTGAGTTTATGGAGCAGGTTTAAGATACGATTAAATGGGCTTTTAAAGTTATGGGCACGCCAGGCCTCTGCGACATGCTCTTTTATTTTATCGAGTGGATTACATGCTTTGAAAGGATCCTGGGCGACAAAACCCACAGTAAGACCACGCATGCTTTGGAGAAACGCAGGAGATGCCCCAATAACCTCTTTATTACATATAGTTATAGACCCTTTGTTGGTGGCACCCTCAGGCAGTAATCCTAAGATTGAACGGGCAATTGTTGTCTTGCCACAGCCGGATTCTCCTACTAGAGCGACACATTCCCCGGCGTTGATATGAAAGCTGATACCTTGTACAGCATGAATGTTGCCGGGATATTTAACTGATAAATCAGTGCATTGGAGTATCGGGTCGTCTGTGGTCATGTTTTTATATCGGTAGCTCTATGAAGGGCGTTGCCAATGAGGTTTGAGGCTGCAACGGATAAAAAGATAGCCAGTGAAGGTGCTGCAATCAACCATGGCATTTTTACGAAATAGAGTCGTGAATCAGAAAGCATGGCTCCCCATTCAGCCTGGGGAGGTTGCAACCCCAGGCCAAGGAAGGAAAGACCGGCAATTTGAATAATGATACCTCCCAGATGAAGCGTTGCAATTATGAGCAACTGCGTAAAAACGCCCGGTAAAATATGTCCTGTCACGATACGCCACCAGCCAATACCAGCAAGTCGATCAGCTACTATATCATAACGATGCATGCAAGCTACTACGTAGCTACGCGTCAACCGTGCATAATATGCCCACGAAGAAATAATAATAGCAATAAGCATATTTTGAAACCCCACCCCCAAGGCTCCAATAATAGCCAGGGTTATAATCAGGGATGGTAGTGCTAATAGCACATCCACAAGCCGCATAAGGAAAATATCTACAAATCCTCCCAGCATACCTGCTGTAATTCCTAAAAAAAGGGCAATAACCAAAACACTGGCCATAACGAGTAGTGCTGCTCCCAATGATTGTCGTCCACCAATGAGAATGCGCATAAATTGATCTCGTCCCAGTTGATCGGTACCGAATAGATGGTGTGAACTTGGGGGCAAAAGTTTGCTTTGCAGATCAATGGCATTGGGGTCGCTGTGGATAATAACTGGCCCTATGGAAACTGCGGTTAATATAAATAATGCGATAAAAAAACCTACCCTGCCTGAATATATGAACCAGAAACGAAACAATAGAGTGCGATGGTCTCGTATAATAATATGATCCAATATCCTCATTGGTGATCCTTTGTGTTGTGACGCACATCAAGTAAATTTGATATGGTGTCTACTCCAAAACTCATTACAACATAGAGAACAGTGCTTACCATGACAAATCCCTGAATAACGGGCATGTCGCGAGCTGCAATTGCCTCTATGGCATAACTTCCCATTCCGGGCCATGAAAAAATTGACTCAATTATCGGTGCGCCGCCTAATAGCGCACCGAATCCCATGCCGATTGCGGTAAGAAAAGGAAGAAATGCGTTTGGTAGAGCATAGCGAAAAAGCACGCGCAAAGGGGAGGCACCCCGAGCCTTGGCAACTAAAGTAAAATTTTTATTTAAAACTTCCAGAAGACTTGCTCGAAGAATCTGGGTCCAGCCTGCGGCAAGATGCACGCTGAGACAGAGGGATGGTAACCAGACATGACTAAACTGTCCTTTTGATAATATCTGACCGATATTATAGTTTAATACGACAAAGTAAAGGAGGAGCAATCCTAATAAAAATGACGGGGTGGTTGTACCGATCTGGGTTAAAAATGTAATCAAATGATCCGGCCATTTCCCTTCGTGTGAAGATGCGATAAGAGCTGCTATTACGGAAAGGAAGAGAGAAATTACAACTGTGGTGCCGGCCAGCATCATAGTATAAGGGAATCTCTTGGCTAATTCACCAGCTACCGGTTTACCGGACTGGAAGGAACCGGAAAGATCACCATGTAGAGCCCTTTTTACCCATTGTATATATTGTATAGGTAATGGTTTATCCAGCCCCCATTCGTGTCGAAGTGCTTTGATTTCACTGGGAAGGGGTGCCCCGGCCCCATGGGCTTCAAGAAATCGCATGGCCGGGTCACCAGGTGTAAGGGGCAATAAACTCCATATCAGGATGCTGGCGGCTAATAGTGTTAACGTTGCTTGCACCATCTGATTACCCATGCTTTTAGCAATATAACAGAGTCCTGAGAAGAAGTTGGTAGTTTTCTTCTGAATTATGCCTATCCTGTTCATTGTTTTAGTTTTCCGGCCTTGTTTCAAAACTTACATGAACCCAGTTGTGGGAGGGAAGGTAATTTTGGTAAGCGGCGGATACCACGGCTGGGAAAAGTTTAGTGACAACAAAAAACTGGTAACCCTTTTTTTCAATAATGATTTGTTGAATTTTTTTGAGTATCTCTATTCTTTTCTGTTCGTTAAAAGTAATCTGTAGCTCATCAATTAGAGCATCCAGGTCAGAATTTTCTATTCCTCCATAATTGCGATCTCCCTTTGAATGTATATATCGATGCAATTGAGGTGTGCCGCCCCCGCTAATCGAACTGTCAAAAGCGAGAGAAGAATTCCAGAGGATTTGCTTGTCCAGCATAGCTTCTTTGACGCTGTCTACTGAGATGATTTTCATCGCAAACCCTATTTTTCTTAATTGGGCTTGTAGAGTGACTGCGATTGGAGCTAAATCAGGCTGTTGGGGATAGATGAGCATGACAAAAGACAAACGCCTACCGTTTTTGGCCCTTATCCCGTCCTTTTGTCGCTTCCAGCCGTTTTCTTCCAGCAGTTTATTGGCTTTAACGGGATCATATCGTTGGTTTTTTACAGTGAAAGGAAATCCTCTGGGATAATAACCAACAGCGGGATAGTAGACCCCATTTAAAACATCTTCGGCAATCTCTTTTCGATTCATACCGAAACCCAGCGCCCGGCGTACATTCGCCTCATCAAATGGAGCGATTCTGGTGTTGAAAATTAATCTGATTCCTTCTCGGCTTTTGGGAGTAGTAACAAAAAAAATATCCTTTCTGTTTTGATAAAGGAGCTTTGCCTCGGATGGCACATAGATGGCAATGTCCGCTTCTTTATTTTCAATGGCCAGCATTTTAGCTTGCATATCACCAATAAAGCCAACTCTTACGCCTTGCAGAGGTGGAATTCCCTGCCAATATTCTCTGTATCGCTTTAGTGTTAAGGCATGATCATTGAGATTGACGACTTCATATGGGCCGGTGAACATGCCTTTGCCAGCAAGCCGGTCGTAATCACTGCCGACACTGTTGACAAGCTCTGCATCGTAAATTGGAAAAATAGATTCGCTTGCAAAAATATTTGGTATTGTGGGGTTTGGTTTTTGTGTGGTAAAAATAATATGATGGCGATCTGTTACCTTGACAGTTGCCCCCGGTAAATTAGCTCTGGCAGCCGGAGAGAGTAGCAGCTGGCGATTTATCAATGCGGCAAGCGCATTTGCGTCAAGTTTTTTACCATTTTGAAATGTCACTTCCGGACGTAAAGTCAATTGCCAGTTGAGAGTATCGATCTGTCTTAGAGATTTCAGTACCCACGGTTTAATGGTAAAATCACGATCCCATTTCATAAGAAGTTCTGCTGCACCGAATTCGCTATACCAGAAGCCCTGTTTCACTGGATCTAAACTTTTAATTCTAAATGACGTAAGAATACGCAAAGTGGGAAAAGAGTTAACTGGTCTATTTTGTACTTGTTCAGAAGCAAAAACCGATGACCCGGTACATATTGGCAGAATCGTCAATCCCAGAATCAGGGCTGTTAATATTCTTAATTTCGACACGATATTCTCCCGTTACGTAAGCACTGTTGGTAACATATCGGGAATCCGTCAATACACCACAGATCCCCGGATATGCAGTAGGTATACATGTGTAGAATGACAGTGACCTGCAGTTAAAAAGTAAATGTATATCCAAGTACCACCGTTAAGGGCAGGCCATTTTGATGGTAGAGGAAATAATCACCATCACTGTTTTTGGCTTTGTTATAACGGCTGGCGTATTTTTCATCGAAAATATTTTCGATTCGAAGACTGATTTTATGATGATTATTTGTCCCTAATCGAACAAAAGTTGATGCGTCGACGACAAACACGTCACCGTAATTGACATCTTTAAAAGTACCGAGTCCGCGTTCGTAGACATCTCCAGTGTATCTTGCGCCTAAATTTGCTCCAAACCAGCCGCTAGTATTTCGATAACTGACATTGGCGCTACCGTAATATTCGGGGATTCTTTCCAGTTGTTCACCGCCGTTTTTGGCATCAACCCAGGTCGCGCTAAGGTTGAATGTCACTCCTTGGAAAGGACCAATACCGGTTGAGATCTCTACACCTTTAATCTTGGTTGTACCCCCTTGATTTTTATAGGTACTGTCCCCGTTTGCAAGGGTTATGCGCTTAATCATATCTTCAATATCGTGGGAGAAATAGCCTGCATCAATAGTAAAATATTGCCAGCCGCCTCCTATTCCTATTTCGGTATTCAGGCTTGTTTCGGGATCAAGATCAGGGTTTCCATAGCGCCCTCGACTTGGGTCTTTCCCGTAAAGTTGTAATGCGGTGGGGACGGAAAAAGATGTGCCGACTGTGCTTCTAAAATAGATACTTTCTATGAGTGGTGTTTTTAAGCTTACATCCCATATTGTAGAATCGACACCTTCATTGGTTATATTATATCGGGCACCAATGGCCAGTTTACTATCAGGAGAAAAGGGAAGGTATGGTCTATAGTTGGCGAAAAGACCGTATATCTCAGTGGTTTCAGTGTCATAAATCCTCACCACCTCGTCTTTCCCCCAGTAATTCTGGTAATCGATGCCGGAGAGTATTTCTCCTCCTCCCCATCGTGTACTCGTTAAAAAATTTAGACCATAATCTTTGTAAGCCCACGGTGCAGCGTTGTATCTATAAGATCCGTCAATATTCATGAAAGTACAATCTGCACTCCAGAAATGAAAATGACTTTTAACGTAATAGGAAAAGCTATCGTTTAGATCATGATCCCATTTTAGTATACCAATCTCTTCTTCCCAGTCGTTGAAGGTGTGCCCAAGTTTATAATGACCGTAAGGGTAGTCAAAGTAGCCTTGTTGCTTGCGAAGTTGGGCACTTAAAACGCTTTTGCCGGCTAGTTTGAATTCCTTACGATACTTTGCACCAATGGTGGAACGATCATAGCCAATGTTTGTGTTTTTATCGGGGTTATCGGCATCCCTCAGCACCTGGTCATCAAGAACTTTGTATCCATCCCATCCCTCGAAACTTGCAAATGCCATAAATCCATGTCCATTTTTGGTATCGGTAACATGGCCGTAAACTTCCCGGTAATCTTTATCACCATAGGAGGTACCGAACTCTCCACTGGTGTTTTTTGTGATTCCCTTTGTGATTATATTAATAACACCGGCCCTTGCTCCGGTTCCATAAAAAAGACCTTCACCGCCTTTCAGTATCTCAATTCGGTCAATCATATGAACACTAAGAGTATATGACCAGCCGCCACCGTATAATCTGTTGTTAATTCTGACTCCATCCAGCAACCACAAAATATCTTTTGACCCATGGATGCTCGTTGTATTGTATCCACCCCTCCCGGAACGGGTTTCCGAATATAGGCCAGGTACTAAAGTTCTCAATGCCATGGAAAGATCGACAAATCCTGCTTCTTCCATCTCTTTACCTGTGATAATTTCGACAGGGCGGCCAAAATCCCCAAGCTCTGCGGAGAGATGGGCCTCAATTTTTCGTCCTGTAACAACTATTTCCTCACTTTCTTTTGTTTCGATTTGTGCGGCAAAACAACTGGTGGATAAATATGAAAAAGATATAACGACACAAAACAAAGCAACCGGCTCTAAAAGCAACCCAATTTTATTTCTTTTCTTATACGCCTGTTTATGATCAAAATAGTGTTTGGTTTTCCCCATCTCTTTTTCTCCTTTTTCGATTGTAATATTTCTATTGCCCAAGATCCGGGCATAAAAAAACCCGAACCAATTTTATATTGATCCGGGATGCCCTGATTTATCCACGAAAAGGAAAAGCGTTTTATCCCATGGCCACGGGGGTAAAACATTTCTGCAGAACCATTTCTCCGATCCATACACACATTATCAGACAGGTCTTCTGACTTCCGGTTCTCTCTACTTATTGCGCCTTCCCGTCCTTAAAGTGACAGTGGCATATATGCAATGTTCGTCCCCGGTTACAGCGGCGGGCCCGTTCCGGATTTACACCGGATTCCCTATTAAGCTCT
>Ga0256845_1003631_pt1 | contig 10340 bp, 8 predicted proteins | sample RiftiametaG_FD_189101 | JGI IMG/M metagenome (GOLD analysis project Ga0256845, IMG submission 189101) | Tube worm associated microbial communities from hydrothermal vent at the East Pacific Rise, Pacific Ocean - Riftia | ecosystem: Host-associated > Annelida > Integument > Unclassified ... | reverse complement strand
CTTTTTTGGCGATTTGAGGAGGTAAAATAACACTATCCATCAGAACAGAAAAGTAGAATCTCTACTTTTCTCGTTCTGAAAAATATTATTATAAACTCAAATCTAAAAGTTGCATTTGTGACTTGAATTCAGCATTACAACTAGTTATGCTCAAACAAATACATTGTTTAATCACCATAAAATAAACCACGGAACACAACATGAACAACACCGACCTCAAGCCATAAAGCAGAGACTCGATAGTGTGGTGACTGAAAATGATTATAAATACACCTTTAGCTATGACGCTAGCGGAAATAATACAGAAGAAGTAACTTATACTTGGGATAGTACTAAGACCCAATGGTCTCCTTCTGAAAAACACAATTATACCTATGACTTTAATAAAAACCTCATAGAAGACTCTTGGCCTTACTGGAATGACGGCACTAATCAATGGACTGAGCCTAGAGGAAAGTATATTTATGAATATGATTCAAACGGAAGAAAGGTAAAAGAAACTTTCATCGCTTGGTCTCCCCCTATCAATGGGGTAATAATAAATCGTACGACACACTCATTTACAATGAAAACGGAAGTATTAAAGAGGAAATAACCAATAATAAAGAATATATTAATAATCAACAGCTACGGTAACAATGGACTTAATACAGTAACATGCTACAGATGGAATAAGTATACTGAAAAATGGGACTACGAAAGTAAATACTTAGACATTTACGACGACACCGGAAAGTTAATTGAAGAAACAACAACATATACTTGGGATAAGCTTACTGCACAATGGCTTAACGGGTATAAATACATTCTTAGCTATGACGATAACGGAAATAACACAGAAGAAATAGAATATACTGGAAACAACACTAATAGCCAATGGTTTAGTAGTTCTAAAAGAATTATTGAGGTCGACACCAATTATCTAATAAAGGATCTATATTACCAGATTTATCTGGTGTGCATTTTAAACACGCCCCCATTAAATCAACGTACTATAATTGGGACACCACATCCAATACTTGGATTAGCCCAAGTATTGGAATTTTCTACTACTCACCCCAAGAGATTATCGGGTTTGAAGAGCAAAATGAATTAGCTACCAACGTATTCCCTAATCCTAGTACTGGGTTTATTAATGTAAACCTATCAGCCCTAAACGACGCTTCAGTAACAGTCTTTGATATAAATGGTCAAGTGGTTTCTACAGATACCCATATTAGCGAGAGTAACTATCAAATCTACCTCAATCAACCTGCTGGTCTTTATTTTATAGAAATTAGTGCCGAGGGCAAGAAACAACGTTATAAACTACTCAAACAATAAGCTTTACTTTGTAGTAAGTTAATCAAGCCTAGCTAATAGCTGGGCTTTTTTGTTAATGATTCGTAATAAAGTAATGAATGTAGGCGGGAATTTTTGTTCCTAAATAATATGGTAGGTTCATCAATAAATAAGGGGTGCCAGTAGGTGTTTTTGTCTGCTCAATATTGAACTCACCTGCGTATATACGTACAGCATAAGGGTGATTACATTTATCCATAAATTGATGTAAAGACTTAAGCGTTCCTGTACTGCCTGACTTCACTTCAATCGGGATTACTTTACCATCAAAAGCGTAAACTAAGTCTACTTCTGAGGAGGCAGAGTTTTTTTCTCTTACCCAAAAATTAGGTTTATCATTTCTTATTGTGTTTAATGAAATTAATTCCTGAGTAATTAAATGTGGGATAATAGCTCCTTTGAATGATTTACTTAGGTCATTTAACCCTAGTAGCTGTCCTTGAATAGATAGTGCATGGTTCAACAACCCTGTATCCAAAAATTGTAAGCGAGGGGATTTTTTGAGGTCAGGCTTAATAGGCACTTCTCTATCTGTAGTAGGGTAAATCAATTGAATAATTTTAGCTGCGTCTAAATTCCTCATCGCCTCTCCTACTTCTCTCGATTTATAGTTAGAGTTCCCAAAGTTTTGAAACTTAATCCGCTGATCAATATATAAATGAGCTGTACTGATAATGTGTTTAATTACTTTTCGCTCGGTATTATTACTAGTGTATTTTTCTACATCATTTTTCCAGTTACCCCAAATGCTTTCATAAATCTTGGGTAAATCCGTAAGGCTATCTGTTTGGATGGCTACTTTCACTACCTCTGGCATACCACCGATAATTGTATAATGATGAAATAAATCTAATAACACTTGGTGTGCAAATTGCTTTATCGGAACGTGATTGATTTGCTCAATTCCTGTGCTATGCCCGATTGCTGATAAATATTCTAAAAAATTTAATGGATGAAGATATAAGAATTCAACCCTACCCACTGGAAAGCTCTTTACCTTTTGCATTTCGAACTCTAATAAAGACCCTGCTGCTATAACGTGTAAATCTGGAATTTCTTCATAAAAATAACGCAAAAAATGAATTGCACGAAGTGATTCTTGAATTTCATCGATAAACAATAAGGTAGAAGAAATGCTACCTGACGGGATGTTATTAGATAATAATAAGGAATTTATAATATCTTTAACTTCATCGTATTGTTCAAAATAATAAATGTCAGATTTTTTTTCTAGGTTAAGTAAAATACTGTATTGATACTTTTTAGAGAATTGTTTTACTAAGGTAGTTTTACCTACTTGACGTGCTCCTCGCAGAATAAGAGGTTTGCGGTTAGTACTTTCTTTCCATTCTTGTAAATTCTTTATAAGACTTCTCTTGAACCCTCCCATAGCTATTCTCTTTTGTTTTTGATTAATCACAAGGTAGTCATTTTGTAACAAAAATAGGGGTGTTTTCAATATTATTTGTAACAAAATAAGGGGTGTTTGATAAATATTTTGTTACAAAATAAGGGGTGTTTGATAAAAAAATTTCTTTAAAAGGCTTTAAATGACACTTTTTGTTTTTTGGATAAAATAAAAATCATCAATAGTTGTGGAATTAGTATAAACTGGGTAGGATGCGTGAGGGATTGTCGTGAAAATCCTTTGTTATTTTCTGATTTTTGTACTTCAAAATAATATGAACAAAATCAGAAAACAACAAAGATTGGGAACAAAAAGCCCGACAGCACGAGCTTTTGAAGCGAGTGGTGGCACGCCCAAGGGTTAATTATTTTTTAATTTTACTTTGTAAAACATTCAAGGTTTCCTTAAAATCTTTCTGTATATCGGCTGTTATTAGGATTTCCTTATTGGTGTAAGGATGTGTGAAACTAAGTGTTTTGGCGTGTAAAAGCATATGATTAATATTTAATTGTTGTTCAAAAAACTTGTTTTGTTGACAGTCACCATGTGCTTTATCATTAATAATATAATGCCTGATATGGGCAAAATGTTTGCGTATCTGGTGCATCCTCCCTGTTACTGGCTTTACTTCGACCCAAGTAAACCTCCCTGTTGTGAATTTACTTACTGGCTGATTAATTTCTAATTGTTCTAGTACTTTGTAATGCGTGAGCGCTTTCTGTGATTTTCCAGATTCTGTAATGAGTGACTTATCTATACTGCCACTCTCCTGCTCTATCCAGCCTCTTACTATTGCCCAGTATGTTTTATTAATTTTCCTTTCGGCGAATATTTTTTTCAATTTTACGTCTGCTTCTTTAGACTTGGCAAACACCAACACCCCTCCTGTTTTTCTATCTAAACGGTGTGCTGGATAAACTTTTTGTTCAATCTGATCTCTAAGTAATTGTAAGGCAAACTCGGTAGCATCTTTAGCTATTTTACTACGATGCACGAGTAAACCATGTGGCTTATTAATTGCCACATAGTACTCATCTTCAAAAAGAATTGAAAGCATTAGTTTTCAATCAAGTTGAGCATTTTGATAGTCGCCGTTATGGCAGCTGCTTGCTGATCTGATTCTAATCCTTTAGTTTTGAACTCACGTTTTCCATCATCCCAAGTGATAATAGTGTCTACTAAGGCATCTGTACGACCACCTGGTGGAATTGCGATTTTATAATTAATTAGTTTGGGGATTTTTTTGTCTAAGTCTTTATAAATTTTCTTCAATGCTCTCATAAAGGCATCATATTGCCCGTCTCCTGTTGAAGTTGATTCATATTCTACTCCGTTTATTTCTATCCGAACGGTAGATACTGGTTTTAGGTTATGTACGTGTGTAGCATAATAGTTTTTAAGGATGATTTTCTCTTCTACTTTTGAGCTACCCAACACATCTGCAATGATAAAAGGCAAGTCTTCTTTAGTAATGGTTTTCTTTTTGTCACCTAGCTCTACTACTCTATCTGTTACCTTTTTCATAGCATCAGCAGATAATTCGATACCAAGATCATCAAGATTTTTTTTGATACTTGCTTTTCCTGATGTTTTGCCAAGTGCGTATTCTCTTTTACGACCGAATCGTTCTGGTAATAAAGCATTAAAGTATAGCCCACCTTTGTTATCTCCATCTGCGTGCACTCCACAGGTTTGTGTAAATACATGTTCTCCGACCAATGGTTTGTTGGCTGGTACGGCAATTCCAGAAAATGCTTCTACCATTGTAGACATTTTGTTTAATTGCTCTTCGTCTACAGTAGTTTCAAAATCTAAATGATCCTTTAAACCGATTAGACTTGCTAAAGGAGTGTTTCCTGTGCGTTCTCCTAGACCGTTAACTGTAGCGTGAACACCGTTAGCCCCTGCTTTAATTGCCATAAAGGTATTTCCTACTGCTAGGTCATAGTCATTGTGTAGATGAGAATCAAAGTGTAATGTCGGGTATGAAGCTTTCATTTTAGTCATGTACTCAAATGATAAGTCGGGGTTAAGTATCCCCAATGTATCTGGAAGCATAAAACGTTTTACGTTTGTGTCTTTTAGTTTATCTAATAAAAACAAAACATACTCTTCTGAGTGAAACATTCCGTTAGACCAGTCTTCTAGGTATAGGTTTACTCCGATTCCTTTTTTATCAGCATAATCCAAAGATTTATAAATGTTTTCTATATGCTCTTCGGGGGTTTGTCTTAATTGTTTTTGGACATGATTAAGCGAACCTTTACAGAGAAGATTGATGTTTTGAGCTCCAGCATTCGATATCCAATCTAATGATTTTGTACCATCAATAAAACCCAAAATTTCAACAGCATCAATATAATCATCATCTTTAGCCCATCGTACAATTTTTTCTACTGCTTCGTATTCTCCTTCCGAAATTCGAGCAGAGGCAATTTCTATACGGTTTACCTTTACTTCTTCTAATAATAATTTTGCCATCGTCAATTTTTCTGACGGCGTATATGCCACTCCTGATGTTTGCTCTCCATCACGAAGAGTGGTGTCCATTATTTCTACTTTATATCTCACAGGACAAAAATACAAAAAATAAAATAGCTAGTGCTTTATCTGCCAATCCTTTTTTTGTAGATTCATCCGAGATAACGATAACACTATGAGTTTACAAAACATCAACCCTACCCAAACCAAAGCATGGAAGGCTTTAAAAGTATATTTTAACGAGAGTAAAAATCTTAATATCAAAGATTTATTTAATTCTGAAAAAAATCGTTTTAAAAAATTCTCTATTCAGTTTGAGGGTATTTTATTAGATTTTTCTAAAAACAGAATTACTGATAAGACTTTAGAGTTATTAATTAATCTTGCTAAGGAATGTGGTTTAGCGGAAGCGATTGAAGCACAATTTGTAGGTGAATATATCAACAAAACTGAAAACAGGGCGGTATTACACACGGCTTTGCGTAATAGAAGTAATACCCCTGTTATAGTAGAAGGTAAAGATATTATGCCTCAAATTAATGAGGTGCTACAAAAAGTAAAAACATTTTCGGGGGCAGTTATCAATGGTGACTGGAAAGGTTATACAGGGAAAAGTATCAAATCTATCGTTAATATCGGAATTGGCGGATCAGATTTGGGACCCGTAATGGTAACAGAAGCTCTTAAATATTATAAAGTACCTCACATTAATACCTATTATGTGTCTAATATAGATGGGACGCATATTGCTGAAACACTTAAAAAAATCAACCCAGAGGAAACGCTATTTTTAATCGCTTCAAAGACTTTTACTACACAAGAAACAATGACTAACGCACATACTGCTCGTCAATGGTTCTTAGATAGTGGTGCAAAAGAGATGGATATTAAAAAACATTTTGTGGCACTCTCTACCAATAAAAAAGGTGTGGAAGAGTTTGGGATTGATCCTGTAAATATGTTTGAGTTTTGGGACTGGGTAGGCGGACGTTATTCATTGTGGTCAGCGATAGGCTTGTCTATTGCTTGTAGCGTTGGGTATAATCATTTTGAGCAATTATTAAGTGGTGCTCACGCTATGGATAATCATTTCAAAAATGAAAAGCTAGAGCATAACATCCCTGTTATTTTGGGTTTAATCGGGATTTGGTACAATAACTTTTATGGTGCTGATTCTGAAGCTATTTTACCTTACGATCAATATTTACATCGGTTTTCGGCTTATTTTCAGCAAGGAAATATGGAGAGTAATGGGAAAAACATAGATAGGAAAGGAGATAATATTAATTATCAAACAGGTCCTATTATTTGGGGAGAGCCTGGTACTAATGGGCAACATGCTTTTTATCAATTGATTCACCAAGGAACAAAGTTGATTCCTTGTGATTTTATAGCTCCTGCAATTAGCCTCAATCCTATTGGTGATCATCATGATAAGTTATTGTCTAACTTTTTTGCTCAAACAGAGGCTTTGATGAATGGAAAAACTAGAGAACAAGTTGTTGAAGAGTTTGAGGCAAGTGGAAAAAACCTTGAAGAATATCAAAAACTAGTACCTTTTAAAGTTTTTGATGGAAATAAACCTACAAATTCTATTTTAGTAAAGCAGATAGATGCTTATACTTTAGGGAGTTTATTAGCGATGTACGAACATAAGATATTTGTGCAAGGCGTGATTTGGAATGTATACAGCTACGACCAATGGGGAGTAGAGCTTGGAAAACAATTGGCTAAAAAAATCTTACCCGAACTTATCAATGACGATATAATTGATAGCCACGATTCTTCTACCAACGGATTGATTAATACTTATAAAAAAATGAAATGAAAAGACTAATTACGCATAATGAACATCAAATTCATAATTCAAATTCGTACCTAAGTAAATTTGAAGAATATTTAAGTGAATTTGTTTATGGAGGAATTGATGGCTGTGTAACCACTTTTGCTGTTGTTGCAGGAGCTGTTGGTGCTAATCTTGAAAGCTCTATTATTATTATACTTGGTTTCGCTAATTTATTTGCTGATGGTTTTGCGATGTCGATAGGAGCTTACCTGTCAACCAAGTCAGAAAAAGACAATTACAATAAACATAAACAAGTGGAATATTGGGAAGTAGATAACCTCCCAGAAATTGAAAGGGAAGAAATTCGAGAAATTTATCAAAAAAAAGGTTTCTCAGGGCAATTACTCGAAGATATTATTCAGACTATAACTTCTGACAAAGACCGATGGGTTGATGTTATGATGAAGGAAGAGCTGGAGATGGTTGAATCGAAAAAATCACCTATCAAGATGGGGTTAGTTACCTACATTTCTTTTATCCTTATTGGACTGATTCCACTTTCAGTATATGTTTGGGATTACTTTAGGCCTATTGTTTCAAGTCTTTTTGTTTGGTCATCCATCTTTACTGCTTTTGGGTTTGTAATTGTAGGTGTTTTAAAATCGTATGTAAACCAGACTAATAAGTTAAAGGGGGTTATCGAAACACTAATACTAGGTATGGCGGCGGCACTCGTTTCCTATTATGTAGGCTATTTTTTAGAACTCTTAATTACTAAACGATAAACATTAATACCTACTAATAAACACCGTAATATCATCTGTTTGTTTCGTCCCCTTTCTCCACTTAGTTAGAGAGGATTCTAATTCTTTCACTTGGTCAGAACAACTTAAATGACTAATACTTAATAACAATTCTTTAAATCGTTTACGCTTAAGTTTAGACAATTTATCACCCTTTTCCTTATATCCAAACTGGTCTACATAGCCATCAGTAGCTAAATAAATAACATCCCCTTTTTTAATTTCTACTTTGTTGCAACTAAAAGGTAAATCAATAGGGTAAGCACCTATGGGACTTCTAGTTGCTTTATATTCAAGTAATGTATTGTTGTTTCTAACAATATACATATCAATAAATCCTCCAGAGTAGTACAGTTCTTCTGTGTGCTTATTGTATACACATAATGCCATATCCATAGAATCGGAGTTAGTAGAGTTAGATTCAAATCTATTTTTAGCTATCTCTTTGAGCTCAGTAAGGATGGCACAAGGGGTTTCTTCGTAACTACTATGAATAACTGACTTAACCGTTTCTATTGACATAGAGGACAAAAAAGCCCCTGGCACACCATGTCCCGTGCAGTCACCAACACCAAAATAAATAAGTTCTTCGATTTGATAAGTAAAATAGAAATCTCCGCTCACCTTGTCTCTTGGTAAAAACAACACACAACTTTCTTTTAGGCAACTGTCTAATAGTTCTCGATTTGGTAACAGCGAGTTTTGTAAAAAGCTAGTGTAATCTATACTTTTATTAAGTTCACTAAGTATAGTGTCTAATAAATTATGCTTGTCTTGGAGTTCAATACTTTTAAGTTGTAAACTTTCTTTTCTTTGTTCTGAAATAATTTTACGAGCAAGAACTTGAGCAACGGTTTCTAAATAATTGAGTGTGTTTTCATTTTCCACTTGCCCTTGCTCAAGGTATAAACAAATAACACCTATTACATCTTCTCTATGCTGAATAGGGACGACGTAATGACCATGAGGTTTCATGCCCTTAGGCTGAATAGTATGATCATGTCCTACAGAATTACAAAAAATAGTTTGAGAAAATTCTAGAGCTTTCCCGCACAAACACTGACCCGGTTTTATAAAGGCGCAAGTTTCCTCCAAAATGTCACAATTTTGATGAGAAATTAATTCTAATACTCCTTGTTCATTGGTTAAAAAAATCAATCCTTTTTTCTCTACGCTTAGTGACTCAATACCAAATAAAACATCTAATGTTTCAGTAAACACTTCTTCCAATTTTATATCTTTAGATGTAATGTTTAATATCTTGTAAAGATTAGATTGAAACTCTAAAACTTGGGCAATTTTTCTTCTTTGTGTAATATCTCTCATTGTTCCGAGAGCTACCAATTGACCTTCATACCTAAGAATCTTACCATTTATTTCAACGGGGACATACCCCCCATCTTTATGTTTAACTAGGGTTTCAAAATCACTTACCTCTCCCTTTAGAAACACTTCTTTTAGCTTAGAAAAATAGTTAGGGATTTCTTTAAAAGGAACGAAATTTGTAAATGATTTCCCTATCATTTCTTCTTTAGAATATCCTATTATTTTCTCTATTTGCCCGTTAAAGTAAAGTTGTGTACCAATCTTATCCAACATAAATACCGCATCGTGATTAGCTTCTATAAACGCTTCATAATTTTTATTCTTTTGAATCTGTAAAACAAGTTCTTGATTCTCTAATTCAAATAAGTCATTCTCTGAAAGTAAACCCCTATTTTGAGAATTGATTTTTTCCCTATAACGGATATTTATTTGTTGATAAAGTAAAATGCTAATTATAGCTATACTATAAAAAGAAGAAAAGAACCCAAAGAATAATGAGTAATATTTATAAGTATATGGCAATTCCTCTAACTTAATACCTGAAATATTATGTGAATAATCAAAAAGTAAAACTGTAGGTGCAATAATTACTAATGAAATAATCAATTGTTTTTTAGCATCCAAGCCAAAAAATATAATGGGAACTAATACATATACTACAACAGAAAATCTAGGAATTAAATACGCATAAACATCTGTAACTATCCCGTAATGACAGTTAGCGAGGCTTACTAATAAAATAGTATATGAAGGAACAATCACCAAAATGTATTTGGCTAAATTATACCTTTTTTTTACTGACGAGTAAATACTAGCTAATAAACCCAGTATCCCTACTAACAAAATAGCTAATACTTTCCATCCACCCCCTTCATAAGTAAATACTACCAAAATAATTGAATATAATACAATTATAAAAGCGGTGAAACCTATTAAAAAATGAACTCCTATTTTTTTATCCTTACCCACTTTATGAAACAATGATTTTTAATGTGGTAAATACCTTATCACAAAATTAAAAAAAAATATTCTAAACAGAAATATAGGGTCATAAAAAAACTTCTAATGTCATAACTGTCCGAAAGAATAAGTAGGGAAAAAGCATAAAAATTTCAATTTTTGAAGAGCAAACAATAAAAAAAGGAATCAATAGCTTTCCCCACTATGCACAAAAATACTAAAAGATCAGAGAATC
>Ga0256845_1003630_pt1 | contig 10341 bp, 11 predicted proteins | sample RiftiametaG_FD_189101 | JGI IMG/M metagenome (GOLD analysis project Ga0256845, IMG submission 189101) | Tube worm associated microbial communities from hydrothermal vent at the East Pacific Rise, Pacific Ocean - Riftia | ecosystem: Host-associated > Annelida > Integument > Unclassified ... | reverse complement strand
CGCCGCGCAAGATCAGATGCTTTTGCCATCTGGCATGATATCACGTGTGAAATTGCTGCCGGATAAATTCGCCTATTTGGAAAAAATCAAACTATGCTCAATAACTTGACGATACCGTTTGTATCCCTTCTTGAACCCCTGATTGATACGGTTGTTATTTGCACAATGACCGCGTTGGTTATCACAATTTCGGGACAGTTGATTATGGATCCGGAAACCGGGAAATTCCTGCTTGATGGCAATAATATTGCTACAATTGACGGAAATACCGGTGTTGCACTGACGTCGGCGGCGTTCGGGTCGGCCATCAGCTGGTTCCCGTATGTACTGGCGGTTGCGGTTGTGATGTTCGCTTTCTCCACTATGATCTCATGGTCATATTATGGTTTGAAAGCTTGGACATACCTGTTCGGCGAAGGGAAAAAATCGGAGCTGACATTCAAAATCATCTTCTGTGTTTTCATCGTCATTGGTGCTGCGGCCAGCCTTGGTCCGGTTATTGACTTCTCTGACGCGGCAATTTTCGCGATGGCAGTTGTGAACATCACCGCACTGTACTTCTTGATGAAACTTGTCCGTAAAGAGCTGGATTCATATAGCGCACGGCTTAAATCAGGCGAAATCAAGAAATATCCGCACTAAGAAAATATTCCGGGGCGGTCAAACTGCCCCGGAAATCCACAGACGTCGAACCCGTTAGGTTCATCGCTAAATCTATTTAGCTTCGATGTCGTATGATTTCTTAAATTCCATACGTGTGATTAGTGGTGCATAATTATGCTGATGCTGCAGTTGCCACCATGCCATAATGCCCTTGGAAGCATCCCAATCCCAGCCGCCGCCGTCAGCGCCATATTCAATAATATCAAGATCGTCGATGCCGAAAACATCATATAGAATATAGGTAACGTCAAGTTTATAGCGTTTGGTACATTGATTATAATGGTATCCGGTTGCCACCATTATCACGTGCTGGATCGAATTCACCGCGATGGATAAACCATTAGTACCGTCGCCAGTGTTGAACATCCAAAGTGGGGTAAGCTTGAGAGTATGGTCGAACGCCGGCACCAATCCCATTCTGGTCACTGGATCTATTTGGTTGATATCCCAATCTGCTTGTTTTAACGCGTCGTGAATCCGGCGTCTCCCTTTTTGCCGCATTGCATTTTCCATAAAATCTTCAATATGCCCATGCTTGCTCGCTATCATGTCCAAAGCTTGGTCTTGGTGATATCTTACCTTCGAACTTTTATCTTTAAACATCTTGTCAAAAATACGTTTCGCGACTCCATCGAAGTCGTAGGTAGCGAAAATATCGACTAATTCGTCAACCCTATCCAAAAGCACTTCTTCTTTTGTATCGTCAGAAAACCACCCTGCTTCGCTGACATCAACATTTGCTTCTGTCGGCTTCCGATCCACGCCAAATTTTATATCATCGCCAAATAAGAAAATGTTGGTTCCATTAACGAGCCCGGTCTCCGCCGATTCAAGGATTTCGATATTTGCATCCTGATCTGGGGCCTCAACTAGTTTGTTCAATAGGGGATCACGCCACGGGGTATATGGGTCACCTTCAACGATAACCGGATCAACCGTCGTACCAATAATAATGGGTTTGATAAGCTGGTTTATTTCGCAAGATGTACATGGTCCAACGACCATATCTGCGGGCTGGCTTTTCAACTTGGACATGGCGCATCTTTCTCGACTATTAGGTCATTTGTTTGGGTCCATAACCGGCTAGCATGATCGACATCAGAACCGGTGCTGGGCTTGGAAAGTGATCCGTGAATTTGCGTGAAATCCAGATCATTTTTGTCACAAAATATTTTGCTGCGGACATAATCGTAAACGGCCGTCTCAACTACATATCCTGCGCCATGCGCATCGTCGCAAACCTTGTCAAATTCCTCAAAACCAACATCAGAAAGCTGCTGTGGGTGTTCATCAATCGCAATATCAAACAAACGGTTTTTGAATTGCTGCCATTTTTGTTTTCGAAAAAGCTCAAAGTCTTTGGCACCGAGAACAAATCTTACTTGCGGGTGCGGCGGGCGTTTCAAAAGGCGATATTTCAGGAACCGCTGATCACAAATGGTATAAAAGTTGGTGATCAGGTTGGATCTAATACCAAATAGCAGGGCTGCGTTTTCAATTACGTAATCTGCATTGGCAAGATAATGGGTGAAAATAGCAGTTTCCCAAAACCGAAAATAATACCATTTTTCGGTTTCGTCCTGCACACGCGTAAACTTGCGAAAATGCTTCCACATATCATCGAGCGACCCTTCGGAGCGCATAAGAATACCCGGCGATTTATCCCAAAGATCACCCGGCATCCCTGCGTGCATAAATAGCGACCGCGTAAAGTCGTTATCCTCTTCAAGCTCTATCACATAGGGCGCAACATCCCCCAATTCTTCATATGCCTTACCTTTGAACAAACATCTATATTGCAGCTCGGAAGTCGCCAATATCAAAGGAAGGTTTTTCACCTTCGCTGCATCAAGAATTGCATAGAGTTTTTGTGGCGCACCTTCGGGTTTTCCAAATAGCAGTGGATAAAGCGCGTCCGGAACTGTTTTCTTTTTGGCAGCACCAAGCTGCATGTCCAGTGGTTCAACATCGGCGATTTCTTCGATGTGAACATAGTCTTTTGTGACCTCCGAGGAGATCGCCCCCATTTCCACCAGATGCCCCGCATGAACCATTTCGGCCAATCCCGGTACTTCTTTTGCAGCAGGGTGTTTTTGCATCCATTCCGCAGCTGGCAAAACTTCCTCGGACCAAACCAATTGCAGGTTTCTATCCGTGAAATAGGATTGCAACTTGTCATCATACCCATCACGGCTATCAGCCCAGACAGCTATATTTACTGAATATTCAGTGCCTTCCTGCCAGATATGGCAAATGCCGATCCAAGCAGAATCTGACATTAGGGCGCAACTTTCGCCGTTGGCGAACCTGTCGTAATCGTGCCACCACACGATGTTTTACACCCCACATAAGCAATCGGCATATTGTCATCGCTAGACTGGCTCGATCCCTCGATTATCGTCGCACCGCACCCGCAGGCATCCCCGAGTCGCGCTACCTGTTTATTGTCAACTTTTGCTATACCGCCTGCAACAATTTTATTTGTCCCGTGGTTTGGGCAAGCATGCGTGTCCCCCACTCTTGCGACTGGTTTCATCAGCTGTTTTCCTCAGCGGCAGCGGCGGCACATTCTTCACATAACGGTAAGGCTTCGTTTGCAGCCAATTCCAGTGTTGGAACCTGTGACGAACCTGATCCACCCATGCTAACCGCACCTTTCAGGTTAATTGTCGCGGCCTCCAAGGTGATGCCACTATCGTCAATCGTAATCTTACCGCCCGGTCCTTTAATCTCGAATTTCTCACCGGCCATCAATGTGTGTTTCAACGTGTTGGTCGTGATCGAGGCGCCAACATCCATTTTGTATTTACCGTTCACCTGTCCGGTAAAATCTTTGCCCGTTTCATAAAGGTGGTCGGCAAATATTGACTGTTTATGGATGTTTCCGACGGTATGGATATGGTCCTTACCGTATTTTTCCTGCTGATTTTGACCAACATCATAAAACACATCATTCGTAACGTTGTGACGCGCATCGTGGCCAATAGTTTCCGTATGATCATTAACCACATTGATGGTTTTATCATGCCCGATAGTTTCAGACTGATCATTGTCAACATTCTTGGAACGGTCATGGCCGATCTGATGGGTCTCGTCGTTTTCAATAACCGTATTATGGTCTTTCTGCGCATGCATATAGACCTCTTCACGATCCGCTTCATCTTCAAAACGCAGCTCGTTCGATCCTTCGCCTTTATGGGTTTTGGACTTGATCGTCATACGGGTTTTATTGGCGGGCAGGCCGTAAGGCGGGCGGTTTGTCGCGTGGTAGGTGCGCCCTGTAATGATCGGCTGGTCAGGGTCACCTTCCAGATAATCGACAATCACCTCGTGTCCGATACGTGGAATAGCCATATGGCCATAGCTTCCGCCCGCCCAATTTTGGCTGACACGAATCCAGCAAGACGAATTTTCGTCGGGCTTGCTGTGGCGATCCCATGGAAACCAAACTTTGACACGCCCATGCTCGTCGCAATAAATTTCTTCGCCGGCAGGGCCGGTTACAATTGCGATTTGTGGACCATCTACTAACGGTTTACGCGCAAGCGATGGCCGAAACGGTAGCCGTCCAGGCATAGTGGTAAAGCTGGAATGATAAGTGGTTGGGGCTGAACCTGCCTCCTCACCAAGGGCGACCGGCTGTTGGCCGGTATGATTTACACCCAGAATAAAGTGCTGGATATTTGCCTTTGCGTCTGTGTGATCCTTGATCTCAAAATGATACCCAGCGCTAAGATGGACGTTATTGGTTGAACCATGTCCGGTTGTTGCGTCCACGCGAACGCTCTCTATCCGGTGTTTGGTAAAGGGATTTCCCACACCACTTGGATCTTTATAACGCCCTGGAAAATCATAAAGCGCATATTCACCAACAGATCCGTTATTTTCTTGCTGACCGTGCTGCTGTTTGTAATTCGCCGTTGGATTTTTGAACGAATAGTCATTCATTTCATATGAGGATGAGCGCAAACGTTCGCGCTGACCAAACACACTGATCCAGCTTCCTTGATTGTCGCCGCCGGTGTTGGCGTTATATTTGATGCTCTTGGCATGTTCCAACACAGGTGTTGCAAGCGGCGCATCAGTCAGGATTAGCGTGTGGGCTTCCTTACTATGTTCAAAGTAGTAGAAAATGCCTTCTTCGGCCAACAACCGGTGAACGAACCCCAACCCGGATTCACGAAATTGCGTGGCGTATTCGCGCGGCTGACTTTTGACCGGCTTAGCCAAATCCCAAGTAACGTTGTTAATATGATGCGCCTCTAACACCTCGGTAACAATTTCCGGTACGGTTTTATTCTGCCAGATACGGCTATCCGAAGTATGCGCCAACCGATGTAACGCAGGGCGCAAAGTCACGGAATAGAACGTGCGTTTAAGGCCGCTATCGCCACGCTCTACTTCGGTAATGATACCGTTTAGATAACGTTCGGCGTCGTAACGATCATAAATTCCCAGACACGCTTGGGTGTCCATTAACGCACTCAAATCGATATCCGGATCATCGGATGCAAGGTCGATGTTTATTTCAAACGGCGCGTTCACCGCTTCGTAGGCCGAAAATCCGATAACTTCGAAATCGCCGGTCGAAGCCTTAAACCCAAATGCCAAATTCTGATCTTGGTCTAGAAAACGCTTAACAAGATTTGCCAGATCAAAGTTTGCTACCATGTCAACCGCACTTGTCACCATGCCGACCGAGCGCGCACCATCACCTATAATTCCACGATCTATTTTCATAGCTTTTCCTTAATAAACATAATCTATTTCGAATTTTGTGTCTGGGATCATTGTATTCATCCAAACTATGACTTCCTTGAAATACCGATTACGAAGCTGGTTACCGATATTCATAAGGCCATTAATGTCTTTCACAAACGCACTAGGCAGTTGCTGCTGGTCGCGGCCGTATTCATACCCGTATTCATCATCAACATCGAACGTATGACCAAATTCATGCAGCACAGAAGCCTGCATTGCCGCCTTGGGCTGCGATTCATTTAGCCGTCTCGGGATGGTTGCAACGCCGTGAACCAGTTGTATTTTTTTATCTGGAAAATGTACGTGTTCAGACTCCTTAGCCCTTGCGTATGCTGGCACTTTCAACACATCAACTTGCCAATGCCCGCCCGTCAATACCCAACGAATATCGAAATTCACCGAAAAGACCGAGTCAATATTCCGGCACGCAAAATTAGACTGGCCTGTAACAAAAATTTTGACATTTCCGGACATATGTCGCCAAATCATAGTGTCACATTTGTTATGAAACGTCTGTTTTTCGGCAAGAGTCCACGGCGACGGCATATCGAATATCGAGGGGTCTGTTCCGAAATACAGCTTTCTAGCCAAATTTCCTAAATCATCCAGCCCTTTAACCCGCCAATTATACCGCCAGTCTTCTTGCAAAAATATAATTTTTGTCGCTTCATCGACCGTTATGCGACAGGCACCAAATTCGGCTGTTTTTTTCAATGCAGTAACCATCACACACCCCTTGGCTTGCCAAGCCGTTTATATAGGTCAGTCACGCGTTTCAGCACATCCTTTATACCCCAGGTTTTCGTCGGGTTTTCATCGAATTTCGTCACAACCTCGTCTGCATCAAGCGACCCCAGTCGCTTGGCCTCGGCTTCGCTTGCCTCGCCATCCTTCAGATGCGCGAAAACACCGACACCTGCTTCGACAGGGTCAGCGCGACGTTCCATACGATCTGGCACAAGATCAATTTTCAAAGCAACAAAACCTCGACTTAAAAGAGGGTTTAGGGCCGGATAAGGGAGTATTATCCGGCCCCGATGATAACTTGTTACTAAATTACTTATTCTCTTCAGACGCGCCGCTTATACGTTTGGCGTGTTGTGGCTATCACTATGCGATGTGCCTGCAGCTTCATGATCCGACGAAATCTTGTTGAATGTCAGCTGCACAGTAACAGTTTCGGCGATCGCCTGTTTAGACGCATCAAGAACGTGCGGTAGTTCAGCGCGGTAATCAACCACACGGGCATTTTCCAATGTTGTTGTATAGAAATGCTCTTTAACGCCGTCATTAATCCGGTACCATTTCATTTGGACTTCGGTCAAAACTTCGCCAGTTGCCAACGAGTTTTGGATCAATGGCATAGCTTTGTTTAGTGCGCATGTGAACGAAAATGGTTCGTGGATACGAGCGCCCGTTGGGTTTCCTGAAATAGGATCGCGGGGAACTGTTGTGCCTTGCGTAGATGCTAGCACAATAATTGTGTCTTCAAAGCCAATCTGAGTTTCATTCAGAACCGAGTCATATCCGGCAGCGCCCGATGTGATATCGCCCTGAACTTCGCCATTTATGGTCAAATGTGCAATAATTGACATCTTGTAGTCTCCTCAAAAAAAACTGTTTCACGGTCCATCCTTGGCCGTCTCAATGACTATGCGTGGAAGCGTCGGGCAAGATATAGCAGCATTAATTTTTAATGAAAAATTCGACAAAATACGATTAACTCACTGTTAATAGTAATGAAAACATTGAATTAGAAACCTTCAAATCAGGCGAAGTTTCGCCCGATTACGAATGTGCCTAGCGGAATTTCGCCAAATAGTTCGGGTATTTTTGATCAAACTAGTTTTAGTCAAATTGTGATTCGTACCTAACTGGGATCCTCGACCGTAATCACAAAAGACTCAAACCAAGCGGCCAAATCTTTGATGTCTTCGTCGCTTAGATCCCGCACCATTATTGTCATTCGACGGTCCTCGCGCGTTCCATCACGAAAATCCTTTAACGTTTTTTCCAGGTAAAATGCCGATTGCCCTGCCAAGTTCGGCACTTCGGGGTCGCGCGCGACCCCCTGTCTTCCGTGACAAACGGAGCATTTGCGCGCCAGCTGCGACCCACGTTCCGCATCAACAGCATAAACGGGAACGCCGACCATCGAAAATACGATAACACACGGCAATATTTGAATTAATCGGTTCATTTCAGTTCCATATAGCTTCAGGTCGGCCGGACCATTGTCCAGCCGACCGGATTGTCAATTATTCAGCGTAAGTGATCCGGTAAATCGCGTTCGCGAAATCATCGGAAACCAGAATAGACCCGTCTTTCAACTGGATCACATCAACAGGACGGCCATCATATTCACCGTTCTCGTCAATCCAGCCTTCTGCGAATGGTTCCATCGTTGCAACACCTTCATCATCAATGAACGTAACCATAACCCGCGCACCAACCGGTGTTGTCCGGTTCCACGAACCGTGCTGCGCTGAAAATATTGCGTTCTTGTATTTGGCGGGGAACATATTGCCGTTATAGAACGTCATACCCAGATCAGCCGCGTGTGCCACGGTTTCAACAGCTGGCATAATTGAACCTGTTGGTGCTTCGTCACCTTCATATTCAGTCGTCCGCGTCGATCCACCACCATACCAAGGGAAACCGAAATGTTGGCCCATTTCCGTTTGACGATTCAGTTCACCCGGTGGGATTTCATCACCCATACCGTCAACCTGATTATCCGTGAACCACAACTCACCCGTAACTGGGTGGAAATCATGACCAACAGAATTGCGAATACCGGTTGTGTAAACTTCGCGATTGCTACCATCACGATCCATCCTGATAATGCCGCCAATACCAAATTCAGCATACATTTCAACCTTATCTTCCGGCGTCACATTAAACGGTTGCCCAAGCGAGACGTACAGTTTGTCATCTGGCCCAACATCAATGATCCGCGCAGTGTGGTTATAACTTTCATCATCAACAGGGATCAATTCACCTTGTGGAACGATCGGAACCGCGACGACATCAGGGCTTTCATGGAAAAACTCAGCCGCAGGATACATCATCACGCGATTACGTTCCGCAATAAACAAGAAACCATCTGCCGAGAAAGCCACGCCGTTCGGTACATCAAATTCCAATGAGGGCGCGAAATCTTTGACTTCGTCCGCAACATCATCACGATCACGATCCATTACTGCCCAGACTTTGGTCTTTTTGGTGCCAACAAACAGCACAGTACCTTGCGGTGCCATCGCCATATGACGGGCATCCGGAACAAGTGCATAAAGTTCGATACTAAACCCGGACGGCAACGTGATATTTTCGAGCGTTGCGCGAATCGCATCCGCTTCGGCAGTGTCCTGTTCGACATAGGTAAAATCGGTAACCCCGGTCGTTTTGAACTCCCCCAATTTGGTCAAATTATCTTGTGCAACTGATGAAAACGGTGTCAATCCGATACAAAGCGCACCCATCGCGCTGTAGGTTAAAAACTTATACGAATTCATAATTTACCCCCAGTAGTTGAATTGTTTATACCGAACTCTAGTTATATTAACGATATTCCGTCAACTACATTCTTTTTTATAATTCGTAAGCTATTGTTTAGGATAAGTTTTTATCAAATAGTCGAAATTTAGGATAAACCCAATTAAATATTGCAGGAATTCGAACCCAACGTTAAAATTGTCGAAACAACCAAATTATAAGGCCAAATTCGTGAAATGAGGATATGTTGAAATTAGGAAGAGTTGCCCAGCGCAGTTACGATTTTTACAAATTACTCGAAGAAAGCCAGTATTGGCCCGAGGAAAAAATGCAGGCATTCCAACAGGAACGGCTTGGGATTTTGCTTCGACATGCACGTGACACAGTCCCATTTTATCGTGATCGACTGAATGTAATTTTTGGTAAAAATGGGTCAATAGATTGGGATAAGTGGCATGAATTGCCGATCCTGAAACGCGGCGATTTGCATAACAGCTTCGATGCGATGCAATCCACAAACATGCCAGACAATTACGGGCAAATAGCGCAGTTTTCCAGTTCTGGTTCTAGCGGAACACCCATCACAATTTCGGTCAATGGGCGCGCTTCGCTTGTATCCAATGCCACCAAATACCGCGGTTATTCATGGCATGGAATTGACTGGTCAAAAAATATGTGTGGCTGGATGGGTGATCAGGCTGGCCCCGATATACTAAAGGGTAAATCATTCGGGCATTGGGGGCCGATGTGGCACCACAGCACCGCATCCGGCGAGCACCTTGAGATTTCGAGATTGGTTAGCGATGATCAGGCGCTGGATTTTATCAAACGTAAGAATATTACCTATTTAACGGGTCGCCCCAAAACAATGCAGCAGCTTGCACTAAAAGCGATAAGTCGTGGTGATAATATAAAGTTTGCAGGATTGCTTCCCTTTAGCACCAGCATCGAAGATGACGTACGCGAAGATTGTAGACAGGCCTTCGGTGCTGAATTGATTGAACGCTATAGCTCCAAGGAAGCCTATGCGATGGCGCAACAATGTCCAGATCACCGACATATGCACATTAATGCGGAAATTCTTAAACTGGAAATTCTCGACGAAAACGATATGCCTTGCAAAAGACGAAAACGATATGCCTTGCAAAAGACGAAAACGATATGCCTTGCAAAATAGGGGAAACGGGGCGTGTTATCGTCACACCGCTTTTCAGTCTGATTCAACCGCTTATCCGGTATGAAATTGGCGATCTTGCGATTTTCGGACCGGCTTGCTCATGTGGCCGCACACTTCCTGTCCTTGAAAAGGTTGCGGGCCGGATCAGCCATTTGTTTAGGTTTCCCGAAGGCGTCGTCATCGCGCCGTCAGTTGCGTGGGGGCTGCATCGTCAATTACTGAACTCCAATTCATGGCAATTCGCG
>Ga0256845_1003629_pt1 | contig 10344 bp, 8 predicted proteins | sample RiftiametaG_FD_189101 | JGI IMG/M metagenome (GOLD analysis project Ga0256845, IMG submission 189101) | Tube worm associated microbial communities from hydrothermal vent at the East Pacific Rise, Pacific Ocean - Riftia | ecosystem: Host-associated > Annelida > Integument > Unclassified ... | reverse complement strand
AAACCCGATAATATGTAATACAAAAGCATATTGCACAATAAAAGAAGATAATGAAGATTTTATACCTGTAAAATGACTTGCTGTGCCCAGAGCCTTGGGAAATGTCAAAAACGGCTGATATTGTGAAAAATGTTTGGAAATAACCAGGGATTCAGGTGCCCATAACAATTCAGCAATAAAACGTAATAATGATGGCATCAGGGAGCCTGCTGTTATGGAGACTGTTATGATTATAATTTCTTTTACAGGCAATATAAGCTTTGTTTCTGATTTATCCGAATAAGAGTTTAAGAAAAAAGGAATTGCCATAAAACAAGCCATAAAAATCGGGTATGCTGCAAATTTTTCCTGCATGGCAAAGGCAAATAAAAAAAATACACTGGCAAGCTCTTTAATATTTTTGAAAACAATATATCTATAAAAATATATACTGCCAATAAGGCAGAGAATATTATAGATCGAATCATAATTATTGGTTTTTACAAGAAATATATTAACAGGCAGCATTGCTGTAAATACAAAACATAGCAATGCAAAAAAAGGAGTGATCTCCCATCGTTTATATAATAATTTTCCCGCTTCAAATGCAAACCAGATCCATCCTGCAACCACCATCATTGAATGCACAAGTTTACTCATCATCATAGGGATTATCAATAATTTAAGGTCACCTCCAGACAAAGAGCCCAATATATTTGAAACAATCTTCATAATATAAATTAAAGGATAATAAATAAAACATCCCAGGCTGGAACTCACCCTGTAACTGGTCATCCCCCATTGATATAATGAAGCAAGGTTGGTCATATCAGTCTGAATATACCGTCCATCTTCTGTATAAAATTGAAGGTTATAGGCAAAACAGAGATAGAGATATAAGCCTATCAATGCTGCACAAATAGGGAACCAGACCGGGTTAAAACGAGGCAATCTTTTAATGAATTGTTTCATACAGAGCTGTCCTGTCTAACAGATTTGAAAATATGATCAAACTTATCCACAGCCATTTCAAGTTGGTGATATTTAACCGCATAATCAAATGCTTTTTGACCATAGTTTTGCAATTGATTGGTATCTTGAAGCATTTGATGACATCCTTTATATAATTTTTCAATACTGCCATGGCAAACAAAACCTGCTCCATGGACTGACAACATATCATTGGGATCAGAATTCAGAGACAATATCGGTGCATAGTTGGTTGCAGCTTCAATAAATGTATTGGAAAATCCTTCATAATCCGATGTATTAACGATGAACATGGCTTTTTTGTAAAATTGCTCCATCTCAGGATATGGTATATATTCATAAAATTCCAGATTGGCAGGGAAACTGCCTTTTTTATTGTTCTCCATAAAACTTTTATCATAGGCACTTTTATTACAGATCATAACAAACTTTTGTTCTGGGAATCTTAAAGCCAGGCTCACAAATAAGTCTGGCCTTTTGTAATATGCTGCTCTTCCCACCCAGAGGACTATCTCTTTTTTACAGACTTGTTTTGTCTTTATTGCAAAATATGGGGATAACACGAGCTCTGATTTCAGGTTATAATTTTGCTTCAGGGATTGTTGATGGTTTGGTATCTGGGCAACGATCCTGTCAGCATTATTAAGACCGTGTGCATATAGGAAATGAAAAAAAATGTTTTCTGCTCTCTTATAATCACCATTTACATCATTGTCACAACAGGTGAGGAAAATATAATTCATACCAGTAAATTTTTTAAGCATATAATACAAAAACAGTCTTGGTGATGCACAAAAATCAACAAGTACATCAGGCTTGAGCTTATTTATAATTTTAAAAACTTTTAAAAAAGCAAAGGGATTATCAATTGGTGCCTTTATAAGAGTCACACCATCTTTTTCAACCCTTTTATCTTGCCCGAAATCACCTGTAATACAAAAAACTTTATACTCCGGCATTTTAGCAAATGCTCTGGAAAGATTATATATCCTTGTATGCCCGCCTGCCTGCTTTACTTTTCCTGGGAAAAAATAATTATATGCCAGGGTTGAAACAAATACTAGCCGAGTCATACTATTTTTTCCGAAGGGTCAGCACAAAGGGAGTTTCCCAGTTAAAAAGTCTGCATATTCTAATGCCAACATTGACAAGCCCTGATTTATGCAGAAATATTATCCACTGTTTCAATTTTCCCAAAGATGCCCAGTCAGAAAAATCAATATTCTTTAATCTGTGTTCAAACAAATTTCTTCCCCATGAGATAATTTCAATTTTTTCTTCATAGGGTTTTAAAATTTTTTTCAACTTCTTTTTATTGATAAACTGTAAAGTATTTACAAACTCAGGATCTCTTCCTAATAACCTTACATAGAATTTAAACATCCATTTTGGCATACCAGGTAACATTAAAATACCATAATGCCCTTCCCACCATGATCCATAATTCGGAATAACAAATTGCAACAATCCATCGGGTTTCAATACCCTGATAGCTTCACATAGGACCTGTTCTGGATCTTTTACATGTTCCAGCACACTTGTCGAGTAAACAATATCAAAAAAATTTGATTTGAATGGGATATTCTCTCCAAAAGCATTTACAAATTTAGAGGATATATTGTTTTCCTGCGACAATAATCTTGTACTCACAAGGGTCCCCGTATAGGCATCAATGCTGGGTTCTAAGCCATAAGCCTTACACCTGTCATGCTTTGTACTATTCAGATAAGTAACCAGTCCCCCAAATCCAGAACCAACCTCAAGAAAGTTACCTTTTATACTTCGATACTTTTCTATAACCTGAATCTGCTCATCAAGCCTTTTTGTATCCAGATAATGAGCTGCAAGTTTATCAGGGTCTTCTGGTGAAACCTTTTCAATAAATCCTGAATCGATCAGGGATTTTGAAATCAGTTCCAGGCATTCAGAAGGGATATTCATATTATCTCTTTTGAAATTTAATAAAAATCACTGCCAGAGGAAGGCAAAAAGGAGTTACTCCGAACTGCCCTGTTATTCTATCCAATAAAGAAAATACTACCATCTCCACAACCGAAATCAATGATTTTTGCATATTAAAGCCTACCGATAAATCTTTTTTAGATCTCACAATGCACCTTGATATCAAAGTCTTGATACAGAGACTGATCTACATTATTAAAATGTACATAGGCTTTTTGAATCTTAGATTTTGGTATTTTTTGAGTCATACAAGTATTTCATCAAAAACATTTTTTATTTCTGGAATAGCCTTTGACAAATCATGATTTTCAGCAGCATAAATAGCAGCTTTAAGTCCTAATGAATTTCTCATTTTCTCATTTTTGACAAGCTCTTTTGATTTGTTCACAAGCTTTGAAAATTGCTGTCTGCAATATATACCACATGCATGACGGGTCAACATCTCGTTCGGATCAACATTTAAAGAAACCACTGGTGTCTTTTCAATGGCAGCTTCAATAAATGTATTTGGAAATCCCTCTAGATCAGAAGTATTGATAAGAAATTTTGCCTGGGCATAATATTTTTGAATTTCATCGAATGGCACGGATTCTTTTATAGTAATATTTGGAAGTACTTGCCCTGTAGCAAGAATATGCTTATGGATGCCCTTATCATGTATGCTTGGGTTGCAAATCATGAAAAATTTTTCTTCGGGCATCAACCTGGCAAGCTTGATGAATAGTTCTGGTCGTTTGTAGAAAGCAGACCTGCCAACCCATAAAATATATTTTCTTGGATAATTCAGTGGGGTTGTTATGGCAATATAAGGAGATAATATAGTCACACCTTTAATGCCATACACCTTTTTCAGCATTCTGGCCTGGTCACGTGTTTGACAGATAACTCTATCAGCAGATTTCAACCCCCAAGTGTAAAGCTTATAAAATAAATAATTTGTATTTTGGGCATACGATCCGTTAACATCTTTATCACTTCCAACAAAAAAGACAAATTTTTGTCCATAAATTTTCTTTAACAATCCTAATAAAAAGACCTGGGCTGAAGCATAAAATTCTACTATGAGATCTGGCTTCTCTTTTACAAGATTTTTAAAAATAGTATGGGCATATCTTTTTTGTCCGATCTTACTTTTAATCAACAGCACTCCCTGTTTTCTTTCCACTGCCGGTTGACCAAAGTCCCCGACATAGCAAGATACAAAATAATCGTTATATTCGGATAACTTGGTAACCAGCCTGAAAATTCTTGAAACACCGCCGAATTCTTTTTTTTTACCCGTATCAAAATAATTATAAAGAGATTGAGACAAAAAAACTATTTTTTTCATATACAAAAGAACCTTTTGATTCTACTAAACTAACGCTTTTTATGTTGGCTGTATTTTTTAGGCAGTATATTCAGAATTTTATTTGCTCTTTTATCCCATGTGTAATTCTCTATAAAACACTTGTGAGCCTGCATGCCAAGTTTCGCCATCTCGTTTTTGTTTTCCTGAATTTCCTTTAAAGCCCTACCCCATGCTTGAATATCCACAGGAGGCACAAGAATGGAATTTGTTTCATTTAAAACTTCTCGTAACACAGGCAAATCAGATGCAATAATAATTTTTCCGCTGGACATGTATTCAAAAATTTTAAGTGGCGACATGAACCTGCTTGTATTTCCACCTCCACCGAACACTTCGACTCGCTTTTGATATGGTGCTGCCAGCACTGCACACCTATTCAGATATAAAGGTACTTGTCCCGGGGATACATGCCCGTGGAAAAAGATATTTTGTAAAGCATGCCTGCTTTTCCAATAAAAAATATCCTCTTTATTGCCTCCGATGATATGAAAATCAATATCTGGAAACTTATGTCCTAATTGAATGAGTATATCGATTCCCCGTCCCGGATGCAGATGACCCGCATATCCCACTTGTAAAAAATTTTCCCGTCCGGGCCAGAGTTTTATTATTTTAGAAGAGGTTATTTTATCGGCAGCATCATGGGCAATAATTATTTTTTCATCGGCTAATATACCGTCTTGAACATATATATCTTTTAACGCTTGTGAGATAACAACCATTCCTAAAAAATTCTTGGACTTAACAAGCTTTTTTAAAACCGGAGCCTGTAACTTCTGCTGCAAAAGAGGACTATGGGACTCAAAAATTGTGAGGTATCCGAGTCTGGAACTGATATAGCATCCATAGAGAAAACGCCCGTAGACTATCTGAGAGGAATTTTTTAACAAATATACGAAAATACTTAACGCAAAAATTATTGTTTGACCGGGAATTGCTGGACAAAATAGTTTCTTAATTTTAAAAACTGGGTCAATTCCGTAAAAGACAAAGCTATCCTCTATACCCTGCTCATAATATGGCTTTAAATCAGGAGCAAGAAGAGTAATCTCATGCCCATACCGGGCTAATGCCTGACACATCTTCATTACATGAATGCTATTAGCAGAACGTGACGGGATAGCTGAAAACGAAATATAAGTAATCTTCATTGGATGATATTACGAACACCAATTAATACTGGAAATTGTGAATTGTTATCAATTGTTCGTTCTAAGGAGAATCCGCAATCCATTAGAAACTGCTCTGCTCCTCCAAGTGTACCCAAAATATTGCCCCATGTTTTCACACCAGATTCATACCCTGGGACACCAATGCGATTCTTGTCCCCTATCATTTCACCTCTTGCCGTATTACACTGGATCAGGATCATCGAAATTCGGCTCTGCTTGATTTGTTTTTTTAATAATGATGTGTCACCTATGTGATACAGCATACAACAAGCAAACATAGTATCAAACCCATTAAGCAGATCCAGCGAGGCCTGAATATTTGCTTGGCGGAACACTACCTCTTTTCGGATTCTGCCCTGCTTTAGAAATATATCTTTAACTATATTTGCCTGTTGGATCCGATGTTGATCCATGTCAATTCCCATGACAAAATCAGCTCCCCTCATACTGGCATAACATGAGTATAATCCAGAGTTACAGCCTATATCCAAAACTTTTCGACCAGTCAATTCTGGTAGGGCAGCAAAAACGGTTTTGTTCTTTCTCCTCTGGATTGAAAACAAATTCTTAATAAAATGAAATATATTTCCAAATTTGCGATGGGATTGGGTATATGTGATCAAATGTTTCCCAAATTCAATGTCTTGATACCACTCAGAATGAGTTTTTAATACTTTTTTTATTTCTGTTTGTGTTATTTGAGGAATAAATTGTAAAAAACAATTGATGTCCGGCTCTTTCAGTGTATTCAAAAACATTAATATTTCACTTGGAATATTTGAAATGTTTACAAGGATATCTTTGGGGGTAATTAATAAAACTGGAATATCATAGTATTGAAAATATCTTAAAATACTCGCACGGTGAGTACCATCCAGCCGGAAAAAAATATCTTTGGCGCAGAACATTATCACCAAATTGTTAGGATCATTAAAATCAAACTTCAATCCTTCTGTTTTAATGGATAAAAATAATTGATAATATCGGAAGGCTTTTAATGAAGCCTGCATTATACCAATTTTCGAAACCTGATCCTTATAATAGGCTGTTTTTTTATAATGCTGTCTAAAAACAGATTCTCCTTGATCCATAATACTGATAATTTCGAATCTCTGGTGATATTTATAAAAAGGCATAACTTTCCTAATATCCATAAAGCCAGTCTTTCCGAGCTTATGATTCATAAGATATGGAATAATTACTTGATTTTTAAGTTGATCGCATGGTTGTTCCAAACTTGGAGGGCAGCCATATGGGAGCTCATCTTCGTGACTTTGAAGTGCTTTGTTGCATGGATAGACTGTGTTTTGAAATCGTGACATAAATAAAACAAATTGAATTAATTCAGTGAGAATAGTAACAGGGTTTCTCATGTATAATTTCCCTTTTTATGCATTAATAATCTCAAAACCAATTCTCAAAATTAGGAAAGAGCATTGGCTTAATATTCTTTTTTTCATATTACCTTATTTTTTTTAAAAAAATTTTCAATTTATTAATAGCTAACATTATTAATCCCTTAAATAAACTATAAAAGTTAATAAAAGTATTAGGAATAGCATTACAGCCTATATATGGTTCTGCTCCTCTCCCTTTGGGGTCTTTATAAGTAAATGACCACTTGAAATAAGCCCTCCATTTTTCTGGATTCCTCGAAGCAATTGTAAAGATATAAACAGAACTCATTTTATGGCTGTTAAAGCTTTGATAAATAGTTTTAAATCCATTTTCCTCAAACATCTTTTTTATTACCAATGGTGTAAAACGCCAATAATCTCCATAATCCCCATGATATTGCTGCAAAAAAGGAAGAACAATAATCACAATATCCTTAGATAGATTACATACATTTGTAAAAGCTGTTTTCATATCGTAAACGTGCTCAAGGGTGGTGTGATTAAAAACCACATTAAATCTTTGATCAAGCTTTGCTGGCAATTTTTGTTCTAGATCTAAAAATATCTCATTTTTATACCCTTGCAAACCTTTAACTTCAGCCTTATAGTTTGTAATTGTATAGGAATCGGCATTGAGAAAATACTCTTTATAATACCTTCCTTCTTTATCAAAATCCTTCCATCCACTTACATTCACTATATCGCCCTGGAAAAGATAAGCATATTTTTCCAACTCTTGGTTTGACCAAACTCGTGGTAGCCTGTATATCCGATCAATAAAAAACTTCATTTGATTCTTTGCTTTGTCTATTGTTTGTTGAATAACTCAAATCTCATTTCTTTTAATTGATTTGCTCTTTAAATCAATAACATACAATGATCTATACCCTTCCATTGCTGAATCAATACAAACATAGTTTCCATCTGGACTCCATCGGGGGTGTAAATCACATCTAACTTCTCCTTTGTATCTCCAGGGGTCATGGAAAGCTCCTATTTCCAACAACTTGTCATGATTGATATCAAGTCGTAATAACTTTCTGAAACCATATGTATCAGGGTACGTATCAGTAATTAAAAATTGGTCACAAGGTGAAAATGATGGATGCCCATCAATGCATGGTAATTGTTTGCTAAAAATTCTCCTATTCAAGCTTTTATCCTGATATAAATGATATTTCATATCAGTGTCTGTATCAATAGAAAAACATAAAATTTCATTATTTGATTTCCAAGCGTAATGAGAAACATGTCCACCATCAACCAATAGATATGGGTCACTTCCATCCATATTAGATGAAATCAATCGAGTATACCTTTTTGTCTTATTAACCCATATGTGATAGAAAAAAAACCGATTACTATCTGGTCCCACACTAATATGATTGAAATAGTGCTCTGCGCCTTTCATAGTCTCCAAAGGATAAAACTGTGTCATGTCCAAAATAGAAAAAAGTAAACATGTTTCCTGACTTTTCATGTCCATCAACCAGATACCGTCCTCTTCAGGAGCTTTTTGTCCATACGTTTCATCAGGTATATTAACATATCCATAACCCGGTCTCAGCCTTCCCAAACGCGAAAAATTTAAGGACAAAGCAGATGACCCATCCCGCGATAAGGCATAAATCGGTCGTGGATACTGACATATTTTTTTTTGTGTTCTGATATTTTGAATACAGCAACCATATTGTCCATCTACCAGAGAATTATAGATAATAAGATTATTTTCTCCCTGGCTGTCCATCGGATACCATTGCAAACGGCATCCCTGTTGCCAACACCATGTTGTGGTTTCAGCAACTTTATTAAAATGCCCGGGCTTTCCAAGAATATAATATCCTATGAGTAGATTGCTATTTTTAGTTGGGGGCTTGTTTGAAGAACCTGTTTGATTTGCCAGAAGGATTGTACTGTTTTTGTTAATCGGTGTAATATCATAATAGCCGAAAAATGTCTGATGACTGCTCCGACCATATTTTGAAACAGGGTATTTTATTAACTGAAAGTCAAGCCCATATTTTACAATTTTCATCAGGAAAGTACGTATAAAATTAAAAATATTGTAAGCATTGTTTGAATACCTTTGACCCAGAATTTTTTTTATGGCTTGTTTAATAGTTCACTTTCCTTTTACTCTCTATGATTGCTGACTATTGTTATTTTTTTTGGAGTATTTGATTTGGATGGAAAACAAATTTTTGCCTCAAATAATTCTTAATCATCTTTTTATGATTCTTTTCAACACATAAAAAATAGGTACAAATAATGCCAATAAAAAAATATAAAAATGTACTGATACCCAATTTTAAAACAAGATCAATACTGATTAAGCAATCAAATATATAGCCAAACAAAACAACCGGAATAAATGCCACTAAAGGTACGAAATATGCTGTCCTTAAATATTGTATTATTGATATATTATATTTTCGCATAACAAGGAAAGGAAAAAATACTGCTTCAGGGATCATAGCTTTAAGTGACCAACCAATAGCTACACTGAGAACACCCAGAGTTGTATACTTTATGAGTAAAACACTCGTAATCAAGCCAATGGTCGAGAAAATCAACAAACTATTGGAAACAATCCAGTGGTCACCTGTTGCTCTTAGTATAGTTTGATTCCCTTTATTAGCTCTTGCCAGTATCAAGGGGAACACCATAATAATGAGTATACTATACATATCTTTTATACCTGACATAGATATATTTGTTTTTCTAAGCCAGAGGGATAAAATATCTTCACCAAATATAATAAGATATCCACCAATAAGGAGACCAACCATAAGTCCATACCTTACTCCATATGTGCTCAGTCTGGAAAGTATTCCAATTTCCCCACATGAATCCATTTTACTTGCAATGGGCATAAAAGTTGCACCGGTTCGTCCGATCAAAGGACCTATCTGCATCAAAATACTGGAAGGGATTGAAAATAGAGGGACTGCACTTATACCTATAAAAATACTGACAACAAGAATTTGCCCCCTTGTGTATAACATTGCCGAAAAGGTTTGAACAAGTGAACTTGAGCCCAAAGAGAAGAACTCCTTAAAGTATTTTGGAGTGATGGCTTCCACACTGAATTTAATTTCAGGATAAAATCCCATTGCCTTATAAAAAATAAAAAATTCCATGGCAATACTTGACACTACTGATATTAAACAAAGGAAAATTAAATCTAATATGCCAAAATAATAAAATATACTGACGAAAATTAATTGAGTTATATTAATAATAAGACTCAATATATCAATATAATCATATCGATTGAGCGATTGTAATAATCCCCGCCCAACGCGAAGTGGAAATAGTACCGCAACATTCAATCCCAGCATAATAAAAAGAAATCTTGCTATATTGTGTTGTGAGGTATCCAATTTAAAGATGTCTGGTAAAAATATTGTCACCAATAGGGTGATTAATAATACAAAAAAAATACCTATACCAAAGTACATCATTGCAGTAGAGAAGATTGCATTCCTGTCGC
>Ga0256845_1003628_pt1 | contig 10344 bp, 11 predicted proteins | sample RiftiametaG_FD_189101 | JGI IMG/M metagenome (GOLD analysis project Ga0256845, IMG submission 189101) | Tube worm associated microbial communities from hydrothermal vent at the East Pacific Rise, Pacific Ocean - Riftia | ecosystem: Host-associated > Annelida > Integument > Unclassified ... | reverse complement strand
TTACGAGACAAAGAAAAAAGAGAAGTTGATTTCCTCGTTTCAAAAAATGGCGAACCGTGGTTCATGGTCGAAGTGAAGTCATCGATGACAGCCAAACTCTCCAAAAACCTCGAAGTCTTCGCCAAACAGCTTAAAATCGAACACGTATTCCAAGTCGCCATCCACGGAAATTTTATCGATCAAGACATTTTCGAACTCAACCGACCCGCTATCATCCCCGCCAAGACATTTCTCTCTCAGCTTGTTTAAATAAACACCCCTCCCCATGCCCTTCTCCCTCCATAGCGAATACTCACCCTCAGGCGATCAAGCTCCCGCCATCGAAAAGCTGGTCAAATCACTCGATGCTGGCAATGGCCACCAAACGCTCCTAGGCGTCACCGGATCAGGGAAAACATTCACCATGGCCAACATCATTGAGCAAGTCGGCAAACCGACACTGGTGATGAGCCATAACAAAACCCTCGCTGCTCAACTCTACTCCGAGTTGAAAAACTTCTTCCCCGACAATGCGGTGGAATATTTCGTCTCTTACTTCGATTACTACCAGCCCGAAGCCTACATCCCGCGCTCCGATACCTACATCGAAAAAGACAGCGCAATCAACGACGAGATCGAACGACTCCGCCTCAGCACCATGGGATCGCTGATCACGCGGAAGGACGTGATTGTCGTCGCCTCCGTCAGTTGCATCTACGGCCTGGGATCACCCGAGGACTATCAAAACATGATGGTGCCGGTGAAAGTCGGCGATGAAATGGACCGTGAAGAATTTCTCTATCAGCTCGTCAACCTCATGTTCGAGCGCAACGACATCGCCTTCTCCCGTGGCCAGTTCCGCGTCCGGGGCGACGTCGTGGAAGTCCACCCCGCCTACCTCGAAGACACGGCGATCCGAGTGGAGTTTTTTGGCGATGAAATCGAGCGCATTTCAGAAATTGATGCCCTCACAGGAAGCCGGATCGACACCCTCGACTCCCATATTTTCTTCCCCGCCAAACAATTTGTCACCGACAAAAATAAGCTCAACACCGCCATCCGCGCGATCAAAAAAGAAGCCCTTGACCGGGTCGAGTGGTTTGAAAAAAATGACAAACTCATCGAGGCCCAACGCATCCGAATGCGGACGGATTTCGATATCGAGATGATGCAGGAAATGGGGTTTTGCCAGGGGATCGAAAACTACTCACGTCACCTCACCGGCAGAGAAAAAGGTGCCCGCCCCTACACGCTGCTCGACTTTTTCCCAGACGACTACCTCCTGCTCATGGACGAAAGCCACGTCAGCGTGCCTCAGGTCGGGGGCATGTATGAGGGGGACAAAAGCCGTAAGACGGTGCTCGTCGATCACGGATTCCGACTCCCCAGCGCGCTCGATAACCGCCCGCTCCAGTTCCATGAATTTATGCAAATGACCCACCAGCGGGTCTACGTCTCCGCCACCCCCGGCCCGTTTGAATTCATCAACTCACGCCCCGATAATAAAAAGTTCATCCCGTGGAAACGAGGCGAAATCTCCGCCACCCAAGCACTGAAACAAATCCGCAAAAACATCACCACCAGCGGTGCCGATCAGGATGTGGCCGACTTTGATGTCCACTCTGCCAGCACCAACCTCATCGTCGAACAAATCATCCGACCCACCGGATTGCTCGACCCCATCATCACTCTTAAACCTCTCAAAGGCCAAATCGATGAAACCATCGACATGTGTCGCGAGCGAGTCGAAAAAGACGAACGTGTCCTCGTCACCACCCTGACTAAAAAGACCGCCGAAGACCTCGCGGACTACCTTCAAGAAACCGGACTCAGGGTCAGTTACATCCACGCCGATGTCGGAGCCATTGAACGGGTGGAAATCCTCCGCTCCCTACGTGCCGGAGAAATTAACGTCCTCGTAGGTATCAATCTGCTCCGCGAAGGCCTCGATCTGCCGGAAGTCTCCCTCGTCTGCATCCTCGATGCCGATAAAGAAGGTTTCCTACGCAACGAAACCACCCTCATTCAAACCGCAGGCCGGGCAGCCCGACACATCGATGGCGAGTGTGTCCTGTTCTGCGATGTCGTCACCGACTCCATTCAAGCGCTGCTCGACATCACCGCACACCGACGCAGCAAACAAATGGAACACAACGAACTGCACAACATCACCCCGCAAAGTGTGGTGCGAGCTGTGCAAGAAAGCCTCAGCCAATACAAAACCACTCAAAAATCCGCCGAAGAATTCAACCAAGGCATGGTCGCCGAAGACCAGGCAAGCTACAACACCGTGCAAGTCATCGCCGAGCTCGAAGAAGACATGCGCGAAGCCGCAGCCAAGTTAGAATTCGAGCGCGCCGCCCACCTCAGAGATCAGATCAAGCAGCTAAAGAAATCATGATCACCAATCACATCGCCGCAGCGATCGTCGCTGTCTGCTACCTGCTCCCGTCCACACAAGCCAACGCATCTCCCACTCAATGGAAGTTGATCGACGGCCAAGTCGTCGAAGGGGAATTGCGAACACTCCAGAACAACAAAGTCCACATCGATGAATCCGGCAATGCACACAACATCAAGAACTACATCAAAGCACTTCAGCGAGGCAAAACAGAGCAAGAAGCCCAAATCCTGCTACTCAACGGACGCAGTTACGAAACCTTGGAAAAAAGCTTCAGCAAATTCTGCGCTCAAAAGGGACTCATCTTGGAATTCCAGTAAATAACCTTGTTCATTCCAGCGTTCAATCCCGCATCATTTCGAAGTCGATTTTCTGGGAAGAAGAGGAGTGTTCTCAATGAGGAACGGCAAAACGTGGCGCTTGAGATCAGCATAAATCTCAAGCTTAACCACACCATCTTCGGCAAGGGCATCGTCGCAGAGGAAAGTAAACGAACCACTGTCGCCCGACCAAGAATGGCCATTTCGCTTGCTCTTGAGCTCGGTGCCATCCTTGTCAAAAAACTTCACCTGCTTGATGAGGTCTTTCTTAAGTTCGAAATGAATCGAGATCTCTTTCTTGCCCTCATTGTATTTACTTGTTTTGATTTCGGTGATTTTGGCACCGTAATGCTGACTCGTTTCGCCTTTCTTCATTTTTGCAAATGCCAGATTGATCACTTTGGTTGAACCTGCCGCCGTGCAGACGATCTCACCCTTGAGCATCTTGATCGCCGTTGCATCTGGATCTGGCACTAAGTTACTTTGGACCTCAAATCCCATGAGCGTACCATCATCGCTAAGTTTGATCGATTTCGGTTTTTTATCCCATGATTTTGATGAAAGGAGATTCTGACCATTGTTTAAAACGAAGGTCTCGATCTTCCCACCCTCAGCACTAACCACGGCACCGGGGAGTTCTCCAATGAGAGAGATCGAGGTTCCTGCGGACCAGCTAAAGGGGCGAACATCTCGGTCGATAAAGGGTGTCACAATTCGCAAACCTGCTAGGCGTAGAGACTTAAACGTTGCTTTTCCCATCATGGGTGCGGCGGGAGCCACGGTAAGCCCAAGCTTTTCCATCATTGCCGGGGCGGCCTTCTGCGCAGCTTTCAGCTCTTTTTTGTAGTCGAAGGCAGGAGAAGAAGATGCGGAAAAGCTCACTGCGGGATTGGATGAATAACCAAACAATAAACGCGACACTTCCGCCGGAGGATCCTGCTTCATGTCGCCCTCAGCGGCCATCATCTCCATCATTTTCTCATCGGCTAGCAACTTATCGATTCCTTTGAGCATCGTCTCGCCTGTCTGAGTGATGGTATAAGATGAGCTTGAAAGTTTTTTAAAGCCCGTGGCCTTCTTTGCAGGACCAGGCAAATGAACGATGACCTTCGAGCTCATGTCTCCTGCGATTCCAGCTAAAACCGCCTTCAATTGCATGAGTTCTTGGCGGGTTTTTGCCAGAGCCTTCTTTTGCTGCTCCTTTGTCAACTCAGCCCACTTAGGATTCTTTTTTCCAGCATCAGCCTTGTTTTTATTCTTTTTCGCGAGAGCGCACTCGACAGTGACTAATCCATTTTTCTTGGTCAAAGTGGGCTTCAATGTATCGGAGTCAATACTGCCCATCTTCAGTTCAAGCTTGTTCAGGTCACTGAAATAAGCCGTGCCCTGAAACTCGATCTTCCCCTCGTCGTTAATTTTGTAGGTCACGTCTGCCCATGCTGAGACTCCTTCGGATTTTTCGAAAATTTTGGCGACTGCCTCTTTTGCTTTTTTCTCAGGACTTGGCGTTGATTCGTCGCCTAGCTTAATATTGAATGCTGAATCCAACGGGAAAGTCGCTTTAAACTCCACTTTGCCAGAGCCATCTGGATTCACAGTGTAGATCTTCTCTTCTTGAAAACAGGAAACGAGAAGAAACGGAATGAGTAATAAGAGGATTTTCATGAGAATTCTTAGATTGTATTTGAGGCGGTTAGGAAAATCTTAGACGAACACAACATAAATGAACAGACTATTTATTCCTACCGCCTTCGAGATTGTTCTTAAATATTCATATTTGCAAATATCAGCATCGATGCTAAATATGATTTCCTTATGAAATACCTAACTTCATTCTTATCCGCAGCGGCCTTAGCGGCCATCATCACAGCCACCCCAGCACTAGCTCAAAAACCAGACCTGTCAAAAAACACCTTGGATGACTGGTCATTCGGAGAAGTCTTAGTGGGTGATGCCATCGATAAAGAAAAACTCAAAGGCCAAGTCGTCGTCATCGAATACTGGGGGGTCAACTGAGGCCCCTGTCTTACTGCCATGCCCCATCTGGTTCAGATGGACAAGCGCTATGGAGAGAAAGGCCTCAAGATCATTGGCGCCGAAATGCAACGAAGCCCTAAAGAGAAGGTTCAAAAAATTGCGGATAAATTTAAAGTTAAATTCCCCCTCACCAAGGGAATTCAAGGCCCATCCACTGGCTCAGGCATTCCAAGAGCCCTAGTCTTCGATCCTTCGGGCAAGGTCATTTTCAGCGGTCATCCAGCCGATGACCAATTCGAACGCACGGTGAAAAAAGCATTACGCGAATTAAAAAAGCTCTCGGGAAGCGGAGAAAGAAAATCAAACCTACCGAAAGTCAGCAAACCCCTGATCGAACAACGCACCTGGACCAATACCGAAGGCAAGCCGCTCGTTGCCGCAGTGCTCTCCATGACCGACAGCGAGGTTGAATTTAAACTCTCCAACGGAAAAAAGGTGCAATACCCCATCTCTAAACTCTCGGAAGAAGATCAAGACCTGATCAAAGAGGCCGCCTCAAAAATAGAATTAAAATAGATCCCAAAAATATCTGACTTGGAAATCTGGGGTTCAAAAAATGATCAATCACTCAACCTAAGTAATTCTGAAAAAATCTGTTAATTCTGTTTAGCGCCGCAAGCATCTTCCTAGGTTTCTAATGGAGCAGCCTCGGCCTCACGACCGCATCGCTTTCAACCGATTTTCATGTTCATCCAGGATGAACATGGATCGTTTAAAATCAATCAAGCCCACCAGTTTTTTAGCCTCTTGGCGTGAGCGGCCATCGATATCGAGGACCATTTTTCCCATATCCACGCCGGGAATCTCCTGAACCAGTTCAGGATTGGCAATGCGCAGGATAATCTGAGACACGCGAAACCATTTTTTGACCAGCTCGACATGGTCGATTTCGCCATAGGGCAAGTCGATGGTAACCATCTCGCTTTTGCCCCCGCGAAAGACATTACCCTTCAATCGCCAACTGAGCGCTACCCGCTCGGGCAGAAAACGTAACTTCCCCAACACGGCCTGTCGACCCAGTGGATCGGCGGCAGGGATGGAGAAGTGAATGTTGACGGGATCGATGGAGAACATCGCCCAGTCACTTTAGATAGAAATGAGTACGGATGCAATCCGCATCTACTCTGAAATTCTAGTTAACGGCCACAGCATCGCTGCCGGTTTCTCCGGTGCGGATGCGGATCGCGTCTTCCACAGGGGAAATGAACACTTTCCCGTCGCCGATTTTTCCGGTGTTGGCGCTTTTGACAATGGCCTCGGCCACGGTGCCTGCGTCCTCATCGTCAACGATGATTTCCAGCTTCACCTTGGGGAGAAAATCCACGGTGTATTCACTGCCACGGTAAATCTCAGTATGGCCCTTTTGGCGGCCGAATCCTTTGACTTCCGTAACGGTCATTCCTTGAACGCCGACTTCGGCGAGAGCTTCCTTCACTTCTTCGAGTTTAAAGGGTTTGATGATGGCTTCGATTTTTTTCATGATGGTCAGTGGCGGTAGTTTATCCTCCGTAACTATATTGGCAAGCAAGCATCGTGCCAATTTTTAGATGTAATCGCAAGAATGTGAAATTTCCTGCAACTTCACGCATCCAGCCTCTTATTTTCTGGCAAATCGACTACCTGGAAGCTGCTGAACCACCCCCATAATCTCGAGCTTCAACAAAGTAGCACTCAGTTCCGGAAGCGGCAGCCTGGTCGCCGCCAAAATTTCATCCATCAACTCAGCGCCCTCTTCTAGAGCCGTAACGATGTCTTGCTCGGCCCCCTCAAGTGCGGGCATCTGAACCGCCAATGACGCATCCTGCAAAGGCAAGACGGAAAGATCATCCACAATATCCTGCCCGCCCGTGACCAGGATGGCACCATCACGGATCAGGTTATTACAACCTGCCGAGGTCGGGCGGTCAATTTGCCCCGGCACGGCATAAATCGACTTCCCCATTTCACCGGCAAGGTTCGCCGTGATTAAGGCACCCGACCACGCAGGGCACTCCACCACAAGAATCGCCTGCGACCACGCGGCAACAATACGGTTTCGCATCGGAAATGTTTTTTTGCTGGGCGGTGTATTAAGAGGAAACTCAGAGACCACTGCGCCGTGACCATCCGCAATTCTTTCTGCCAGCCCCATATTTTCTGGGGGATAAACCTGACCAATACCTGAGCCAATGACCGCAATAGTCCTACCCTTAGCCGCGATCGCCCCTTCGTGCGCATAGGTATCGATCCCGCGCGCCAATCCTGAAATGATCGTGAATCCGCAAGTGGCCAGCTGAAACGAAAACTGGCGCGCCGAATGCGTGCCATAGTGCGAACATCGGCGAGAACCTACAATCCCCAGCGCATGACGATCCTCCTCCTTCACATCACCCCAGACATAAAGCACCAACGGCGGATCGTAGCTTTGCTTCAGTGTTTCGGGATAATGGGGATCGCTCTGGGTGATGATGCTGACTCCTCGCTGAGAGGCGTCATGGAGCTCGGACGACAAATCGATCCTACTTTCCCATTCGCGTATCACCAGAGCTGTTTCCGGCCCAATGCCGCTGACGGATTGAAGCCGGTTGATGTTGGCCGTCAGAATGGACTCGGCACTTCCTAGGGCGTCCATCAGACGGCGCACACGCACCGGACCAATTTTCGGCAGCATGTTGAGGGCGATTAAAGCTTCGCGGGATGTCATATTTGTTAGTCTAAGCATCCGACACGAAAAGCCAAACTCCAAATCACACAAGATTGCCAAGACTCCCCTATTTATACAAAAAGCCCTCCCGGCGGTGAGCGCGGAAGGGCTTTGAAAGAGGATACGTTTAAAAACGTTCGCTGGAGGACTAAGCCTTGAGCTTCGGCTTGCCCACACGGCGGACAGAACCGAAACGCTTCTGGAACTTGTCGATCCGACCTGCGGTATCCACAAACTGCTTCTGACCCGTGAAGAATGGGTGAGTATCAGAAGTGACACCGGATGAGATGATGTAGTGATCAACGCCGTCGATCTGCTCGACTTTAGCTGACTTTGCTGTTGAGCGAGTGACGAAGCGGGTGCCCGTAGTCATATCTTGAAATGCGACGGGATGGTATTCTGGATGAAAATCAGTTTTCATAGTTAATTTAGGTTACTACCACTACGTTTCCGACGCAGCGGGACGGGGAAATTGCACGATCCCAGCGATGTGTCAAGTCGGAACCCTGCTCCGCGACTCTTTTTTAAAAATACTGGATCAGTTTACCCTGACCGGAGGATTCCTTTTTAGAAAAGAGCACATAAGTATTCTCCCGATCGCGCCAGCGCACCGTTTCCCATCCGGTTTCCGGGCAATTGTGGCAATCACCTTTTTTCACCTCATTCATACTCGGCAAATGAGCATCCTTGATGAAGTCATTATTGATCACCACCAAATGCACCATTCCACCCGAATCTTTAACAAAACACAGTAACGCGGCCGTTTTATCCCCGCCTAGCTGAATTTTTTTACACCCCATCACCTTCATGCCTTCGAGGCCAGCTGGTAATCGATCGGGAGCTGGTAGCTCATGAGCCACCAACCAAGTATTCACCTCCGTTTTGGGTGGATTCATCACATCGAGCGCAAATTTAGAGTTGAGAATACGCCCCGCCTCGTGCTGCACATCATAGGAAGTAATGCGGGAGACCTCACTCCGAGAATTTTCCAGATCTTTTTCCGAGCCTCCCCCCGGACCTAGATCCATTTGCAAAGCCAAAAACACGCCCAACACCACTGCCGCGGCAACGGATGCTGCGCGGAACCAAGTTCTCCTCCGAGTGATCCCAATGACATTTTCTGGTGCTTCATCAAGAGATTTCAACTGCCCTTCTTGGACATGCATCGCCGCCAAAATTTGATCACGTAGCCCCTCGGGCGGATCAACATGAGACAGGGCCTCACACAGAACAGTATCCATCTCCGCTTCCTGGGCTGGATCCGATGGCTTTTCCCCGCGCATCACGGCAAGAATATGCAATCTCAACTCATCCGGCATGTGTAACTCGCTAAGAGCGGTGGCAAAGGCAGCATCTGAGGCACGCTCCTCCGCCAGCCATTCGCCCAGCTCGCGATCCTCGACCGCCAGCTGAAGAGCCTCGGCAAAATCAGCATCCGCAGCGTCCGCCCCATCTGGACGAAAACTGTGCAAAATAAATTGGGCTTTTTCCTTATCCATGACGTTCGAGAGTGTCGGGGTTCATCTTAATGATTTTCTGCGGAGCACTTGATGGCTCCGACTGCATTTTCTGCCGCAGCTGTTGTTTTCCACGGGAAATACGAGACATCACGGTGCCGATCGGCACATCCAAAATTTCAGCGATTTCCTTGTAGCTATGCTGTTGTAGATAAAAAAGGGTCAGTGGTGCTCTAAAATTTTCATCGAGCTGGCCCAGCAAGTGCACGGCGTGTTTGCCGTCGAGCTGTCTACCGGAATCCTCCTCATGGGGCGGTAGTTGATACTCGATATCGTCAATATCACTATCTGAGAAACGCGAACTGCGTCGAGACTGCGCAAGATGCTCGCGAAACAACGTCGTAAACAACCACGTCTTCGCCTTGCTCCGATCCTTCAATTGATGTCCCTTCTGGGCCCAGATACAAAATGTCTGTTGCACCAGATCCGCAGCTCCATCCGGATTTTTCGCCAGCGAATACGCAAAGCGATAAAGCGGTTGATAGTGGGTATCAACGAGTTGTTCAAATTCGGCCATTTCTGAGGATAAGATACACAATCCCCGATCTTATTCCCAATAATTTATTCAACACGCAACCTCTGCCAAGATCATATCATTTTCCTCCCTCTCGAATTAAAACTTTGAGTGATCCGAGACAATCTTCCTCACCTTCATGGATTTATCCATATAGGTTCCCGTTTCATATTCTCTCATCTTCGCAACCAAGTCCGCATTCACCGAGATCGCTTTCTTAAGAGCAGGATAAATGGTCTTCGAATAGATCACTTGGGTTTTTTTATCGGCAATGATGACTAAATATCCCACATACTTATAACCACCCGAATTACCCGCGCCCCGATTATCACTGTCATAGCTTGTGACAAATGGTTCACTTTCGAAAACAGCCCCCCTATCCGTAGGTTTGATCTCAAACGCTTGGTTCGAAAGCACCACATACCGGTCCGTGTAGCGCTGGCTCTGCCCGATAAAGAGCATGTTACATTTACACGGAGGGCAGGTAACCTTGTGATCCTCATTGGTCACGGTGACTTTACTTGTGACCGACATCGTTTTCATATAGCTACTCGACTCCGATGTGCGCCTCTTTCCAATGGATACTACCGCTTCCACGGGCGGATAAGAAGAGGTTGAATTTTTAATTTTCTTGAGAACGTCCTTTTGAGATTCAGCACTCAGTTTACTGAGAGGAAAGGAAAGGGTCCTCCCGTCCTTCAGCCACTTCACCTTCACTTTATCACCTTCCAGCCCCAGCACATCCACCATCTCAGTGCGCCCCTGCTTTAACTCAATAGTCATCACTTCAGCCATGCCCATTCCAGCGAGGGCCCATAAGGTGAGGAGGATACTACTTGTTATTTGAATAGTTTTCATTGGGTGGGGGTGGGGATGAGCATTGAGAGTTCCTA
>Ga0256845_1003627_pt1 | contig 10345 bp, 7 predicted proteins | sample RiftiametaG_FD_189101 | JGI IMG/M metagenome (GOLD analysis project Ga0256845, IMG submission 189101) | Tube worm associated microbial communities from hydrothermal vent at the East Pacific Rise, Pacific Ocean - Riftia | ecosystem: Host-associated > Annelida > Integument > Unclassified ... | reverse complement strand
TGGGTAGGTGGCCGAGTGGTTAAAGGCGGCAGACTGTAAATCTGCTCACGTAAGTGTACGAAGGTTCGAATCCTTCCCTGCCCACCACTTTATAATGAAGGAGTTACGTTAATTCGTAACTCCTTTTTTGTTGTTCGAAAAAAGTCAGGATGGGCGGAAGATGGGCGTTTTCATTAGTCCAGAGCGGGCTTGTTCTGACTCTTTGTGTCTCAATTACGGTAAACAATGCATGAAAACTCGTCTGGGTCGTGTTCCTTTTCAGTGTGCCACTTTGGCAAGGTGCAGAAAAACGTGATTATATGGCCTCCAGAGGCAAAAAAGGCCTCTAAATGTTTAATTCACGCTAAATAACTGCGTTTTTATGTGGGTAATAGTGTGGCTCTTGTATGGATATGAAATACGAGGTGTAGATGATGTGCTCATGCAAAACCGCCGATACTATCCTGATCTGCATCTCACCCTCATCAAAATACGTATCCCTTTCCCGCATGTGCAATCGCTAAAGCTTGGTCGTGATGGCTACGGTGCGGGTATTGCCGAATACGGTGGAAACATCAAGTCCCGGAGACCCACCTGTTCATTACCAGCGAATTAAGTCGGGATGAAATACGAGTCATCGACCGTATCAGATATTTTTGAAGTGATGTTTGGGGTTGTTTCAAATCAGTCACAGACCGACATTCAGTGGAGCTAAATGTTGAATTTAAATTTCCGTAGAAATGTTTCTGGGCTTATTTTCAATGCTTTGCAGAACCAGAGCCACTCGACGACATCGATTCTTCTTTGTCCGGAAAGGCATTTGGAAACGAAGCTTTGGGGTTTGTTTATTGAGATAGCGATTTGTTCCTGAGTGATGTTTTTGGCTTTACGAATGCTGTTGATGGTGGCGATGAACCGAGTATGTTCATCCGAATAAATAGTCTTGTTTGCGTCCTCCACATATTCACCTAAGCGGAAAAATCAAAATATCCCAAAAGTCGATATTTTTATTCTTGCCTTGCTAGATGTTATGAGGTAGTTAAGTTTTCATTGTGAATATGAAAGTATCCGTTGTTTGTGTGTCCGCCATTTTACTGGTGACTCAGAATTGTTTTTCACAGGATGAGCAATTGAATGAAGCCAAGGTGATAGGTAGGATTTCAGATGGTCAGCCCTCTAAATTGTCAGTTCAAGAACCATTACCTGTCTATAAAATACACTGGAGTCAGGTTCACCATAAGAATGGGCAGAAAATCATCGTTAATCGCGTGGAGGCTCCAGCGCAGGCCAAAAAGCTTTCTGTTATTCCTCTGACTGAGGAGGATATTGCCAAACGAGACGAGGCGTTTGCCAAAATGCTGGCCGAGAGCAAACCATTGGGCGGATTCTTCACGGTCTCTGCCATTATTTATGATCATCGAGTTACAAAAGTTCGCTGGTGGCATAAAGGGGTCTCGTTTTCGGGGTGGTCTAATTTAGATTGGAATCATCTTTGTGGGTTCGCTTCTTTTGAGGGCAGGGGAAAGCAATACAGCATGATATTGCTGCCAAGTAACACTTCGATCAAGAACTTGCAACGTATGGGTGAAGTGGGGTATGAGGTGAAAATCCCTGTGATTCCAAAACTCCCCAAGCTTGAAGAATCCGGACCGAGCTACATGGTGACCGAAGGTGATGAGAAAAATGAGGAGGCAATGGAATTTATGGAAGCCATTCATGACCTCTACGCAGCAAAGGCGGGAAACTTGGTTGCCGCTTATAATAAACGGCAAAAACAAGACGAAATCAGGGAGGGTAAGAAGAGAAAATTAAGGCTCAATCCCCCTCCCAAAAAGGATCTGATTATCAATTATTGGAAGATCAAAAACCCGAAGAAGGATCAATCTCAAACAAAGTAGAGGAATGAAAAAAACGATATTACTATTATCCGCATTTGCCACCATCGCATTTGCAGAGCAAGCACCACCTAATGTGGATCATTCAACATCTGGTTGCACCATGTCATGGGATGGGGTAGCAGGTTTCAGCTATTTTTTACTCTCATCAACCGATCTGATGAGTTGGACATATTTTGATTCAATGGAATATGGGACGGGAAGTTACGGCTATGGTTTTGTATGCTCGGAAAGCAAGATGTTTGTTCGGCTTGCCTATGTGAACGCCCCATGGGTTACCACATTACAGGAAGCCAAAGACGCTGATTTTGACGGCGATGGAATCCCGAATATCTTTGAACTCGAAGACGTAGGATCAGATCCTCTCGACAAGGAAAGTGCTGGTGGTGACAGTGATTCAGACGGATTGAATGACGGGTGGGAGCAATACTATTTTGGGAATCTTTCGACTGCCGATCCAAATGCTATTGTCAGTGGAGACGGTATAACGAACAAAGAAAAAAGTGATCTCGGACTTGACCCAAACACGAATTACAACACATCTGGATCAGGTCAAAATACTGCATATACATACGATCTTGCGGGAAGAATATCCACAATAACGGGGTCGTCTGTGTCCAATTTAATCATCAACATGGATGAAGAGGGAAATATCATTACCGCTCAATAATTTTATGAAAAATATCATCACCATCTGCTTGTTTTTAGTAATCGGATTTGAACATGTTCATTCTGAATCGGGTTGGGGAAATAGTGCCCCTATGTCAATAAATTCGTTCAGATCAAATTTAACAGCACCGCCTTTATCCGCAAATGGAATAGCTCCTATTCAAAACTCTTCAAATTTACCATTAGCAGCTGGGGCATCAGGAAGTATTGGTAATTCGGCTGATTTTATAACCCCAGAGATCCAAGCTCTTGCCGATGGGTTACAGGGAGATCCCATTAGAATTTTTAACCATGTATACAATTATATAGATTTCCAAGCCTACTATGGATGTAAAAAGGGAGCTGCCATGACTTTGATGGAAGGAAAGGGGAATGCCTTTGATACATCGGCTCTATTAGTAGCTCTTTTACGAGCCTCTGGATATACAGCATCGTATGAAATTGGTCCCGTTATATTCCATTACAACGTATTACGCACATGGCTAGGGTTTGATGCTTCGCCGTTAAGTGATAAAACTGATGCGGAGATACTTGCCTTGTTTGGCGGGACTCTTCCCTCAGGATTTAATTACCTTCAAGCTCGGCAATTTTTAAACACGAGCCGATTTTTAACTCCCCGAGGCTATCCAATAGTAGCACGGGTAAATGGCGATAATTTCGTGTTTGATCATGTTTGGGTGAAAGTAACAGTGGATGTAGCAGATCACCTTCTTGACCCGAGCCTTAAAGGGCATCATGATTTCCAATCTACAGATTTTCTTGCTGCATCGGGCTATAATCAAGCAAATTTTCTAGCCTCTGCTGCTGGAACTCCTGGGACAGATTCGATTAAGCAAATCAGTGAGGCTGGTATAGCAACGCAACTGACGACTCTTTCTACAACGGCATCTAATTGGATTAGAGCAAATAAACCTATGGATGCAATCGATGTGTTGCTACAGGGAAGACGAATTCAAAAACGTGAAATATCCAATTACAGCGAAGCTATTGGCGTAAATTCAATAGTAACCCAATGGCACCCATCCATTATTTCTACAGATACAATCTCAGAAAATTATATGTCGAAGTTGAACTTGTCGTTTGGAAGCTATAACTATTCAACGAAACAATTCACTTCAACCTACCATACAGGAACATTTAATGCTCCCGAGTTGATCGGGAAAAAAATAGCCCTTACTTTTTCTGGGAATACTGGAATTCTCTATTTTGAAGATGATATTTGGGCTTCTTTCAACCTGCCTCTTTCAGGGGTGGATACAAAAATAGAGTTCACTCATGATCACTATATTTGGGTATGGAATGGATCATCGTATGTAAAACAGGATACCAATTCGAATGACACGTTTGATATTCGTAATTACAGGAAAGGTGATAATTTTTATTATGCTATCCCCTATGGTTTTGATGTAAACGGAAAACTTCTTAGAAAACGGCAAAAAAAATTGGCGGGGTATTTAAGAGAAGGGAAACAAGAAAATTCGAGAGAAGTTCAAACTGAAATACTCAATATTATGGGGCTAACCTGGCTTTATCAAACGGAGTTAAGTGATCTGCTCGTGTCGGCAAATAAGAATATTTCTCACGGAACCCATCATAGGATTGGTCGAGTTTCACAGGAAGAGGCCTTTTATATTGATTTTTTTTCACAGCAATATGCCAATGTTTCCCGAGCCTCGACCTCAGAAGTGCTGAATATAGTTCCTGTCGGATCGATGTTTCATAGTGCATTAGAACATGCCATAATTGAACAAACCCTTGGTAGTTCAAGCCAAGCAGCTTCTACAATCAAGATGCTGCATCTTGTAAATCAAGCCAGTAAACGAATTTTTCGAGCCCATAGTGCTAATTGGCAAACCGGTTCTCATGTAAGATCGAAGCTGACAGGATACTCATCTACTCTTCTAGCTACACTGGATGCTTCCATTACAGCTGGTGCTACAATACTTGTCCCTGAGCAGGGAGATGTTTTGCTTGGAACATGGGAGGGAACAGGATATATAGTTCAAAATGGAAATTCGACGGAAATGAATATTTCAGGGGGCTATAACGGTGGATACAATTCACAAGATGGAAGTATAGCGAGTGATCCACTTATGCAGTTAATTCTAGCAGAGCCGGGTTATTTTCAGAACGGAAATGCCGTTCAAAATGTTCCTTACACCCCACTTGGGGTTGAGCGTTACTATGGAGCTGATCCTGTAGATATGTCAACCGGAGCATTTACTCTTGATAAAACAGATCTTGAATTAGGATCAACTATTCCAAGAGGGCTTGTTTTTTCTCGTTCCTACAATGCGAATAGACGTTTTGATGATTCCCCAGGACTCGGATATGGATGGACACATAATCATCATATAAGAGCGGTAGAACGCACATCGATTAAAGGTTCTCTTGGGTTGGTTACTTCTTATCAGATGGTTCCTTGGCTGGTAGCCTCCGTAGTAGCGAGTGATGTCTATGAAAGTGGTTCGACAGCAAAAACATGGGCGGTTTCATCACTGATTGCACAGTGGGCTACAGACCAGCTTAGGAATAATGCCGTTAGTATTACGGTTGGGAAAGCCACCATGGAATTCGTAAAAATGCCGGATGGTTCCTACGCTGCCCCAGCAGGTTCAAAAATGACACTCAGTAAAGTAGGAGATCACTATGAGCTTTCTGAACGTCATGGATCAAAACTTGTGTTTAATTCAGATGGGCGGTTAGGTTTCATATCGGATCTACATGGAAATACTGCGACTTACTCATATGCTTCTGGAAATTTGTCCTCTGTTACAGATTCCTATGGAAGAGCTATCTCCTTCACATGGAATGGGAGTCAAATCAGTGCTGTTTCAGATAGCACAGGACGAAACGTCGGCTTTGCTTACTCAGGAGGAGGGAATCTTATCACTTTTACAGATGTGGAAACAAAAAATTGGTTTTATGATTATAACGCAGATCATCAGATAGAACGTCTTCGTGATCCTGAAAACAGGACTATTACAGAGAATGCTTTTGACTCAGAAGGTCGTGTTGTAGAGCAGAAAAGCATGGGGAATTCTAATCGAATATGGAAGCTCTATTACTCTGGCTATACGAACATTGAAGAAGACCCAACTGGCACAGAGAAACTCTATTATTATGATGAAAGAGGTCGTCCTATTGGCTCAAGTGATGGGTTAGGAAATGCCGACGGCATGGCCTATGACGGACAAGACCATGTAATCGTGGCATCCACACCCAAGCTAGAAATATCTTTTAGAGCTTATAATGCGGACAATAATTTAGTCACTGAAACCGACCCCAAAAATCATCAGATTCAATATTTTTATGATGCACAGCTTCATTTACAAAAAGTAACCGACAAACGAGGCAAGGACACGACATACACCTATACATCATCGCATCAAATTGAAACGGTTACTGACCCATTACAGCAGACCACAACCTTTACTTATTATGCAAACGGATTGCCAAAAACGGTGAAGGATGCAGAAAATAAAGTGACAACCACAGCCTATGATTCATGGGGGAATATTAACAAAATAACCCTCCATGATAGCACATTTAGTACGTCCACTAACAATTCCCGTGGAGATGTCCTGACACATACAGATGCCGAAAGCCGAACGATCACAAATACATGGAATAACCGCAGACAAAGGCTCACGACTACCGCCCCAGATATTCCTGGGCAACCCACTGCAACAATCACAAATACCTATGATAATTCAGGGAATTTAGCCACAAGCGAAGACGGGGAGGGAAATGTAACTACCTACATATGGAATGCTCTTGGAAAACCAGTAACATCATCACTTCCAGCTCTTCCAGCAGGAGTAAACACAGTTACCAGCACATACGATTCCCGTGATTGGCTTTCACAGACAACTAATTCTCTAGGGCACATTATGAAACGGGAATATGATTCCGCCCATCGTCTCAGTGCCGTTGTTGACCCGCTCAATCGTCGATCAGAAAACACCTACGATTCTAACGGGCAAGCACTCGAAAGCAAAGATCCTCTGAACCGTATCACAAAAACAGCATGGAATAATCGTGGGGAAATGGAGCAAGCAACAGATGGAGAAAACAAAAATACCAATTTTCTCTATGACAACAACGGGAACCAAATTCAGTTTACAGATCGTCGTGGGAAAATTTATCTTACCGAGTATGACGATGCAAACCGCCTGAAAAAAAGCACAACTCCATCAGGAAAAATAACAGAGTTAACCTATTACTCAAACAACCAAATTCATACCATTGAAGAGCCATCAGGAGATACAACAACGATTACCTACAATGCTCGAAGTCTTGTCCACTCAAAAGCAGATTCTACTGGAACCATTACCTACGGATATGATGATAGCGGTTCACTTTTATCGGTTTCAGAAGGTGCCGAGACAATCACCCGCACATACAATGAGCGTGGACAGGTAAAAACCTATACGAATACTGATGGAGAAACGCTCCAATATGTTTACAACACAAACGGTAGTTTAACCCGCCTCACATACCCAGATGGAAAACAAGTCCATTACACATATAACGCTAGAAACCAGCTTAAAACAGTTACCGACTGGTCTAGCCGTGTCACAACTTACGAGTATGACCGACTCGGAAGGCTCGTGGGGACTGCGCGACCTAACGGAACTGTATCAGTAATAGAAAGAGACGCAGGGAACCAAGTCCTCTCTGTGCGTGAAACTGCGAACGGGAAACTCTTTAGCCTTCTCCGCTTTAATTATGACCCTGCAGGGCAAGTTTCGAATCGCTTTCATGCTCCTTTGGTTCCTCCCGCCCACCAGCAGCCCACTTTTTCAGCATCCTACGATGATGACAATCGGCTCCTTACCGTTAATACCGTTGCCGTAAGCCATGACGATGATGGGAACATGACCCAAGGTCCCATAAGTCCTACTTCCGGAAATAGTTCGCTTACTTACAACTCCCGTAACCAGCTCACCGATGCAGAGGGCACAAGCTATATATATGATTCGGAAGGTCACCGCCGTCTCGCTCAAGATTCCACGGGCATCACACGTTACACCATTGACCCCACATCCAATCTCAGCCACCTCCTCATCAAACATGCTCCAGATGGAGGCAAAACATACTACGTTTACGGCATAGGACTTCTCTATGAAGTTGACCAAGTGGAAAAAACAAAAACCTATCACTTTGACCAAGTAGGAAGCACCATTTCCCGCACAGATGACACGGGGAAAGTCATCGGGCGTGCAGAATACACTGCCTACGGACAACTTGCGTGGAGTCAGCATGACATGGATAGCCCCTTTCTCTACAACGGACAGTGGGGAGTCATGACAGACTCTAATGGACTCCTTAACATGCGTGCCCGTTACTACAGTCCCTATCTCATGCGTTTCCTCAACGCTGATCCCAGTGGATTCTCAGGCGGATCAAACTGGTTTGCCTATGCCGATGGAAACCCAGTTTCAAATCTTGATCCCTTTGGACTTTGGGGATGGAGAAATTCGCTTTCCCTCGCCCTCGATTTTATTCCCGTAGTGGGAACTATTAAATCCGTTGTCGAAGTAGTAGCTGGACACGATTTCATCGCTGGAGAAGATGTGAACCGAGGGATTGCCGCAGCGGGTATCGTTGCAGGTTTAATACCAGGAGGAAAAGCAGCATTGAAAGGCGGAACAAAGGTATTTTCAAGGGTTATTCGGAATGCGGATGAAGCTGCGGAAATCGCAGAGGCTGTTGTTAAAAACGGTGATGGTTTTATATATAAACGAATTAATCCAAAAAATGCGGATGAATATATAGGACAGGCTCAAGATACAACAAATCTTGGGAGAAGAAAGAAAATACATGATGGCGATTTTAATGTCAAACATGACTATGATATTGTAGCTCGTGGTTCAGCTACAAGAAAGATTGGTCGTTACTCAGATCTTGATGTGTTAGAAGAGACGATGATAAGGAAATATGGAGGAATTGGAAAGCGAGGCGGAAATCTATCGAATGGAAGGCATCAAGTTGGAGCTTGGAATGACCCTTCGAAATATATAGATGCAGTTGGTGGAAGGCTAAGAAGAACTCAGGGGGAGTTATTGTTACAAGGTGGACTTTTAAATGGAATTACGCAATTATACAACAGATTAAAATGAAGAATAATATTATATCTGGGGATGTCTTCACCGTAGCTTTATCTGATGGCGATAAGTCACTCGGACAGGTAATTCGTCATGATAAACGTGCTATATCATGTGTTTCAGTAGCCTTGTTTGATCATAAAATAAGAGGAGTAAAAAATAATAAAGAGCTTTCAATGAAACATTGTATATCAACGATGCTGGTTGTAGACGATCTATTCGATGATCTTAATTTCATTAAGATTGAAACTAAAAAATTATCAATTCCCAAAAAGTATTATCCTTATGAAAAAATTATCAAGAAAGGAGGCGTGGGGATGAAAATTACAAATCCAGCAAATGTTGTTAATTTTTTAGAAGCATATCATGGATTAAGCCCTTGGGATATGATGGCTGATAATCAGTATTTTGACAAATTTCTAATCACCCCTAACAAAAAACCTGAAAGTCTGATTTATGAAAAAAAATAAGAAGGCGAGATTTGAGGAACGCGAGATATATTGCCTCACTATGAGCGGAATGCTTCTTCAGAATGGGTTGCTAAATGGTGGCGTTCAAAGTATAAACAGACTAAAATGATGGTTAAAAAAGGAGATTTGTTAGTTGTTCCACTTTTGAATGGTAAATTCGTCCTCGGGCAAATTATCAGATTCGAAAAACGTACGTTGCACTCGATTTCTTTCGGATTGTTTGATGTTGTATTAGATGAACCCAAATTAAGTGCAAATTTTATTTTAGATGGCTCTCTTTGCTTTTCAACCATACTCGTTTTGTCAGATTGCATGCTGAGAAAAGGGTGGGCTGTGATAGGAAATCAGAAATTGAAAATTCCAAAGAAAAATTATCCCTATGAAAAAGAACTGAAAAAAAGAGGTGTCGGTGCCTCACACTTGGATTATGGGGCATGTGAACAGTTTGTAAATGCATTCTATGCTCTGATTCCTTGGGACTGTTGCTATCGCCCCGATCTTTTAGATGAGCTACTGCTCAGCCCAGAAAAAAAGCCGCAAAATTTAATCTACAAAAATAAATAAATACTATGGGATCTTGGGGAATAGACGCTAACGAATGTGATAAAGCCGAAGAATGGCTGGTAGACTTATGGAGAGATTACCCCGTTTATAAAGGCATAAGAGAGGGGCTTGAATTAGATGCAGAGTCAAACTATGAAGAAGTCAGAATGGCAGCTAAAATGTTGATGCTAGTGGCTCCATTTTGTTCAATTCCCATTGAGGAATTTGAATCCACTTTTGACTTGGCAATCATTCAAATGAAAAAGGTTAAAGAACAAGATGTTTATATCGACCTTGATGATTTCCAGAAAATCATCGAAGAAGAAATAAAGCAGTTACAATCGTATAGAAATTCAAGCTCATTAACATGAGCATTATTCTCAAATGAGTATGGAATCTCCAGTAATCAGCATTATTAGAACCTCCGGGCTAGGAGAGTTGAGGCGTGAAGAAGCCCTAGAGGTCAATGGCACTAAATTAAGACACGTTACCGTGAAATTTAGCGTTAGAAAAACCGAGCAGATTACGTATTGAAATGTGTGAAAAAAACAAAACTTCTACCCGGTTTTTCCGCACATCTTTTTGGATCAGCCAAGCGTTCTTTACAAGAGCAAATTATCAGGCAAAGACGCAAACTCGCCTTCTGTGGATTGAGTGATTTAGCACTTCTTTTTGAATC